>ERZ773169.2322-NODE-2322-length-14139-cov-3.044448_pt1 | contig 14139 bp, 14 predicted proteins | sample MGYA00580536_ERZ773169 | MGnify/ENA primary metagenome ERZ773169 (study PRJEB29015, sample SAMEA2737814) | human gut metagenome | biome: human gut; feature: human-associated habitat; material: faeces | place: China | collected 2012 ...
CCGCACCGCCGCCGCCATCTGCTCCCGCCGGGCCGCTCAGATCTACGGGCTGCATATTCTGGCCGAGGGGGTCAACTATAACGCCATGAACCACACCCGGTTCGTGGTGGTGTCCCCGGTGCTGGAGCTGCGGCCCGGCCGCAACAAGATCAGCACCGTGTTCCGCCTGCCCCACCAGAGCGGCTCCCTCCACGAGATCCTCACCGTGTTCGCCGTCCAGGGGCTCAACCTGCTGAAAATCGAGTCCCGGCCCATTCCCGGCCGGGGCTGGGAATACCTGTTCTTCCTGGACTTTACCGGCGATCTCGCCGCCCCGGAGATGGACGGCGTGCTCCACGAGCTGGGGCAGCTGGCCGCCGAGTTCCGTATCCTGGGGAACTTCCGGGGGTATGAGCCGTGAACAATCTCATCCTCATCGGCATGATGGGCTGCGGCAAGTCCACGGTGGGGCGGCTGGCGGCGGAGAAGCTGGGCCTGGCCTTCGTGGACACCGACGAGCGCATCGAGCGGGCGTCCGGCCGCACCATCCCGGAGATTTTCGCGTCGGAGGGGGAGGAGGGCTTCCGGGCCCGTGAGCTGGACGTGAGCCGGGCGCTGGCCCGGGAGGGAGGGCTGGTCATCGCCTGCGGCGGCGGCCTGCCCACCCGGGCGGAGGCCATTGCCGCCCTCAAAGCCAGCGGCGTGGTCTTCTGGCTCAGCCGGGAGCCGGCCGTGATCTACGACACAGTGTCCATGGCGCGCCGCCCTCTGGGCCAGGGGGGAAAAGAGGCGTTTCTGGAGCGGTTCCGCCAGCGGGAGCCCATCTACCGCCGGTGGGCGGACTACATCATCGAGGGCCATACCCAGGCCGCCGAGGCGGCCGGGCGCATCGCGGCCCTTTATGAAAGGGAGTGTCAGGCGTGAAGTTCCTGATCATCAACGGCCCCAACCTGAATCTGCTGGGGAAGCGGGAGCCGGGCATCTACGGGGAGAACAGCTATGAGAGCCTGTGCCGGCGGCTGAAGGAGTTCGCCGCCGCCCACGCCTCCACGGCGGAGTGCTTCCAGTCCAACCACGAGGGGGCCATTCTCGACGCCATCCACGCCGCCGACGGCGTGTACGACGCCATCGTGCTGAACCCCGGGGCGTATACCCACTACTCCTACGCCATCCTGGACGCCCTCAAGGCGGTGGACGTGCCCTGCATTGAGGTGCACATATCCAACGTCCACCAGCGGGAGGAGTTCCGGCACAGGAGCGTCACCGCACCCGCCTGCGTGGGCCAGATCTGCGGCCTGGGCCTGTACGGCTACGAGGCGGCCATGTCCTACTTTCTCTGGAACGAGAAGGAAAGCAGAGAGAACCCCCATGGCTGACTGGGAGACAAGAGCCGTCCGCTCTGACGGCTGCCGGATCGCCTACGACTGCCGGCAGGGGGAGGGGCCGGAGGTGGTGCTCCTCCACGGCTACGGGCTGGACCGCACCATGTGGGCGCCCCAGCTCGTTGCCCTGGAGGGGTGGACGGTGCTCAATCTCGACATACGGGGCCACGGGGACTCCCGGCCCTGTGCCGACTTCTCCATCCCCCAGGCCGCCGAGGACCTCCGGGCCGTGCTGGTAAAGGAGCGCTGCCGCGCCCCGGTGCTGGTGGGGCTGTCCATGGGCGGCTATGTCGTCCAGGAGTACGCCTGGCAGTTCGGCGGCTGCGCCGGATACCTGGTGGCCGGAGCTACCCCTATTCTGTTGGACTGCTATAGCGGCTGGGAGCGGGCGGGCCTGCGGGCCTCCACCCCCTTGCTGGGGGTGTGGCCGTGGAGGTGTCTCAAAAGCGCCATGGCCATGGCCTGCTCTTCTACAGAGGAGGGGCGGGCGGCGGTACGCCGCATGTTCGACCAGCTCACCCGGCGGGAGTTTCTCCGGGGCTGGCGGGGAATCGCTCAATGCCTCCACCCCGAGAAACACTTCTCCTTCGACGCGCCCCTGCTGGTGTGCCGGGGCGAGCGGGACAGGACCGGCACCATCGCCCGGCACATGGAGGACTGGAAGCGGGCCTGGCCGGAGACGGAGACGGCGGTGCTCCCCGGCGCGGCCCATGTGGTCAATCTGGACGCGCCCGAGGCGTTCAACCGCCTGCTGCTGGACTTTTTGACCCGCTGCGGCGGATCGAGGAGGGGGAGAAGATGAAAAGCGTGCCCCTGCCGCGCATCGGTATGCGGGTGGTCAAGACCGCCGTGGCGGTCATGCTGTCCTATACCATTTTCGTGCCCTTCGGCCTCATCTATAACGAGGCGCTGGGGGGCGTGTGGGGCCAGCTCGGCCCCCTCTATGCCTGCATCGCCTGCATCATCTGCACCCAGTCCACCCTGGGCCAGACCATCCAGCAGGGCCTCTCCCGCCTCATCGGCGTGGCGGTGGGCGGAGCCCTGGGTACCGCCACCCTGCTGCTGGGCGCCGCCCTGGACGATCCCTGGGTACGCATACCCGCCCTGGGGGCGGTGTGCGTGGCGGGGGTGTGGATCTGCCTGCTGCTCAAGCGGCCCACCGCCTGCGGCATGGCGTGCATCCTGCCCTGCGTCATTCTCATCACCGGCGTCACCGGCGTGACCCGGTACTACTATGCCGCCGCCCGCATCATTGAGACGGTGGTGGGCCTGCTTATCGCTTTGGGGGTGAACGCCGCCCTCCCCGATCTGCGGCCCGAACCCAAAAAGGAGGCCCCGCACATGCAGGTGGAAGTGAAAAACAGCACGAAAAAGCTCTGCGTCATCGGCGAGCCGGTGCTCCACTCCAAGTCCCCGCTGATTCAGAACACCATGCTGGCCGCCCTGGGGCTGGAGGGCCCGGCCATCGGCGCAGCCCAGCGCCGCCTGGCCGCCCACATCCTGTCCCACCCGGAGGACAATACCCCGGCGCGGCTGCTGGCCCTGGCCCGGGCGGAGCTGAGCGGGCCGTAGGGGCGGCCATTTTCGCTTGGACAGGCAAGAACGCCGTCCTCCCGGCATAAGCATTAGGGACGAGGAGGGACGGCCATGGAACGGAGCGGAAAGCGGGAGGGCCTGCTGGAAAAGACGGCGGAGGTATTTGATCTGCCGGGGGACGTGGTGGCGGGCCTGCCCCGCATTGAGCTGACAGGCAGCCGGGAGCTGCGGATGGAAAATCACAAGGGAATTCTCTCCTACGGCGGCGAGGAGATCCACATCTCCGGGGGCAAGCTGGTGGTGAAGGTGCGGGGCTCCGGCCTGGAGCTGCGGAGCATGAACGCCAGCCAGCTCCTGATCACCGGTGTCATCACGGCCGTGGAGCTGGAATAGGGGGGCGGAGGCATGCTGAAGCGGATGGTCAACGCCCTGCGGGGGAGCGTCCGGCTGGAGGTGTCCGGGGCCTTTCCGGAGCGGTTTCTCAACCTCTGCGCCCAGCGGGGCATTGTGTTCTGGAACGTGGAGTGGCTGGAGGCCACCCGCCTGCGCCTCACCGTCACCCGGCAGGGAAGCGGCCCGGCCCGGGCGCTGGGGGACAAGGTGCTGTGTACCGTGGTGCCGGCGGAGCAGTCTGGCGTGCCCTTTTTTCTGGGCCGGTTCCGGCGGCGCTATGCCCTGTTGGTGGGGCTGGCCCTGTCCCTGACGGCGGTATGCGTCCTCTCTCAGTTTGTGCTCACCATCGAAGTGGAGGGCAACGAGGCGGTCTCCACAGCGGAGATCCTCACCGAGCTGCGGCGGCAGGGGCTGCGGCCGGGGGTATACGGCCCCGGACTGGACGAGGGGACCATCAGCAGCGCGGCCCTGCTGGGCCTGCCCGAGCTGGCCTGGATGTCGGTCAACCTCCACGGCATCCGGGCGGAGGTGCTGGTGCGGGAGGCGGTGCCTGCGCCCGAAGTGGACGATGAGGAGCAGGTGGGCAGCATTGTGGCCCGGTCCTCCGGCATTGTGACCCATATCGAGCCCCTCAGCGGGGAAGCGCTGGTGGCCCAGGGGGACACGGTGCTGGCCGGGGAGGTGCTCATCTCCGGCGCGGTGACCCTGGATGCCCCCCAGTACAGCGAGCTGGAGAACCTGGGCCAAATACTGGTGCGGGCCCAGGGACAGGTCTTTGCCCGGACGTGGCACACCATGACGGCCTCCATCCCCCTGGAGGCCCAGGTGAAATCGTATACCGGCGAGAAGGCCAGCCGCTGGACCTTGAGCATCCTGGGACATCGCATCGATTTTTTCGGAAAGAGTGGAATTTCCTTCCCTGAGTATGATAAAATAACAGATACCTGGGCGCTCACCCTGCCCGGCGGCCGGGAGATGCCCCTGGCCCTGAGCCGGGAGACCTGCCGGGCCTATACCATCGCCGCCGCGCCGGTGGACGCGGACGCAGCGGAGCGGCTGCTGGAGGAGCGGCTGCTGGAGGCCCTTCGGGCGCGGCTGGGAGACGGCGAGGTGGTGCATACCAGCTTCTCCTCCGCACAGCGGGATGGACGGCTGGAGGTCACCCTCCAGGCCGAGTGCACGGAGGAGATCGGGCGCTTTGTGCCGCTGGAGTCTATTACAGAAGAAAATGAGGCCGAACCATGATCGAACAGACCATCAGCATCGAGCGCATTGAAGATGTCATCGACATCTTCGGCTCGTTTGACGAAAACATCAAGCTCATTGAGCACGAGCTGGACGTCTCGGTGGTGAGCCGGGACGACCAGCTCAAGATCTCCGGGGAGGCGGAGAACGTCCTTTACGCCGTCAAGGCGGTCCAGGGCCTGCTGGGCCTGGCCGGGCGGAAGGAGACCATCACCGAGCAGAACGTCCGCTACATCATCAATCTGGTGAAGGCGGGCAACGAGGAGCACATCAACGACATCGCCCGGGATGTGCTCTGCGTCACCGCCAAGGGCAAGCCCATCAAGCCCAAGACCCTGGGCCAGAAGCGGTATGTGGACGCCATCAAGAAGAACACCATCACCCTGGGCATCGGCCCGGCGGGCACCGGCAAGACCTACCTGGCGGGGGCCGCCGCCGTGGCCGCCTTCCGGGACAAGCAGGTCAACCGCATCATCCTCACCCGCCCGGCGGTGGAGGCCGGGGAGCGGCTGGGCTTCCTGCCCGGCGATCTGCAGAGCAAGGTGGACCCCTATCTGCGGCCCCTGTACGACGCCCTCTTCGACATGCTGGGGGCGGAGACCTATAACAAATACCTGGAGCGGGGCAGCATCGAGGTGGCCCCCCTGGCCTACATGCGGGGCCGCACCCTGGACGACTCCTTCATCATTCTGGACGAGGCTCAGAACACCTCCCGGGAGCAGATGAAGATGTTCCTCACCCGCCTGGGCTTCGGCTCCAAGATCGTCATCACCGGCGACATCACCCAGATCGACCTGCCCCGGGACACGGTGTCCGGGCTGAAGGAGGCCATGCGGGTGCTGGACGGCGTGGAGGACATCGCCATTTGCAGGCTCAACGAGGCCGACGTGGTGCGCCACGTGATCGTCCAGCGCATCATCAAGGCCTATGAGGAGGACGAAAAGAGGAAGGGAAAGCGATGAACCACGAAATTCTGATCGAGACCGAGGTGGACGGGGCGGAGCCCTATGCCGGGCTGCTGCGCCGGGTGATCCCCGCCGCGCTGGAGGCGGAGGGGGTGTCCTTCCCCTGCGAGGTGGACGTGCTGTTCACCGACGACGAGGGCATCCACGCCATCAACCTGGAGCAGCGGGGCGTGGACCGCCCCACCGACGTGCTCTCCTTCCCCATGTTCCAGCTTACCCCCGGCGCACCGCCCACCCTGGACGACGTGGAGGCCGACCCTGGCACCGGACTGGTCCCTCTGGGGGACATGGTGCTCTCCCTGGAGCGGGCGGAAGCCCAGGGGGCGGAGTACGGCCACGGCGCGGAGCGGGAGGCGGCCTACCTGGCCGTCCACTCGGTGCTCCACCTGCTGGGCTACGACCACCTGGATGAGGGGCCGATGAAGGCCCAGATGCGGGAACGCGAGGAGGCCATCCTGGCCGCCCTGGGCATCACCCGGGAGGGCGCGGATGGATAAGAGGCTTTTGCGGTACGCCGGCGGCGGCGGGGCGATCTCCCTGCTCGCCTGCGGGCTGCTGTGCATGGCGCTGGGCGCGCTGGCGGGCGGAGACGTGGCCGGGCTGGTGGCCTGCGGCGTGATTTTCGCCCTGCCCGGCGTCGTATTCGGCTGTGCCTACGGCCTGTATGAGGCGCTGAAGGGGAGAGACGATCCGGACGCGTAGGGCGCGGCATCCTTGACGCGCTGACCTTCCGTAACGATTTACACACCATTTGCAGGGGACTCGGCTGCCGGGCCGCTGAACGACTCCGCGCCTTACCACAGCCTGCGCCTGCGCAGACGCGAATGTGCTCGGCCGCCCCTGTCGGAAAAAATTATCATAAAACCGCTCAAGAAAGTTGAGGATCACCTATGGAAATTAGAAAATCCGGAATGATCAGCATCGTGGGCCGCCCCAACGTGGGTAAGTCCACCCTGACCAACGCCCTGGTGGGCGAGAAGATCGCCATCGTCACCAACAAGCCCCAGACCACCCGCAACCGCATCTGCGCGGTGGTGAACCGGGAGGGCTGCCAGTTCGTCTTCCTGGACACCCCCGGCCTGCACAAGGCCCGCACCCGCCTGGGGGACTACATGGTGAAGGTGGTCAAGGAGAGCGTGGCCGACGTGGACGCGGTGCTTCTGCTGGTGGAGCCGATCCCCCACATCGGCGGGCCGGAGGCGGAGCTGATCCGGCGCATCAAGGAGCTGAACGTCCCCGCCGTGCTGGTCATCAACAAGATCGACACGGTGGAGAAGGAGGAGCTGCTCTCCGTCATGCAGGTCTACGGCGCGGCTCACGACTTCGCCGCCATCGTGCCCATCTCCGCCAAGCGGAACGAGGGGGTGGACGAGCTGCTGGGCCTGCTGGCCCAGTTCCTGCCCGAGGGGCCCCAGCTCTTCCCGGAGGACATGGTCACCGACCAGCCGGAACGCCAGGTGTGCGCCGAGATCATCCGGGAGAAGCTGCTGCTCTGCCTGGACAAGGAAATTCCCCACGGTACCGCCGTGGAGATCACCACCTTTTCCGAGCGGGACGACGGTATCATCGACCTGGACGCTACCATTTATTGTGAAAAGGCCAGCCACAAGGGGATCATCATCGGCAAGGGCGGGGCCATGCTCAAGAAGATCTCCACCCTGGCCCGCACCGACATTGAGGCCTTTATGGGCACGAAGGTGTTTCTCCAGACCTGGGTGAAGGTAAAAGAAAACTGGAGAGATAATATGAATTTGATCAAGAATTTCGGATACCGGGACGAGTAAGGGCGCAGAAATTACCGCTCATAAACGGAACGCGGCCAGCCAACCTAAAGACAGAAAGGGGGGCTGTGCCATGAGCTGGGCGGAGCTGCTCTGGCGGCTGTTTTTGCAGACCGGTCTGCCGGAGGTCTACAGCCTTTACCGGAGGGTGAAGGGCTGAGCACGCGGGCGCGGCGCGCCCGCATACATAGTGGAGGGAAGCCCATGCACATCAGCACCCAGGGCCTGGTGCTCCGGGAGGTCAACTACAAGGAGTCGGACAAGCTGCTCACCGTGCTCACCGCTGAGGGGGGCAAGCGCACGGTCAAGGCCCGGGGCTGCCGCCGGAAGGGCAGTCCCCTGGCCGCCGCGGCCCAGCTCCTGGTCTATTCGGACATGACCCTGTTTGAATACCGGGACTACTTCACCCTCAACGAGGCGGAGTCCCTCCAGCAGTTCTGGCGCGTCAGATCCGATCTGGAGAGGCTGAGCCTGGCCTCCTACTTTGCGGAAGTGATGGAGGCGGTGGCGGTGGAGGGGCGGCCCGATCCGCCGGCCCTCTCCCTCATCCTTAACTCCCTCTATGCCCTCGACAGGCTGAACCGGCCCCTGGAGCTGGTAAAGGCGGCCTTCGAGCTCAAGCTCATGTGCCTGGAGGGGTACGAGCCCCTGCTGGACGCCTGCGCGGTGTGCGGCGCGCCGGAGCCGGAGCCGCCTCTGTTCCACCTGAACGAGGGGGTGCTCTGCTGCGCCGCCTGCCGGACGGAGGCGGGGGAGGGAGCCGCCGTCCCCTTGGAGGGGGGAGCCCTGGCGGCTATGCGCCACATCGTCTACGGCGATCCCAAGCGCCTGTTCTCCTTCCGGCTGGAGGGGGCGGGCCTGTCCTGCCTGTCCCACGTCTGCCAGCGATTTCTGACCACGCAGCTTGACCGGGGCTTTCGTACCCTGGATTTTTATCAACAATGGGGGAATTGAATATGGAACTGTTTGTAGCGGACGCCTTTACCACCCGGCGCTTCTCCGGCAATCAGGCCGGCGTGGCCCTGCTGGGGGAGGCGGATTTCCCGGAGGAGGGGTTCATGCGGGCCCTGGCCGGGGAGCTGAAGCACTCGGAGACCGCCTTTGTCCGCCGGACGGGGGAGGGCTCCTTCCACATCCGCTATTTCACCCCCGCGGAGGAGGTGGACCTCTGCGGCCACGCCACCATCGCCTCCTTCACCGTCCTGCGGGAGAGGAGGGCCATCGGGCCGGGGACGTATGCCCTGCACACCCGCTCCGGAGACCTGTCCATCCAGGTGGGCGCGGACGCGGTGTGGATGGACATGGCGCCCCCCGCCGACGGCCGGAGCTTTTCGGAGGAGGAGCAGGCGGAGCTGTACGCCGCCTACGGCCTGTCCCTGGCCGACCGGCCGGAGGGCCTGGAGGCCCAGGCGGTGAGCACCGGCCTGCTGGACATCCTGCTGCCCGTCCGGGATCTGGCCGCCCTGGAGCGGGCGGAGCAGAACGAGGGGGAGGTCACCCGCCTGTCGGAGCGCTACGGCGTGGTGGGGGTGCACATGTTCTGCCCCAGCACCCCCGACGCCGCGGCCCACTGCCGCAACTTCGCCCCCCTGTACGCCATCCCGGAGGAGGCGGCCACCGGCACCTCCAACGGGGCGCTGACCTACTATCTGTACCGCCGGGGGCTGACGGCCGCCGGGGCGGAGAACCGCTTTGTCCAGGGGGAGAAGATGGGCAAGCCCTCGGAGATCCTCAGCCGTCTCACGGACGGGGGCGACGGCGTCAAGGTTCAGGTGGGCGGCCGGGCGGTGCTCGCCCTGCGGTGTGAGCTGCTGTGATCATGCCGGACGCCATTCCGCCGGAGCTGCTGGCCCCCTGCGGAATGAACTGCCAGGTGTGCTACCGGCACCTGACTCCCCGGCGGGCCTGCCTCGGGTGCAGGGGCGGCGCGTCGAACAAGCCGCCCCACTGCCGGGACTGCGCCCTGAAAGCTTGCGCGGCGGAGCGGGGCGTGGCATTTTGCGCCGCCTGTTCCCGGTTTCCATGCAAGTCTATGGCGGCGCTGGAAAAGACCTATCAAAAGCGTTGGGGGATCAGCCTGGCGGAGACTGGACGCCGGGCCGCCGCGGGAGAGGCGGAGGCCCTTCTGGCCGGGCAGCGGAGGCGGTGGCTCTGCACCTGCGGCGGGGTGATCTCCCTCCACGATGGAGTCTGCTCAGAGTGCGGGCGGCCCGTGGACTAGGAGATATGAAACTGCCGGATGATCCCCACACTCATGTACTCGCCCATCTCGCAGGCGAGCTGGTCCAGCAGCAGGTAGGACGCGCTGATGGCGTGGTAATTGCCCAGCAGATCCTGGTCGGCGGCATCGCAGAGCAGGGTGGTATTGTGGATAAACATGCTGCTCCATAAACTGGCGTCCCAGTGGGGGTTGAGCGCGGACAGCCGGGCGGCGGTGAGCCGGTTGAGGTCCAGCCACTGGCAGCGGATGCGCTCAGCCTGGCTGCGCTGCCGCGCGTCCAGCGCGTCCAGATAAGCGGCGTAGTAGCGGTAGAGCGGAGAGCCTGCCGCTGCGGCACCGACAATAAGCTGGATGCCATAGTAGCGCTCCATGATCTGATCGTACTGGGCGGGCTGGGCCTGCAGCTCCCGATAGATGCTGTCCACGTTTTCCGCGTGGAACAGCCGGCTCTGCATATACATGAGGGCCCAGAAGGTGCTCCCCCGCCACGCATTGATACAGGTATTGAGTAATATGAGCTGACGCTCGGAGAACGTATATAAGTCAAGCCGTTTCTGTTCCATAAGATCCCTCCTGCCCATAGGGTATGCGCCCGGGGGGCTTCGGGTGCGCGAATCTTGGGGCACAGGCGCGGCGCTCCGCGGAACAACGCGGCAATCAAACAGCAAGGAAACGAATTATGACCGATTTATTTGAAAAATCCATTCAGATTCTGGAACTGCCCAAGGTGCTTGAGCGCCTGGCCGGCCAGGCTGTGACCCAGGAGGGCAAGGAGCGCTGCCTGGCGCTGCGGCCCATGACCGACCCGGACGATGTCCAGCGGGCGCTGGACGAGACCAGCGCCGCTGTGGACATGAGCGCCCTGCGGGGCAGCCCCTCCTTCTCCGGCGTCAAGCCGGTGGCGGCTTCCCTCCAGCGGGCCCACATGGGGGGCGCGCTCAACACCCGGGAGCTGCTGGACATCGCGGCGGTGCTGCGGGCGGCCCGCTCCGCCAGGGAGTACGGTGAGGGGGACGAGCGGAAAAAGACCTGCATCGACCACCTGTTTCGCTCCCTGACCGCCAACCGCTTTCTGGAGGACAAGATCACCGGCTCCATCGTGGGAGAGGACGAGATCGCCGACGCCGCCAGCCCCGAGCTGGCTTCCATCCGGCGGCATATCCGGGCCACCGCCTCCAAGGTGCGGGACATCCTCAACAAGCTCCTCTCCTCCAACCAGGCAAAATATCTCCAGGAGGCCATCATCACCCAGCGCAACGACCGCTTCGTGGTGCCCGTCAAGTCGGAGCACAAGAACGACGTGCCCGGCCTGGTGCACGACGTGTCCTCCTCCGGGGCCACCTTCTTCATCGAGCCCATGGGGGTGGTGAAGGCCAACAACGAACTCAAGGAGCTCCAGGCCAGGGAGGAGAAGGAGATTGAGCGCATCCTTGCGGAGCTGTCCGCCGAGTGCGCACAGTTCAAGGACGATATCACTCAGGACTACGATCTGCTCATCCTTCTGGATGTGATCTTCGCCCGGGCCAAGCTGGCCTACCGGATGCGGGCCTGCGCCCCCAGAATCGTGGAGCGCGGCCTGTACCTGCGGAAAGCCCGCCACCCCCTGCTGGACCCGGACAGGGCGGTGGCCAACGACCTGATGCTGGGTGAGGACTTCGACACCCTGGTGATCACCGGCCCCAACACCGGCGGCAAGACGGTGACCATCAAGACCATCGGCCTGCTCACCCTCATGGCCCAGTGCGGCCTGCATATCCCCGTCTCCGACGACAGCCGGGTAAAGGTGTTCCGCCGGGTGCTGGCCGACGTGGGCGACGAGCAGTCCATCGCCCAGAGTTTGTCCACATTTTCCTCCCACATGGTGAACATTGTGGGCATTCTCGGGGAGGCGGACGACGAGACGCTGATCCTCTTTGACGAGCTGGGGGCGGGCACCGACCCCATCGAGGGCGCGGCCCTGGCCGCCGCCATCATCGAGAGCGCCCGGGAGATGGGAGCCCTGGTGGCCGCCACCACCCACTACGCCGAGCTGAAGGTGTACGCCATGACCACGCCGGGGGTGGAGAACGCCTCCTGCGAGTTCAACGTGGACTCCCTGGCCCCCACCTACCGCCTGCTCATCGGCATCCCCGGCAAGTCCAACGCCTTTGCCATCTCGGAGCGGCTGGGCCTGCCCAAGTCTATCATCCAGAAGGCCGCCGCCCGCATCGACGCGGAGAACGTGCGCTTCGAGGACGTGCTCACCCAGCTGGACGAGCAGCGCCAGGAGATGGAGCGGGAAAAGGAGGCCGCCGCCCGGCTCCGGCGGGAGATGGAGGAGACGGCCAAGGCCTCCCGGGAGTACAAGGCCAAGATGGAGGCCGAGCGGGCCAAGGCGGTGGAGAAGGCCCAGGCGGAGGCCCGGGCCATTCTGGACGAGGCCAGGGACACCGCCGACCAGGTATTCAAGGAGCTCAACGACATGCGCCGCCGCCAGCGGAAAGAGGAAGACTGGCAGCGGGTCAACGACGAGCGGGCCGCCCTGCGCCGCAGCCTCAACGAGGCGGAGGGGAAGCTGGGGGCCCGGCCGGAGGAGCCGGCCCCGCCTCCCACCCGGCCAGCCCGGGCGGGCGACACGGTGGAGCTGGTGAAGATGGGCACCCAGGCCACCGTCCTGTCGGTCAACAAGGACGGCTCCCTCCAGCTCCAGGCGGGGATTCTGAAGATCACCGCCAGGCAGGAGGAGGTGCGCGTGGTAGAGGGGGAGACCCAGCAGTCCGCCAAGAAGGTGGTGGCCCGGGCGGAGCACAAGCTGCGCACCCTGGGGGCCTCGCCAGAGGTGGATCTCCGGGGTATGATGACCGATGAGGCCATCGGCGCATTGGATCTCTTCCTGGACAACGCGGTGCTGGGCAAGCTCAACGAGGTGCGTATCATCCACGGCAAGGGCACCGGCGCGGTGCGCAAGGCAGTGCGGGAGCACCTCAAGCGCAGCCGCTACGTCAAGTCCTTCCGCCCCGGCCGCTACGGCGAAGGCGAGGATGGTGTGACCATCGCCGAGCTTCGGTAGAGCAGCCCCCGTCCCCCGCGGGAGCGCGTGGGGGGCCTTCGGGGGGAATCGCTTCCCCCCGGAAGGCGCGGCTTTGGAGCGAAGCGACAGGCTTTCCGCAGAAAGCCTCCGCGCCGTGAGGACGGCGTAACGAGCGCCAGGCTGCGGCAGGCGGAATGTCTGCCATCTGCGGACATTCGTGCCCCAGAGGGGAAGGAGTAAACTGGTTCGTCAATCAAACCAGTTTCTTCAACTTAATTTGTGTATTTTGTCATTGACGGTTTGGGATAAATTTGATATTCTATAGTACGAAATATGCGAATGCATCTTGGGGGGAAAACGCTATGTATATGAAAGAGGCAGTCGTGAACAACCAGGTCGGCCTGCATGCGAGACCGGCCACGTTTTTCATCCAGAAAGCCAACGAGTTCAAGAGCTCCATTTGGGTGGAGAAGGACGAGCGCAGAGTGAACGCCAAGAGCCTGCTGGGTGTGCTCTCTCTGGGCATTGTCAAGGGGACTTCCATCAACCTCATTGCAGACGGCCCCGACGAGAAAGAAGCGGTGGAGGCTCTGATTGAGCTGATCTCCTCCAACTTCTCCGAGTAAGCGAACGAGCGAGAGAAAAAAGCGCCGCGTCTGCGGCGCTTTTTTTGATAGACGGGAGGTGTGGCTTGTGAAGGCGGAGATGACTCCGGAGCCCATCCGGCGGAGCGCCCTGCGCCTGCGGCTGGGCGGGCTGGCCCTGTGCTGGCGCCGCCGCCTGCTGTGGCATACCGGCGGCCTGCGGTTTGCCCGGCCCCGGCCGGAGGTGGAGTGCCCCTATCTGCGGGCGGAGCACGCCACGCCCCTGCTGCGCAGGCTGCGGGGGGAGGACATGGCCCTCCAGCGCAGCAAGGTGACCAACCTGCGCTTGGCGGCGGCCCGTCTGGACGGCCTGACCCTGCGGCCGGGGGAGACCCTCTCCTTCTGGCGGGCCGTAGGCAAGCCCACCCGGCGGAGGGGCTATGTGGAGGGGATGATTCTGCGCAACGGCAGGGTAGCCTCCGGCGTGGGGGGCGGCCTGTGCCAGATGACCAACCTGCTCTACTGGATGACCCTCCACACCCCCCTCACCGTCACCGAGCGGTGGCGGCACGGCTACGACGTGTTTCCCGACTCCAACCGCACCCAGCCCTTTGGCAGCGGGGCCACCTGCTTCTACAACTACATGGATCTCATGGTGCGCAACGACACCCCCGACACCTGGCGGCTGGTGCTCCAGGTGACGGACACCCATCTGGAGGGGGAGTGGCGGGCCGACGGCCCCCAGACCTGCCGGTACGAGGTCTATGAGAAGGAGCACGAGATCCGGGGGGAGTACTGGGGCGGCTTCACCCGGCACAACACCCTGTTCCGCCGGGTGCTGGGTATGGACGGCGCGGAGCTGGGGGAAGAATTCATCACGGAGAACCACGCCATCATGATGTATAATCCCATGCTGGAGGAGACTGCCCCGTAGGGGCGGCCTTTATGACCGCCCGCCCTGCGGGAGAGATATGCCCGCCGGTACGGCATAAGAAGGGCGGAAAACGCAAAGCCTGTCCGGTAGGGGAGCACGGTGTGCGCCT
>ERZ773169.2342-NODE-2342-length-14056-cov-14.435397_pt1 | contig 14056 bp, 9 predicted proteins | sample MGYA00580536_ERZ773169 | MGnify/ENA primary metagenome ERZ773169 (study PRJEB29015, sample SAMEA2737814) | human gut metagenome | biome: human gut; feature: human-associated habitat; material: faeces | place: China | collected 2012 ...
GAAAGCTTATGATTTCCTCGTTTGGACGAGGGTTCGATTCCCTCCAGCTCCACAACATTATAATGAAAAGAAGAATCCTGTAATCAATTGAATTACAGGATTCTTTGTTTGTAAATGGTTGAATGAAAGAAAAATGCTTTATATGATAAGCAGTGGAATGCTTTCTTAGGTCAACAAGAATGTTTATTGCATGACATTGCGCTCTGAAAGGAACTGTCAGAGCAGGATGTTTACTGCTATGTTGTCTATGTACTCTCGTTGCTTATTCAGGAATTCAGCCTGAAGGAGTTCATTGGACTGCGATATGACGGTGCAATACTTCTTCAGAGAATCGATCCACAATTTGTGTCTGGCTGTGATTTCCTTATTCCTTGTATATATCGGGTAACCATAGTGATGCCAGAAAGCAGATTCACTACTGTCATCCCATGTCGTATAAGTAGTGGTACTATTGATGTATAACACTGATAGATAAATTTCAATTTGAGTTCCGGTGGTATTAATACCTTTATTTATAGTTGTTGCTGTATCATCCAAATATTTGTGCAGTTCTACCTTGAGCGTATCCAATTCTATCTCGTTCAACAGTCCTCTCACATAGAAATATTGCATTTCCTTTATCAGATTAAGATACAGATTATTATCGACTATGAGAGACAACTTTCTTATTTTAGTATTCAAGAAGCTCATTCTTTCACAGCTTTCTTTAATCTCTTTGGGAATGACTACCTCCGAATATAGATAGTTCAGTGGTACATCTGTCATTTGATGCATCCATCGGTAATAGATAAATTTGAATAAATGTTCATAGTTTATAAACATGGTATGCAGAAAATGATTTAGTGTGCAGGTGATTTCGGAATTCTCCGAGTCAATCAAGCGTTGCAGGTAGCTTTCATAGTAGCGAAAAAACTCTAGAAGATTCTTGCTTGGGTTTTGTCTGATTGTACCTATATGATTGAATGCGGCAGCGTCGCTTTTATCATTACTGATAATCTCATCCAGTGAAAAGTTTAACACCAGAGATAGTTTATAAATCTCTTCCATAGAAAATGGCTTTTCACCTCTCAGTCTCCTGTAAGCGGATTCTTTGCCAATGTCTAAGACTTCCATAAGCAAAGTGACCGGTTTTAAATTTTCCGGCATGATATCCAGAATCTTTGTCAAAACAATTTTATTTAAATTCATAGTCATGAGTCAATGTATTATTAAATATTGTAAATATGAAAATTAAGCATCTAAATATAAAACGACAGCAATAATGTTTAGTTCGATAATTTGAACAATAATTTCCCGTTTTTTCAAAAAGTGAAATAGGTTCTTTTCGCTTGTTTATTATAATCCCAGTTATTGTGTCATTTATTAGTGTATGTTTTATGTTTCCGTAAACAAAGTAGATTAAACGTCTCAAATACTATCATACAGTTCGAATGTAACTGTTTTCTTTGTAATACGGACATTTTAGACTAATTATATGAAGCTCCAGAAATTAAATATTAGAGGGAGAATTATGAATATAGCCAAATGGCGATATAAATTAGAGATTTTTAAAGTAAAGAAGTTTCTATGTGTAATGATGCTTTTTGTTCTTGCTGCTAGGGTAGCTTATTCGGAAAATGTCGGACAAGAAACGAAAACAATAAACAATATGCCTGCATATCTTACTATTGGTACTAATCTACTATATTGGGCGGCACTTGCACCAAATGTAACTGCCGAGTATTATTTCCCGGACAGTCATTGGTCTATATCGGGTACCTTTACTATGCCTTGGTGGAAAAGGAAATCCAAACACCAGTATTATCAGATCAGGCAATACCTTGTGGAGGGCCGATATTGGCTGAACAGCAAGGCTGCCGGAAGGAAACATTTTCTGGGAGCCAATATCCATGGTGGTATCTATGATCTCGAAAATAAGAAAACGGGATATTATGGTGAGTTCATAGGAACGAGTCTCACCTATGGATACAATCTTAACTTGAATGGGAAGATGTCATTGGAGTTCACTATTGGTGGAGGATATATATTTACGAATTATGATAAATATTTGCCTGTAGATAACCGCTATCTATACCAATCGACGCATAAGACGCACTATTGGGGAGTGACAAAAGCGGGTATCACTCTGATATGGAATATTCTGTATCAGAAAAGGTGAACTAATCTTTTATAATGAATAAGACTAGACGATATGAATATTGGTTTTATATGCTTGTTTTGACTGTTTTTATAAGTTGTAGAAAGGATTTATATTACGAGCATTGCAAGGAGGTAGACTTGCATCTGGAGATCACTTATTCCTTGGATTGGCACTTGCCATGTGATGAAAACTGGAATGAGAAATGGCCTGCCGAGTGGACGGTAGATTGGGATAGGATGCTGCCTCGGGTACCGGAAGGTGTCAGGCTCCATGTTTTCGACTACGGCGATAAGACTCCCATTTCAAGTCACAATTTCGAGCATCATGGCGGTCGTGTGGCAATCAATAGCGGACGTTATGATATGCTATTATACAATAATGATACGGAAGGGATCATCTTTGAAAATATGCATGCGGTAAACGAAGCGGTTGCAACTACCCGTACCCGAACGCGTTCGGCATCCTATTCGAACAAGTATCCCGATGAATTGACCGCTAATGTTCCGGATATGCTGTTTGCCGCATTTCTGTCCGAACAGGAATTGGTGAAAAATGAAGATGAAGATGAAGATGAAGATGAAGATGAAGAGACAACCTATGCGAGGATGAAGGTTGAACTGGCTCCTAGAACGTGGACCTACCTGATCAGATATGAATTCATTTCAGGCCGGGAGTATGTTTCCGAAGCTCGTGCCTACTTATCGGGGATGGCAGGGAAAGTTTCTTTGAAAGATGGACATACCGACAACGACAAAGTAGTCACCCTGTTGCTCGATTGCTATACCTGTGATTACGGCGTCGAAACCATTGCTCGTTCTTTCGGGCGATCGGAGACGGCCGCCACGCATAAACTTGTGCTGGAATTGAAACTGATGAGTGGTAAAGTTAAAATGGTGGAGTTTGATGTCACTGATCAAGTTAGCAGACAACCCCAGGGAGGAGTCATTGTTGTCAATGGCATTGTAGTCACTCCTGAAGAAGGAGAAAGACCCGGCGGCTCCGGATTCGACGGGGATGTGAACGATTGGGAAGAAAATGTAGATGTGGATATTCCCATCTCATAAATATAAATAAGTAATTAATTTAATTATTGAATCCATTTAAAAAAGAAAGAATGATGAGAAAAACCAATTTGTTTGCTGTTTTAACAGCAGTTGTTGCATTGACGTTTACCGCATGCACCAATATCGAAGATGTGGCAATGCCAGAGCAGAAAGTGCTGGACTTTTCTGTTTTTGCCAACAAGAACACACGTGCAGCTGAAACGGGCAGCACGCTCAAGACTGATGGGAAAGCATTCGGAGTCTGGGGGTATTCTACTTTTGAGACCGTGGATACTGATGTATTCCTGAATCAGGAAGTGAAGTATAATGGAACTACAAGTGCATGGGAATATTCGCCTTTGAAATACTGGGATACGCGTTCGTCCTATGAGTTCTATGCTTATTATCCTTATAAAGCCAGTGGAGTGACTATCGATGATAATAAAAACATCACCGTTACAGATTTCACCGTAGAACCTTTAGTTGCCAATCACGTAGACTTGATGCTTGCAGACAAAGTGACACGATTGGCCAATGCTCCTGTCAATCAGGTTACTTTTAACTTTAATCATTTACTGTCGAATATCAATCTTTCCTTTAAGAAAGATGTTGGCATTGCTGAAACTAAGGTTACATTGAAGACAGTGAAGATTTACGGGATGAGTAAAAAAGGTACTTTTGTTCAGTCGCAGGTACCTGAATGGGCTATATCCGATACTGATTTTGTAGGAGCAAGCGATTCAAATCTGGAGAACCTGGCAAGTGACAATGTACTTGATGTTGCTACAACAGTAACGTTTAACGATATGCTGTTCATTCCGCAGAATACGAACAGTGTGAAAGTGGATGTCACTTACAATCTTGGTGAATCAGGAGCTGAACAGCCGTTTACAAGGACGCTCGACCTTAGTTATGACGCTTCGGACAGAACATACAATCCGGCTGCGTGGGGACAGAACCAGAAAATAACGTATAATTTCATTATCAGTGCCAATGCGATAGAATTCGGTGATCCTACAGTAGAAGATTGGACAACAACAATCCCGGATGTAGAAGTTCCTTCTATCAATTAATGATGAGAGAATATTAATCCCTGTCATTCTGTGCTTTCCGGGCGGTTCCTTCTCTGGCATGAATACACGGAAAAGAGAATTTTCGGTCACGCCCAGAATGACAGATACTCCGTTATATACTGATTAAGATGTATTATTTGAACAATAGAAAAGAAGAATGGATAGTATAATGAAAAAAACAGCTTTCATTATAGGTTTAATATCATTATTGACTGCTTGCAATAGTGGAAGTGATGACCGCTTTATGGAGCTTCCCGACACTCCTGCCGGAAAAGCTTCCATATCTTTTGACGGTGCCCGGACACGTGCATCCCTAAATACTGTATCGAGTACCTTTGCTCTTTACGGAACCGCAACGGATGCTGACAGTACTTCGGTCGTTTTCAATAATCAGAAGATAGAGTATAATAACGAGAGTACCCTCTGGGTTTATTCCCCATTGAAATATTGGAATACACAAGCCGATCACAAGTTCGGAGCTTATGCTCCTTATAATTCCTCCCGGAATTTCTCATTCAATCCGGAAGGATTTCCGATGATAACAGGTTTCATGGTAAGTCAGAATGTTGACAATCAGGAATCTCTCTTGCTTTCGCATCCGGTTGACCGGGAGGTAAGAGCAGGTGGCTTGGATATGTCCCCGGTGGTATTTACATTCGACCCGGCGCTGACAAGAATTAATTTTAGAATAAAGAAAGAATCTTCCCTGACTGATGCGCTTCACTTAAACGTATTGCGTATGTATAACCTGAAATCATCCGGTAATTGTACCCATAACGGCAACCGGATCATTTGGGACACATCATCCGCCCCAACAAATACCTTTGGATACAGTACAGGATTTACAAACCCACAGGAAGTTTCATACGAAGGAATTATTGCCTGGGAAGATGGTGCTTTGATGGTACCTCAACAGATTTCCGGCATCACAGTATATTTGAGCTATACACGTCGGCACAATGACCTGACCTATTCGTATGATAAGGATAATATAACTCTGCCGGGAGCAGACTGGCAACCCGGTCAACAAATAACCTATGTATTGACACTTAAACCCGAAAATTATATTGAAATAGGTGAACCTATCGTGGAACCGTGGATTGACAGTCCATCAGGAGGTGGCACCATCATTGTAAATTAAACTATGGAGTATGAAAGAATCTATTATTTTAAAATATATATGGTTATTATCCGGTAACTTCATGATTGCCATATTGTTGGCGGCGTGTAACGGCAGTAATATAATCCCTGATAATCCGGATGAAGAAATAGAGATTATTCCCGAACGTTCCGTCACTTTCAGTTTGGGGACGGCTACGCGTGCTCTGCCTGTCACTCAATTGCGTGGCGAGAGCTTTGGTGTGAAGGCTTATATACTGGATAACCTATGGGCTGCAGCAGGATATAATGCAAAGCCGGACACTGATTGGAATAATGTGAGGATTGACTGTAGTGATTCGGGAGTCTGTACGTATGCCCCTATCCAGTCATGGCTGGATAACAAATACTACACATTTTTCGGTTATTATCCGTATAATACCCCCGGTGTAACTGTTTCCGATGCAAATCACGAATCGACACCTTACATAGAGTATCGTCTGTCGGCCAATGACCCGACGCAACATCAGGATGTCATGGTTGCGTCAACATTCGACTGTACGGCATTGAATACCGGTCAGGTCAGGATGCAATTTTCGCATATACTTTTCTGCATCAATATCGCAGTGAATAATTATCGTGATGAGGCCATCCGGTTGGATAATGTGATATGTCGGTTTACATCCCCTTTATACAGCACATATAGGATAAAGATGGATAAAAGCGAACCGGATACCGGCGGAACCATCACCAATGCGTCTTACCTGATGGCAAGCAGCGTGAATGTATCCAATACATCGGCAACAGGGGCGATAAATATCACGGATGCCGATCGGTTCTTAATGCTGATTCCGCAGCGAGGTTTGCAGGGGACTATTTCTTTCGATGTCACTCAGGGCGGACAAACGACTACGAAAGTGGTTGAATTCAACGACCCCGACACGGAGTATCGCGCAGGATATAGGTATACATTCACGCTCTATTTCGTAGGAGATGCCATTCATCTCAGAATCATTCGAAATAATGAGTGGAATGATAATAATAGTGAAATAGAATTTGATTAAGGAAGGTTTGATTTAATGATAAGGATAATTAGCTATACACACTTGTTGATACTCGTTTTGTCGGTTGGTGTACTGTTTGGATGCAATAGCGACATTGTGGAACAGAAGAGACAGGCCGAAAGCCGGTATATACGTATAAACGGGTATCCCAAAGGATTCTCTGAAGTGGAAGTTTCGACTCGTTCGGGAAAGAATGAGTTCGAGACTAAACTCTCTACCTTATATATGCTCATCTTTGATGCCAACGGGCAGTTGGTAGATGTTCCGCAATTTATAGCCAGTGGTGTGCCTGATTTCTTGATAGATACACATAGTCCGTCTTTTGTCAATCACGATCAGCAGGCGCTTCGACAGTGTGATATTTTTTTGGTGGGTAATTTGAATAATGGAGATCTTGCCGGTATACGGAGTCTTACGGAACTCTATAATTTCGAAGTCGAAGCGACAACGATTCATCCGGATGCCGATCCTTCATTTAAGGGATTGGTTATGATTGGACAAACACAGGAAAAGGTCGACTTGAGCTTGGCGCGTCCTTCCACGAGTAATAATATTCAGGATATATTCATGGTGAGCATCTATGCTAAAGTCGTTGTGAATTTGCAAATACGTCCGGAGGAACATTTGCCCGGAAACGACCAGAGCTTTCGGATGATTAGCTGGGAGGTCGTGAACGCTCCGCGCTATGCAACTCTCGGTGCGCCCGATGCTACCGATGAAACCGCACCTTCGCATGGTGATAAGATACCTTCCAGTCCTTCGGGATTATACTCCGGTTCCAACCCGGTGGGAGTCTCCCAATCCCTGTCCTATACCTTTTATATGTTGGAGCACAAGCGCAATAAGTTGAACACCGTGAATTATCCGGAAGGTATCGACGAAATGTCCAAACAGCGTTTCAAACCAAAGTTTGTGAACGAAGATACGGATGCTGCCTATATGATTATTAACGGAATATATGTCGATCATCAGCTTGTCACGCACGAGACCACTTACAAGCTGTATCTCGGCGCCAACGCCGTGGATGATTTCTATATCCTGCGTGATAATCAGTATAACAATAATATAACAATCAAAGGAGTGACCAGTAACAGTGGCTATGATGAATCGACTGTTTCGTTTGATGCCCGCGTCACAGTAAATTCCGGCCCGGTAGTCGTTTCGGTCAAGCGGGATACACAACTTGATTGCCATTATGAAGTTCGTCCGCTGGATATTTATATAACTCCCGGTTATACGGTGAATGTTGCAGTAGATCCTGCGGCACAGAGCTGGATAGGCTTGGATAGGGAAACAATAGCTGATGGTAAGGTTGTCAAACGGGATTATTTCACTACAAACCTGATTTCAACCTTGCCTAAAAGTTATGGGCCTTTCACTTCCGATTTTCGGGTATGGGCCTATTTTGATGAGAATACTTCTACGTCGGATAGAATAGGTAAAATCATATTCACCTACATTGAGACAGCAACGGGTGACCAGACTGTGCTTACCTATACTTTCTTGCAGAAAGGTCTGTTTGAGGTGGCTTACAATGGACATACTTATTACATCGAATTTCATGAAGAGTATCTCCATAACTTCGACCCCAACGATCCTTTCAATAATAAGACGGACGGAATGTTTTGGGGCCTCGATGGCATGCAACTTTCTCACCGGAGAGATGCTTTCAAGTATGATGGTATCTTATCTAACTCTATTACCAATAATATAAAAAGTTTATTGAGAGAACTTGATCCACAATTTTATCTTTATGACTTTTATACACCTCGTGATGAAGCGACAGTGGGAACCAATGGAGTTACAATAAACGAGCGTGCCGGACATGCATTTACAAGTGACATTGTTGCTACGGCAGGTATCGGACCTTTAAAGCTGAATGAAAAAGCAGGAAGTGCCGTTGAATATTGTTATAACAAGAACAAGCGTAATGCTGCAGGGATAGTATCCGAAATAAAATGGTATCTTCCCGCCATAGACGAAATAGAAGATATCGTTATGGGGGCTTATGGTACTTTTACAGATTTTCAGAATAAGTATTACTGGTCGTCTCAACCTGCTTATGATTACTATACCTATCATTATAGAGGGCTTGGAGGACTCAACTCGGGAAATGGTAACTTTTTCAACGACAATTTATATAGTGCCAGAGCTACCAAGATAGATTATCAGAGTTCCGTATACAATACTGTAAAAAGCGGTATGAGTGATTATTTGATAAAATTCAATTTCAGAAGACCATCGATATTTGAGGCAGTTACTTGGGGAAATCCTCGTGAGGAGATTAATCCGGTCACTCCTGTCGATGATCCGGGTAAACAATTAAGAACGAATATAAATCGTATACGCTGTGTGTATAGGGCAAACTAGTTATTGCGTCTATATACTTCTATAATCGGAGCTATAATTGGGAATCACCAGCTAGTTGGCTTTTGGACGAAATATAAGAAGTCGTTTGGTATATCAACCATTTCTAAATAATTAGTATATATAAAAAGAACACTCATTGCTGCTTTTGCAACATTGAGTGTTCTTTACTATTATGGAGCTATCAATGGAGTTTTATTACCTCTCGCGAACTGTTTATTTTTATATCTGTATCAGGCAATAATCTTTTAATACGCTCTATTCCCTCTTTGGTTATCTTTCCATATAAACTCAACGATCCGATTTTAATCTTTGATATTTCATCAGGTATATCAATTGTGTCGATAAATTGGATATCCAGTCTTTTTATTTCTTTGAGTTCTAACAGTACAGCCGGAAATTCTTTTACTCTGATATTAATGCCGCTTCCCCAGCCATCCTTTTGAGCATCAGCACTTAATTTACTTTTTAATCCATCCTTATTAACATCTTTCTTTCTGATCATCCAACCAATTTGCGGTCGTAGAGCAAAAGTCTTGCTATTTTGCTCTAATCCAATGAAACCTGCCCAAAATTCTAATGGAGTTTCTTTGACGCCATCGGTATATACTTCCTGATACTTTACATCTACCTTCACTATCTCATCAGGAAGACAATTTCTGCCTTCAAGCTGTTGCAGATTATTTCTTTTTCCTTCCTTATCATAAGGGAAAAACTTCACGATCCATCCATCAATGATATTGGGTGCTCCATACTTTTTCTGTGAATGATATTTAAACATATTGCGCCAAAAGTCCTTATTAACTTCTCCTTTGGATGCTTTGACAAATTCTTCCAAAAGGGGTTCCAGTTCTGAAATCCACCAATCGAGTTTGTATTCTTTCAAGCCTCTGGCTTTGTGCAGTAGTTTTTCCCAGTCCTCCGGTGTTCCTTCGAGAGTTATTTTAGGTATTCCACAGACAATGCGTATGATTATAAACTCAAAGTAAGGTTTCACAGCTTCCATGATTGTGATTTCGGAAGCAACTTTCTCTAAGGAGGTGGTCGTTGAAAAATTGCAAGTGAGCAGTTCAGTCAGATGATTGCCTGCGTATTGGGATATTTGTTTTGTAAATTGCGGAAAGATTTCCTCCCATGAAAGAGTAGGGTCTTCCAGCTTTTTATCTTCTCTCACAATTAAGGATAGTTTGCCGGAGAAATCAACAAGATCATTTCTCATAGATTCCTGATTGGCATTGATATGGCGTGCAAATCCTTGGCTGATTAATAGCCAAATCATGTCCGGGGACAATACGAATGGCCTGTGATCCGCATAAGCCTGATACATACCGTTGAAAAAAGAATTAGGGCCAAAAGAAACGAGACTGTCGGGAGATTCGCTCTTTGCAATGATATGATAAGGAACCTTGATATTCTTCTCTTTTATCTCATAAGGCTCTATGTTCATATCCGATAATATAAGACTTTCATAAATTTCGTCCGGAGAATATAGATTGAGTAATCTTTCGGGCTTTGAAAGCTTTTCGACCTTAAAAGTGATTCCATTTTGAGCGAATATCGGAACACTGAAAAGTATTAATAAGTAAAATAGTGCGTTTCTCATAATCTTAAAGAGTTGTAGGATAACATAAAACTTATCAGGTACATCTATGCTTTGAATAGACGATATGCAAATATAGCAATATAAGAAATAGACTTAATAAAGTCTTGAATATTTTTATTATCATAATTACGTATTGTCGTTTATTTATTCGTATGTTTGAATAGATAGGCTTAGTAAATAAAGAAATAATAATTGTTCAATGAAAAATATATTGTTACTTATCCTTGTCTGCTTAGGTAATATGTGGACATTGAAAGCACAGGAACATCCTGTCATTTATGCTTCTGCATCAGATAAAGCGACTATTCAGCAAAAAATAGCTGATGAAGAATGGGCGAAAGAGGCGTTTACTAAAATACGCGGAAACGTTGAGAAATATGCAGATCGCCATGCTGCGGATCCTCAATGGATTATTTCACGTCTTGCTATGTATTGGAAAGAAGGTGAACGCTATACTCAATGCTATTTAAAAAATCAGAACTGGGATAGGGGGGAAGGGGATGCACCTGTTCCTACAGTTCGTATGCCGGGTATGCGTACTTGGAATAAATATTATAATGTACCTTTAGAAGACAGGCAACCATATAATGAAACGGGAGATATGCTTGGACTTAATAGACAAAATCCTTCAGCTCCCCCTGTACTAGTACCATATAAAGAGAGTGGGCATATGATACGTGGCAACAATGTAGAAATATTGACTCTTGCAGAGAATGCTGCATTTGTTTACTGGGTGACAGGAGAAGAGAAGTTTGCCCGCTTTGCGGCGGATATTTTTAATACATGGTTGATAGGGACTTATTATATGAATCCCATTCTTGATCCTGAAAAATCGACAGGAGGTACCGGAGGTTGGGAACCGGGAGGAATTTGCGGATATTATGATTATGAACAGATACATGACGATCTTGCTTTACACGCCGCTACTGTATATGATTTTCTTTACGATTATCTGAAAGCTAACCCTCATGTTCATCTGAAAGAAATAGGAAAAGAAACAAAAGAAATTGCAGGAATCGTTTTTAAACGTTTTATTGATATTGGCTTTATTCGCGGTGGAAAATCAGGCAACTGGAATGTGAATGGTTGGAATATGATATTACGTCCGATTCTTGTATTGGAGGAGAATGAAGCATATCCGGATGGGAAAGGAAAAGATTATTATCTGCATTATTTGACGAATGAGTCGACAATATATCATGATGCTATTCCGGATATGGTTAAGACGTATGATCCGGTGACAGGTTTATGGCCGGAGTCGCCCGGATATTCTTTCGGAACAATTCAAATGTTATTGGATTGGGCTATATTGTTGAAGCGTTCGGGGATAGATATTATTGCTGATAATCCGATTTTACAGAAAGCGGCAATGGCAGTTTTTCCCTGGATGGATGATGCAGCCAATATGGTTGTATTTGGAGATTCACGTGGAGGCAGTGCAAATTTTCTTACATTTGAGAATTTGTTGACATATTATACACAGACTGCTAACAAACAAGGCATTGAATCTACTGCCGCAGCTTTAAATAAAGGACTTTTATTAGGAAAATACGACCGTTCAAATGCCGGTTGGACAGGTATCTGTACTTATGCTCCTACTATTCCGGTAGTAAAATCAGAGACAAGTGAAAGGACTTCCTATTCTCCGCATCACCGTTTTATTACAATGAAGAATTGGACTGGTCCGTTTAAAATGATGGCTGCGCTTTATGGTGGAACAAATGGATACCACTTGACAGCAAATGGATTAGCTTTACAATTATATGGTTATGGATATGCTTTGGCACCGGATGCTGCCGCCTATGAGTCTTATTGGAGCAAGGATCATGCCTATCATCAGTCTCCTGCAGGAGCTAATACTATACTTCCCGGCTATTCAGAAGGAAAAATAGTTGTTGAAGCGATGGAGCCGAAAGTAGAGACTGGTAAATTTGTGAATGAGAAGGCACTCACCCCCTTCTTGAATTTTGCAGATATATCGGCAGGAGAGAAAAGAAGAACAGTTGCCTTGATCCGTACGTCCGATTTGAGTGGTTATTACATTGATATTTTCCGTTCCGACTTGAATGATAACGATTATCTATTCCATAATGTTGGAACGAATCTGGAAGTGGTTGATGTGTGCGGAAATATTCTTTCATTTAATCAACAGGATAAATTTGAGAGAACGTATCATGCGGGTTATGAATGGTTTACTAATATACGAAAAGCTGAATATGAACGGAACTTTATAGCGAGTTGGAAGATGCCCGAAAATATAACAGCCCGTTTATGGATGACAGGAGAAAAGGGGCGTCAGATTTATAAGGTAGACGCTCCGGCTACTACCCTAAATAAAGGATTGACTCCGGGCAATGTGTCTATGCCGCCTTCCGTAACGCCTACCCTGATAGTTCGCCAGGAAGCTAATAATGCCAAAGAGCATCCGTTTGTTTCTGTTTATGAGGCGTATAAAGGTAATAATCCTCAAATCAGACAAATTACGGCTATACCGATTGGGGGAAATTGTGTAGGAGTAAAGGTTGTGGCAGAAAATAAAAGAGAAGATTATGTATTTAGTGCGACAGATTCACAGGTCTATTCATTGGTTTCACGTACGTCTTTTAGTGGTGCATTTGGTTTGATAAGTGAGTCGGGCGGAAAAATACAATCCATGTATTTAGGAAAAGGACGATTGCTCCAAAAAGGAAATTACTCTTTGGAGGCGGCGCAAAATGTTTATGCAACAATTTACCAGGTAGACGGAAACTGGTTTTATTCTGCTACGGGACCGGTGAAGATTAAAATTGGAAAGACGGAGAAAATCTTGGATGAAGGATATAACAAACTACTGAATATTAAATAATAAATAGATTAAGTTATAATGAATAAGAAGAGTTTTTTTGTGGCATTGGCAGTAGCGGCTTTATCTGCCTTTCCTGTTTGTGCACAAACAATTGATGTGAAAGGAAATGCAGAGCCATTTACTCATTATTGGAGTGTGGGGGTTGGAGCTGGTCGCGCAAATGAAGGTTTGCGTGCCGGATGGTTAGAGCATTTGGAAGTAGTGAAAAAACATTGCGGATTTCAATATGTACGTATGCACGGCTTATTTGATGATGATATGTTCGTCTATTTCAAGAAACCGAATGGAAAAATAGTCTATAACTGGCAATATATAGATGAAGTTTACGATCGTATGCTGGCTTTGGGGGTAAAGCCTTTTGTCGAATTATCCTTTTTCCCGAAAGACATTGCCGCTACAAACAGCAAACAACAAATGTGGTACCGGAATAATGTGTCGGTAGATCGTAATAATTTTGATAAATGGCATGATTTGGTAAAGGAGTTCACACAGCATGTGGTTGACAGGTATGGTATCGATGAAATTTTGACCTGGTATTTTGAAGTATGGAACGAGCCGAATTTGAATATGAACCCTAAAGCCGGTTTTTTTGACGGGACAAAAAGTGACTATTTCCGTATGTACAAAGAGTCTGCCAATGCTATAAAATCTGTAGATAAAAGATTGAAAGTAGGCGGGCCAGCAACAAGTAACTTTATAGCTGACGACCGTCATAAAGGTGAAATCATGGATCATAAAAAGTCCGTGTTCTATTCACAGGATATCATTAATACCAAACAATGGAAAGGCGTATGGATTGAAGATTTTCTTCGTTTTTGTGAAA
>ERZ773169.2345-NODE-2345-length-14042-cov-3.197255_pt1 | contig 14042 bp, 8 predicted proteins | sample MGYA00580536_ERZ773169 | MGnify/ENA primary metagenome ERZ773169 (study PRJEB29015, sample SAMEA2737814) | human gut metagenome | biome: human gut; feature: human-associated habitat; material: faeces | place: China | collected 2012 ...
GATATTACGGTTTCTCTAAAACAGGTAAACGCTATGACGTCTTAAACGCTTATGACCGTATTGATGTCGAATGGCAAGCCTCGAAAAACAATCTGGACCTAACGGGAGCCAGCGCCAATGGAGAATTACCTTACCACCAGCAATTCGGAAGTACTTCCGACTCTTGGGTTAATCATCTACCCAATTACATGACCGTAACCGGCGCCGGTGGTAGCACCTCCATCGATCCTAGCGATTACGATCAAGCGAACAACGTAGTCTATGCGCCCGTAGGCGATACGAACTGGTGGGATGAAATCAGCCAACTCGGTTGGATGCAGAATCACCAGTTGTCCTTGTCTGGAGGTACCGATAAAGGGCAATACACCATGAGCATGAACTATTTCGACCAGCAAGGTACCGCTATCGAATCTTATTTCACACGCTATCAAGCACGTGCTAATTCATCGTATAACGTCCGCCCATGGTTGCGATTCGGAGAGAACCTAACTTATAGTTTTAGCAAAAACAACGGACTTAGCTTCTCAGGTACAGAGTCCAACATCTACTCATGGACTTATCGGGCCTCTCCTTATGTACCGGTTTATGACTATGCGGGCAATTATGCAGGCTCCTTATTCGCCGGGACCGGCAATTTCCAGAATCCTGTAGCTATTCGTGAAAGAAATAAGGATAATTATGCCACTACCCAACGTGTATTTGGCAACGTGTATGGAGAAGCAGACCTATGGACCGGGCTGACTTTTAAAACAAACTTCGGTATCGATTATCGTAATGATTATTCTTACTCGATGACCAAGAACAACCCGGAGTTCTCCGAGTCCGGTGGCCAAAATAATTTCTACGAAAGTAATTACTTCAATTATCGTTGGGTTTGGACCAATACGCTATCTTTCAGCCGGACATTCAATGAGATCCATTCCTTGAACATCTTATTGGGAACAGAGGCTATTCGGGATGGTTTAGGCAGATCCCTCAACGCACGTAGATATAACTATTTATTCGAAGACAATACCAATACATACACCTTGGATATGGGCGAGAACAATAGCCAACGTACCAACTCTTCCACTTACAATGGAGAATTCGCGCTATTTGGTATGTTTGCCCGTGCAGACTATGGATATAAGGATAAGTATCTATTAACCGGTATTATCCGCCGGGACGGTGTTTCCCGTTTCTCGGAAAGTAATCGTTACGGAGTCTTTCCTTCTATCTCCGCCGGTTGGCGTATGTCAGAGGAGGCATTTATGGAACCAAGCCGAGATTGGCTGGACGACTTAAAGATACGAGCCGGTTACGGCGTCACGGGTAACTCAGAGATTCCTGTCGCGACTAATTTCGCCAATTTGTTCACGACCAGCACCTCCTATACGAATTACGACATGACCGGAGCGAACAATAGCGAGACAACCGGATTCCGCCTCAGTACCTACGGTAACACTGATACGAAATGGGAAATGACCAAGATGGTCAACTTGGGTCTGGACGCGACCTTCCAGAATGGTAAATTGAGCGGTTCATTCGAATGATATACGAAGAAGACATCCAATATGTTGATACAAGCGGCCTACACCTCGATGGCCGGAGAATCCGGAAGCCCTTATATCAACTTCGGAGATATAAAGAACACCGGTTTCGACTTCATGTTTAATTACCGTGACCGAAAAGGAGACTGGGCATGGGATCTATCCTTGAATTTATCCCATTATAAAAATGAGGTCTTGAAACTCGCGGAAGCTGACGATTATTCTCTATGGGCTAGCGGTACGCGCATCGAAGGATACGTAACCCGTACGACAAAAGGACATGCCGTGTCTGAATTCTGGGGGTTGAAGCAAAATGGTTTTTATGAGTCCGTAGCCGATGTTATGGCAACCAAGCCATTTGGACAAAGTGATATCACAGAGGCAGACGCTGCCGCTTATGTCGGCCGCTTCCGTTTCGAGGACTTGAACGGAGACGGCAAATTGGATGATAGCGACCGGACCTTTATCGGCTCTCCTCATCCGGACTTAACCGGAGGCCTCAACGCCACGTTAACATGGAAAAACTGGGACTTTACTATGTTCTGGAACTTCTCTATCGGCAACGACTTATATAATAACACAAAATATTTTACCGATTTCTGGACTTTCAACGGTAATAAATCCTCACGCCTCAGAGATCAATCATGGACATTGAATGGCGATAACAGTAATGCTATCCTTCCTATGCTGAATATGGAAGATAACTATTCCGGAGCTTATTCTAGCTCTTATTACGTAGAAGACGCCTCCTTCTTACGCCTGAAAAATCTCGTATTGGGATATTCCTTGCCAAAGGAATTACTCAAGAAGGCCGGTATCCAGAATCTCCGCCTGTACTTACAAGCCGAGAATATCCTTACGATCACCGGATATACAGGCTTAGACCCAGAGTTTACCAACGCTTATTTACGGCAAAGCGATTCTGACAACGATGGAGCCGGACGTGTAGACTTAAAAAGAGGAGTCGATATGGGAGGCTGGCCAACAACCATGCGGTTCTTATTGGGCGTGAATTTTACTTTCTAAATCCATTTTTATATAAAAACGACTAGTATGAGACATAAAATATTAATAGTAAGCGCAGCTGCTTTATTTACCTTGAGTTCTTGCGGTGAAGATTTCCTGTATAAAGCTCCTCAAGGCAGTATTGACCAAGAAGCATTAACAAACGCAGAAGGGGTTGAGTTATTGGTGGTCAACGCTTATGCCGGTTTGACCCGGCCGACCGGATATGACAATATGTTCAACTGGGTATTCGGCGGTGTATACGGAGGTGACGCCAATAAAGGCTCCGAATCCAATGACCAATCCGTATTGAACTCCGTAGAGACGTATGCTGTCACCGCCACAAACGATTATTTACTGAATAAGTGGAAAGACGCGTATTATGGAGCACAACGTTGCAACTTAGCGCTCAATGTGATGAAAGAAGCGGCAGATATGGACGAGACGACCAAGGCCAACCGGACCGCGGAGCTGAAATTCTTACGTGCCCTATTCATGTTCGAAGGGGTAAAGATTTTCGGACCGACCGGCATGCCCTATATCGATGAGACGATCGCCGCTGAAGAAAACGATCCGAAAGTTCATAACGGTACGGATATCTATCCTAATATTTTAGCAGACGTAGAAGCGGCCATTGAAGGATTGCCCGAAAAACAGACCGAAGTGGCACGTCCTACGAAAACAGCGGCAAAAGCGTTAAAGGCTAAAATACTGATGCAGCAAGGTGATATGGCAGCCGCCAAACCCATCTTGGCCGATATTATCGCAAACGGATTAAGTCCTAAAGGAGAGAGATTGGCCTTACAAGATGATCTGGACGCAAATTTTAACGCAACTACCGAAAATGGGAAAGAGTCTATCTTTGAGGTACAATTCTCTGTCGGAGCCAATAATAACGGGAATTACGGATTTTTACTGAATTATCCTCATAACACAGGCCCCGGTGGATGTTGCGGATTTTATCAACCCTCTTACGAATTGGTAAACTCATTCCAAGTAGACGAAAATGGGCTTCCTTATCTTGAGGGAGAGTACAGAAATAAAAAATCCGTGACAGAACGTGTTACCGATTATGATTACATCTCTAAGAATGATAAGACGATCGCCGTAGACCCTCGTCTAGATTTCGCCGTAGGACGTATGGAGATTCCTTATAAAGATTGGGGATTGCCCGCTAATGATTGGGTACGAAATGTAAGCAGCGGTGGGGTATTCCTACCCAAAAAGCATGTCTATAGCAAAGCGGAACAGGATGCCGGATTAGCTGGCTCCACCTATTCATCCGGCTGGGCTCCCGGTTCTGCCATGAATTTACAATATCTATGCCTACGTGATTGTAAATTGTTATATGCGGAATGCCTAGCGAACGACGGAGAATTAAGTGCCGCCATGCAGCAAGTAAACGATATCCGTGAACGTGCAGCCAAACCGGACAATATCATTTATTTGGAAGACGGAACGCCTGCCGCCAATTATTTGGTGAAACCTTATCCATCCAGTCACGCCGCATTCAGCAACAAGGAAACTTGTATCAAGGCGATTCATATGGAACGTAAGCTGGAACTTGCGATGGAAGGACAACGATTTTTCGATCTGGTTCGTTGGGGAGGTGATTATATGAACAAGGAATTGACGGCATATATAAATTATGAGAAGCAATACCTAACTAAATTCTATGGTGTATCCGCTCCAACCGCTTCTAAGACGATGTTCCCGATTCCCGAGACAGAGATCCAGACCGCAGGAAACGATGAGAACGGCCAAGCTTATCTGGTACAAAATGATGCTTGGAAATAGTCCAATCTCATCCTTCTTATAAACAGAAAGGCGGGCTTCCCGAAAGAAAGTCCGCCTTCACGATTCTTTGTATCTACATTAAATAGAACGTCCCTTGAACACATTCGACTCGCTCGAAGGATAGAGATTTCCCGTAAAGGATATACGGTTGCTATTAAAGTTAGGTGATACCGTGGCAGTACATTTATTCGTACCTTTCGCCATACGGAACGTAACCCTAGCGGATACCGCTACACCCTGCACATTCATCTCGTACATAACGTTTCCTTTTTTGTCAGTCTTCATCTGTACACCGGAAGTTGTTCCATCAACCGTTATACCTCCTATTCCGTTAGGACCGGCCGCCGGAGTATTAAACGCTAACTGAATGGTAGCCTTCTCACCCTTCACCGAAACGAAGTTCGTGTTCGGAGTAACATAAACAAAACTACCGCGCTTAAACTCTATACGATCCGCTTCCAATACGAAATCCTTATTCTTCAAAGCTTGCACCGCTTGTTCAAACAATGCGTTAGCCTCGGCTTCCTCCGCAGCTTTCTTCGCTGCCTTCTCTGCTTTCTTTGCTTCTTTCTCAGCCTGCTTCGCAGCTTTCTCCGCTGACTTGTCCTGCTGTGCCATCATCGACCCTGCACCAAATAATAAAACGGCGAGCAATAATACAATCTTCTTCATATTAACTCATTTTTAAAGGTTTGTCTATAAAAGTACTTTTATACATACAATAAAAATACAATTAACATCGACATAAGTTCATCTTTAACCCTTATTTTTCACGTTTTTAACATGATACCATAAAAAGCCCCATGCGGTTACCGCCGCAATGAAATCGGAGAAAGGTTGCGCTAGCCAAACGCCATCCAATCCCCAGATCGGAGGAAATAGCAGGATAGCCGGTATCAGGAATAAAACCTGCCGACTTAGACTCAGAAACATCGCTTTCCATGCGACACCGATACTTTGAAAAAACTGGCTGATCGTAATCTGGGAACCGACAACGAAAAAGACCAGCATCGTCAGACGTAATCCATTGTCCGTAATCGACACCAATTCGGCATCCGTCGAGAATACGCTAACGATCAGTCTAGGGAATAATAAACTGACGATACATCCTACCCCTGTAATCAAGGTCGATACTATAATAGACAACCGCAAGGTAGCCAATACCCGGTCATGATGCCCAGCGCCATGATTAAACCCGACAATCGGTTGCATCCCTTGGGCGATACCGATAATCAACATAACCAGCAGCATGGCGATACTGGAAATAATACCGCTGGCACCAATCGCCAAATCGCCTCCATTCTCTTTCAACGCATGGTTCATGATCACCACAACCACACTGCCCGCCAGCTGCATGGAAAATGGAGACATGCCGATCGTAAATATATTCCAAATAATGGGACCTTTCAACCGGAAATATTTCGTATGGAAACGTACGATACTATCCTTGCTGATAAAATGACTCATCACGAAAGCGGCACCGGCAGCCATGGAGATCACCGTAGCGATAGCGGCACCCTGTATCCCCATATCCAGCCAAAAGATAAAGATCGGATCTAGGATCACGTTCAAGACGGCACCGATCATCATCGTGAACATCGCCTTTTTCGGATATCCGGAAGCACGCATCACGGCATTAAAGCTAAAGCTTAATGTAGCCAGCAAATTACCCGGGATAGCGATATATAAATAGTCTTTCGCATAAGGTATCGTCTGCTCGCTTCCCCCGAACCACATTAACAAATCATCCAAGAAAATCATACTGGGGATAATCGTCAAGGCTCCGATAATGAATGTCAAAGTGAAAGCGTTTCCTAATACGTTATCTGCCAGATCATTCGCCTTACGGCCTAGATGAATGGAGACCCTTGTAGCGGCTCCCGCACCGATCAACATTCCAAATGCCTGCATAAAGAGTAGTATCGGGAAAGTCAAAGTCAATCCGGAGATAGCTAGCGCACCCACTCCTTGTCCGATAAATATACGATCTACGATATTATAAAGAGCATTAACCATGGTCCCGATAACGGCGGGAATCGCATAATGTACCAACAAACGGCCTATATTCTCATTTTCCAGCCGCCATGTAATCTCATTTGACATATATAACTTATGATTTATGAATTATGATTGAGATCATCTCCGCCACACTTCCTACGATTCTCGTGCCCTCTTCCGCAGGGAACTGAATACGCAGGCTATCCGGAGCATTACAATAAACACTTATATAATCCTCGCTAACCGACGAGGGCTTAAAGCCATTCCGGATCAAGGCATTCCCAACCCAATAAGAAGTCATAAAATCCCCCGCAACCCCAATAAGCTTTGTTGGAGCTACCGTATTCAATTTCCCGGTATTCGGATCAAACACGATTCCTTCCTTACTGAAGAACGTCTCAAACGCTCCTCCCATAATCAGGTCTTCCGGCGTTCCGCAAGCCATCGGACGTTTTTTCTCTTGCAGCCACAGGCAATCCCCCAGCTGGATCGCCAAATCAAGATCATGCGTCGATAGCAGAATCGCTTTTTGTTGCTCTACCGCTAAAGTATGTAACAAGACCATAGTCTCTATCCGACTTGTCACATCTAAAAAGGCCGTCGGCTCATCCAACAATATGATGGGGCATTGCTGTGCCAGCGCTTTGGCGATCATGGCTTTCTGACGCTCGCCATCACTAAGTTCCGACACATAATTATAAGCCTTATGAGCGATACTGGCGGCAGCAAGCGATTCCTCGATAATCCTGCGATCTTCCTGCCTTAATTGTCCGAAAAAGCCGGTATAGGGATGCCTTCCTAAAGAGACTAACTCGTAAACCGTTATTCCACCGGCATTTGTCTTCTCTGTCAAGACAACTCCCACCAACCGTGAGAAATTACCTTGTGAATAAGAATTCAGCGGCTTCCCCATTAGCTCGATTTCTCCTCCCAGAGGAGGTTGAAAACCACATAATGTCCTCAATAAGGTAGACTTTCCCGCTCCATTTAATCCGAGAAGACAGGTCACTTCACCCGGATATAGATTCAGATCCAACGCATCATGCACGCACTTTTTCTGTCCGCCTTTCAATATATACCCAATACTTAAATCACTTGTCTTTATCACAGGGATCCGTTCCATAGCCACTAATTAAAATATTGAATATTTTTCCGGTTCACGATTACGTAAATAATAACAGGCGCCCCAAGCATAGGGGTAACGGCATTCAATGGCAGGATCGTATTATTGCCCGGTACTACCATCAGCATATTACATAGAAGAGCAACACAGGAACCTGTCAGCATTGTAACTGGCACCAATATCTTATGATTGGAAGAGCCTAACATCAACCGGGCGATATGTGGAACTGCTAATCCGACAAAGGAAATGGGGCCGCAAAAAGCAGTAGTTGTAGCCGTTAATATTCCCGTACACAAAAGAATCACGATCCGTGTTCGTTTGATCTGGATACCTAAATTAGCAGCATACATTTCTCCCAATAATAAGGCATTCAAAGGCTTGATCAGCAAGATTGCTAATAACAGCCCGATTAACGCACAAGTTCCAAAGAATGGTAATTGTTCCAAGGATACACCGGAAAAATTACCAAGCCCCCACATCACGAACGCATGTACCCGGTCTGTAGATGAATAATAATTCAAGATAGAAATAACCGAAGAAGCTAGATAGCCAATCATGATTCCGATAATCAGAAGCATGACATTATTCTTCACTTTTGCCGAAAAATAGATAATCAGTCCCAGTATCACGCAAGCCCCCACAAAGGCCGCGAGGATCACCGCCATATATCCGCTAATTGGCCAATCCGTGAACCGCCCCAACGTACCACCGAAATAGAGCATGATAGCGGCTACTCCAAGATTAGCGCCATCACTAATGCCCAATATGGAAGGTCCCGCCAACGGATTCCGGAACAATGTCTGTAATAGCAACCCGCTGGTAGCCAAGGAAGCCCCCGCCAATAATGCGGTTATAGCCTGAGGCAAACGAGATTGCAACACGATATTCTGCCATGCGATCTTATCAGATCCCTTCCCCAGCAAAATATCCATCACGTGATCCAAAGGAATCGGTACGGCCCCATACGCCAGCCCCCCAACAAAAAGCCCCAAAAGAACCACCCCTAATAACGGATAAAAAAGTAGCGCTTGTTTGTTCATGGCGCAAAGGTATACAAAAAAGCGGAGTTATACAGTGAATGGTAAATCAATAAAAAGGCCATCCCTTACAGTAAGAGATGGCCTAAATTATTCTTAGTTATCCGATTCTTTTATTTTGAGAATGCCGCATAACCCGGATTCTGTTTTAAGTTCGGATTCACCTGCCAAGCATCCTGCGATACAGGTAACAACTTCAAGTAGTCATCAGCTTTACGCTCACAATTAGATTGCGGCCACATTCCTGTAGTGAAACATCCGAAACGGATATCATCCTGACGGGAATAAACCTCCCACGCTAATTCCAAACGACGTTCCAATTGTACTTCCTTCAAAGTTACAGTCGCATAATTATGGTCGCTATTGCCATATCCTCTCTCACGAATCGTATTCACCAAAGCGGTAGCTTCACTAACACTTCCCCCTCCGCGTAACAAAGCTTCAGCTTTCATTAAATAGATATCCGCCAAACGGAAAATATGGAAATCATTTCCCATAGAACTTGTCAAATCCGAAGCGAACTCCCACTTGAAGCAACGAGCTCCATCATGCTGTTCCACGGCACTCCAATTGGTTCCATCATATTCCATGCCCGGAATCATGTTCACATCGATCGTATGGTTCAATTCGTTGTTATGATCGGTCATAATCGGCTTGCCTGTTGATTTGTCTATCATCAAGCCAGTCAAGAACGTACCGTCCAAGCGAGCGTCTTCCTCATCGAACAAACGTACATACTCCGGTTGAGCGCAAATACCATTCCAAGTACCACTAGCGGTAATACCCAAAGACAGATAATCTTTATAATGCAACGTATTATTGTGCAACTCATTCTTCACGTTTCCATCATTACCCGTATCACTGCTAGAGAACGTAGCGGCCAAGATAGCCTCCTTTGAATTCTCATTTGTCACGGAGAAGTTGTCTTTCCAATTAGGCTCTAAGATATATCCCATAGCCATCACCTTATCACAGTTATCGATAACTTTCTGATAAGCGTTACCGGAGAACGTAACCCCCCAAGCCTCAGCGTTCAGATACAGTTTTGCCAACAATGAATAAGCGGCACCCTGCGTAAATGAACCATAATTCTCAGTTGTAGCCGGAGGACAGATATCCTTGATTTCCTCTACTTCCTGAATCAACCAATCAAATACTTCCTGACGGGAAGAATTCCCCGGGAATACTTTATCCGTAGGGTGGAACTCCGTCAGCAAAGGAATATTTCCCCAATAATCCATCATCACATAGATCCAGAAAGCACGGACACCACGCAAGTCTGCCACGTCTTGAGCCTTCTCCTCTTCGGTAAGGATCTCTGAGTTCTGCAATTTACGGATAGCCTCGTTACAAGTACCAATCGCTTCTGTGGCCGCTTTCCATGCGCTTTTAACTCTTGAGGTCTGAGAGGTCCATGTATGCATATAGATTTCCCGGTATTGACCACCATCATACCAGTCACCACCTCGACGAGTCGGAGTCACAGCCATAGAACCGGAGCATTCGGACAAATGCATATACTCTGTCCAAAACTTCTTCATCGTATTATGTGAGTTACCGATCAAAGCATTCAACTCGGCCGTTGACTGGCCAAAATCATCAGCGGGCAACTTGTCATATACTGTTTCATCCAAGTCCATACAGGAAGAAAGTCCTCCTAATAAAAACAATCCAGTTATAAATGATAATATAGTTTTCCGTTTCATAATAAGCTTATCTTTTTAATTAGAATGTTAAGTTAACACCAAATGTAAATGAACGTGCCTTCGGCATGTAGTTACGAGGTTCAATACCCGGAGACAAACCTGCGTTGTCATCGCTAGCCTCACCACGGAAATTCTCAACTTCTGGATCCAATCCTTTATAACCTGTAATCACGAATAGATTCTGACCGGCTACATATAAGCGAGCCTTATCCAACCAATCGATTTTCTTCGTATTGAATGTATAACCAATCGATAAGTTATCCAATCGCAAGAATGAAGCGTTTTCTACATAATAAGAACATACACGAGAGTTTTCACTTAATGTCAACAGATTATCGTTATCCATTACATTCGTTCCATCGATATATGTATTATTACCGTAAGCTGCCAATGGGTTGTTCAATACCTTATTGCCAATTGTTCCACGGAAGAAGAAACTTGCGTCCCAGTTTTTCCAGTTGAATGTGTTATTCCAACCATATGTCAAATCAGGTTGAGCGTCACCAACATACGTACGGTCATCATCCGTGATCTGTCCGTCACCATTTATATCCTCAATGATAAATTTACCATTCTCATCAAGGCCATTACATTTCAGCATGAAGAACTGTCCGACCGGGCGACCTTCCTCAACTACGTGTGAAGTCACACCTGAAGCACCGCGAATCCAAGTATCACCCACGTAAACACGTCCCGTAGAGAACAATTCATTAGACAGTTTTGTGATCTCATTCTTGTTATGAGCAAGATTGAGAGAGGTTGTCCACGTAAAGTCCTTATTACGGATCACGTCTAAGTTCAATAAGATCTCAACACCTGTATTCTTCATATCACCTACATTCGCTTGAATCTGATTGTATACGTAAGTAGGAGTAGAAACCTCATAGTTGTAAAGCATATCTTTCGTACGCTTGTCGTACCATTCGATCGTACCGCTCAAACGACTATTGAACAAGGTGAAGTCCAAACCGATATTTAACATAGCAGTCTGCTCCCATTTCAAGTTCGGGTTCGCGTTCTGTGAAGGACGGAAAGCTGTCGGCCAAGATCCGTTGTTATAATAAGTACCAGAAGCTGAATACAAATCCAATGACTTATAAGGTCTCAAACCATCTTGGTTACCGGTAATTCCGTAACCTGCACGTAATTTCAAATCATTGATCCACTTCGTATCTTTCATGAAAGACTCTTGGCTGATACCCCAAGCAGCGGAAACTGAAGGGAAAGTACCCCACTTATGGTTAGCACCGAATTTGGAAGAACCATCTCGGCGAACCGTAGCCGTAATCATATACCGCTCTTTAAAGCTATAATGCGCACGAGCGAACAAAGAGATCAGTTTATATTCATTCCGGCTGGAAGTAACATTACCGATCTTCAGCAAGTTTCCGGATTGGATATTATCAGCGCCCATCGATCCTACGGCGAAATTCGTAGCCTCCGATTTCTGGTCGGCGTACAAGTTATTTTCCCAAGAATAACCAACGATAGCATCGACCTTATGCTCCTCTGCCGAGCCAAAAGCTTTCGTATAATTAGCGGTCCACTCTAACAAGTTACGATCCCATAGTCTATTACGACGGATTGCCTTACCCGTATCACCCTGTCCACGAGAGTTCCGAGGATCTTGCCATTCGCTATAGTCAGATGAGAAACGGCTCTTATACAGGTTCACCTTGGTTGTCAGTCCATCCAAAATAGAGAACTGTACATCACCTTGTCCATAGAAGTAGTTATTAGCTGCTTTCTTATAGTTCTGATCTTGGTTCTGAACCGGGTTACCTTGATCATAATTGTGGTTGGCATCCGTGAAATAAGAGCCGTCCGCATTATAAACCGGATAAACCGGAAGCATATTGTAAGCCAAGATATAGTCATCAGAAAACGGCATCTGCATATCCGTCAGCGTTGCGGCACCCGTTAATCCAATACGTAAACGGTCGTTGATAGCACGTTGCTGGAACTGGAAACGGAAGCTATGACGAGTCATGTAGTTATCGCGAGCCACACCGTTACGATCCAAGAAAGTATAAGAAGCACGATAATTACTCTTAGAAGAACCACCCGACAAAGAAAGAGCGTGTTGTTGAGAAACACCTACACGAGTCATCTCATCGAACCAATCCGTGTCCGAGTTGTACTTATCATAAGTAGAGATATCTTTACCCAACGCCTTATTAGCGGCACGCCACTCAGAAGCGTTCAACATGTCGGGCTTGTTCGCAATGGTAGAGGCGGTAAGATAACCATCATAATTGATCTGGGTTCTGGAACCGGAACCTCTCTTCGTTGTGATCAAGATTACACCACCAGCGGCACGAGAACCGTAAATAGCGGCAGAAGAAGCATCTTTCAATACAGAGATTGACTCAATATCCGAAGGTGATACAGTAGACATATCACCACCCGGAACACCATCGATCACGATCATCGGGCCTTGGTCGTTCTGCAAGGTAGAAGTACCACGTAATTGAATCTGGGAACTACGAGTTACATCACCGGAACCAGACGTAATAGTCAGACCCGCTACCTTACCTTGCAGCAAGTCGGACGCGTCACGATTCACTCCTTTATTAAAATTTTCCTCGGAAATGTTCGCTACGGAACCGGTAATCTCCCTACGAGTCTGCGTACCATAACCGATAGCTACAACCTCTCCCAGATTCACGACAGAGGCACCAAGCTTAACATCTACGGCAGAGCGCCCTTTCACAGCTTCCTCTACCGAGTTGTAACCGATAAAAGACACTTGGAGAATTGCTTTTTTCAGGTCATTCACACTAAGGGTGTAGTTACCGTCAATATCAGTGATGGTACCGTTAGTAGTACCTTTTTCCACGATATTCGCCCCGATAATAGGCTCACCTAGTTCGTCCAGAACTTTTCCTTTAACAGCGCCTGACTGGGCAAAAGCGGCTGTCATGCAAAAAGACATTAACACGGAAAGTATGGCTACATTCCAGTGTTTGAAAGAATCAAAGATTTTCTTTCGTTGCATAATTACTTAATTTTTAGGTTAACGATCATTTAATTCACAAATACAATTGAGAATTTCCATGGCAAATGTAACTTAATTTTTTAAAATAAACTATGATTATGTAAAAAAAGTAAGGAAAATCAAACAGGAGGTCTTTCGGTAGATCAAAATAAATGTCAACGGATAAACCTAAAGAGTGACGTTTTCATTTCGATAAGCCACTTATAGTGACACATCCTTTTCCCCGACAGGCTCATCTACAAACATAAATAAGGAGAAAATCGTTTCTTTAGTGGTTTTAAGGTAGAAAAAGAGTACTTTTCCCTCGATTACAACCCTGTTGTAAGATACTTACAGTAGTATTATAAGGTACTTACGGTAGTGTTGTAGCATACTTCCGACTGTGATTCGCATCACTTCCGAATGAAAAACCAATCACTTCCGAATAAAAAAGCCTCCTTTTACTTGTTAAGCAAGAAATAGAGGCTCTCTTTTTCGCTGGAAGAAAAGGGAGGGAAACGATATACATCTACAAGACAAGGTGTTGCCATTATTTTCATTCAATTTCGGAAGCCTTACGCCCATAAGCCCGGAAAAATCGATTCTTCGGGACTTTAAAATACAAAATGTCAATTTGTCAATCTCCCTTTATCCTTGTCTATAGTTCTGGACGGACTACGCTAAAATCTATCTCTCCATCCTCTCCTTCTCCTTTATCAACCCATTCCGATAGGCGTAAAGAAGTTTCTCCAAGTCCTTGATCTGGCTTTGAAGATCCGCACCCTTATCCGTATCTTTCACCATCTGGCGATGGGAGCTTAATTCTACCACGATCGTGGTGGATTTGATATCCAAGCCTTCCTCGATCGC
>ERZ773169.2361-NODE-2361-length-13953-cov-68.229529_pt1 | contig 13953 bp, 10 predicted proteins | sample MGYA00580536_ERZ773169 | MGnify/ENA primary metagenome ERZ773169 (study PRJEB29015, sample SAMEA2737814) | human gut metagenome | biome: human gut; feature: human-associated habitat; material: faeces | place: China | collected 2012 ...
GGCTGATTGGCCGGCGCAAAAGGCTGGGTGGGCTGCTCGGCAGGTGTAAACGCCTGCGTAGGCTGTTCAACAGGAGTGAACGCTTGAGTGGGCTGCTCGCCCGCTGCGATTGCTTGGGTCGGAGCATTGTTGGCGGCGGTTCCCGTTTCCGCCGTCATCGCATTTAACGGCTCAGTCGGATTGGCGTCAGCTTGCTGCCACGGCACCTGGCCGTTCGGATTGACATTCGGATCAGTCATGACATGCACTCCTTCAACTGCATCGCACCCCACTTGCGAGATGCGCCCCTCGTCTTACGCGCCACATTGTGCGTTACAGACAACTGTACTCCTCGTGGCGAGCCTTAAGCACCCCAGGAAATTTGGCTTCCAAAAAACACAAAAGCCTGAAACCGGCTATTGCCTCAGCAATATTCAGTCGGTTTCAGGCTCAATCGTTAATCCTCTGGCGAAACGACGGTCTACTTCTTCAGCAGCGGTGCGACTTGCTCCTCGTAAGCGGTCAGGGCGGTGTCGATCACGTTGTGCATGTCGTAGTACTTGTACGTGCCCAGGCGACCGCCGAACACGGTGTTCGGCTCGGCCTTGGCCTTGGCCTCGTACTGGGCGTACAGTGCCTTGTCCGCATCCGTGTTGACCGGGTAGTACGGTTCGTCGCCACGCTCGGCGAAACGGCTGTATTCCTCCCACACCACGGTCTTGTTCGGGTTCTGGGCATCGTGGCGCTCCGGGTTGAAGTTCTTGAATTCGATGGCGCGGGTGTAGGGTACGTCCGCGTCGGAGAAGTTCATCACCGGGCAGCCGAAGTGGTCGCCTTCGTCGTAGCGGACCTCCTTGAAGTCGACCGTGCGCCACTTGAGGTCGCCGAGCTCATAGTCGAAGTAACGGTCCACCGGGCCCGTGTACACCACCGGCACGCCCGCGGCCTTGAGCGCGGTCTTGTTGTACGGCTGGGATTCGTCGAAGAAGTCGACGCCGAGCTCCACGGTGATGCGCGGGTCGTCGATCATCTTCTCCATCCACGCGGTGTAGCCGTCGGCGGGCAGGCCCTCCCACGTGTCCTTGAAGTAGCGGTTGTCGTAGTTGAAGCGCACGGGCAGGCGCTTGATGATGGCGGCCGGCAGCTCGGACGGGTCGGTCTGCCACTGCTTGCCGGTGTAGTTCTTGATGAACGCCTCGTACAGCGGGCGGCCGATGAGCTGGATGCCTTTGTCGTTCAGGTTGGCCGGATCGGTGCCGGCCAGCTCGCCCGCCTGCTGTTCAATCAGGGCCTTGGCTTCGGCCGGCGTGTAATGCGCATGGAAGAACTGGTTGATGGTGCCCAGGTTGATGGGCAGCGGGTAGACCTCGCCGTCATGCGTGGCATACACGCGGTGCACGTAGTTCGTGAAGCTCGTGAAGCGGTTCACGTAATCCCAGACGCGCTTGTTGGAGGTGTGGAACAGGTGGGCGCCGTACTTGTGGATCTCCGCGCCGGTCTCCTCGTCCATATACGAGTAGGCGTTGCCGCCGATGTGATCGCGGATATCGATGATGTGCACGCGGGCGCCGGTGTGCTCCACCGCCTGCTGCGCCACCGTCAGACCGAACAGGCCCGCACCAACGATGACGAGATCGGGATACTGGGCGGTTTCAGAATTATTCGGCGCACCGGCCATAGGACAACCTTCCAAAAGTCATGTTCGTTTTCCGAGAAACCATGTTACTAGGGAGGGGCGGCACGGCCAAAAAGTCCTTCAAGCCTTACACGGTATGTCTACCGGAGCGCTCGAAACAATCGGAATGACCGGGACGATTGGGACGGCATAGGGAGAGGTCGACGCAATCACGGTAGATGGCCATTGAAATGGAATAAGTAATCTCCATCTCATATATTCACGCCACTTCCGCCATACGGATTCCTGAAGTTATCAGGCAGTGAATTAGGGTGTGTTTATACCATTTAGGGTGTGTTTATACTATTTAAGTTTTGCGTGATAGTTGTCGTATGTGTACGCCGGGGTCTGACATCACGCTTGACCGGTTCATGAGGGTCGCGCATCTGTTGCCGCGCCAGCGCGGCAACGTGGCGGTCGACGACTACACGTTCGCCAACGCCCTGCCGTGGATGTGCCGCACGGGAGCCCCGTGGAGGGCGGAACATGGTCGAACGCGTCTTCGACCGCGTGAAGCACTACCGCAGGGCCGCCACCCGCCACGACAGGCTCGACGAGACCTTCCTCCCCAACCTCCAGCTCATCCTCATCGCCATCTACCTGAAAAAACACAGCCAAAAACCCAACTAGTGCAAACACACGCTAATACGAACACCTCCGCCCCCGCACTCAGGCAATCCTCAGGTTACGATTGGCAGATATGAACAATTCCGAACAGGTTTCCGAATCGGCCGACGAATCAGCCACCGACCCAGCAAACGTCCCGGCACCCAACCCACCATTCGCGCCGCAACACATTCTGGTAACCGGTGGCGCAGGGTTCATCGGCGCGAACTTCGTGCACTGGGTGGCGCGTAACCATCCACAGGTCCATATGACTGTTTTGGATGCGCTCACGTATGCCGGCAAGCGCGAGAATCTCGATGGTGTGCCAGCCGCGAACCTGACCTTTGTGCATGGCAATATTTGCGATGCCGAGCTTGTGGAATCCCTGCTTTCCGGGCTGAACCAACGCTCAGCAGCCGCAGTACCCCCGATTGACGCCATTGTGCACTTCGCCGCCGAATCGCATAACGATAATTCGATTCTCGACGCCTCCCCATTCCTCAATACGAACGTGACCGGCACGTACGTGTTGCTCGAGGCCGCCCGCCGCCACGATATTCGATTCCACCACATCAGCACCGACGAAGTGTATGGCGATCTGGCTCTGGACGAACCACGCAAGTTCACTGAAGACAGCCCGTACAAGCCGTCGAGCCCGTATTCCGCTTCGAAGGCGGCAAGCGATCATCTGATAAGGGCATGGCACCGAACCTACGGTGTCAAGGCGACAATTAGTAATTGCAGCAACAACTACGGGCCGTACCAACATGTGGAGAAGTTCATTCCCCGACAGATTACGAATATTCTCGCAGGTATCCGTCCGAAACTATACGGTACTGGTTCGGCGGTCCGTGACTGGATCAGCGTGGAGGACCATTGCACTGCGGTATGGGCGATTCTTACGCACGGACGAATCGGCGATACGTATCTGGTGGGGGCGAACGGAGAGATGAGCAACATCGATGTGCTGCGCATGATTCTGGAATGCATGGGACAGCCGTCAGACGCGTTCGACCATGTGAACGATCGGCCGGGCGGCGATAAACGCTATGCGATCGATGCAACGAAAATCACGCGTGAGCTTGGTTGGCGTCCCCGATTCACCGATTTCGCCGAAGGACTTGACGAGACAATCCAATGGTACCGGGAACATGAGGACTGGTGGCGTCCGGATAAGGACGCCACTGAAGCCAAATACCGTCTCCAAGGCCACTGAGCGAGGCCCCAACCGGAAGAGTTGTGGAGCGTTCGCCGTGTATTCGCATGCGGCAAAGGCCAAAAGCGAATACACGGCACGTGACTCAGTCCCTGCGGAACAGGTCCCTTGTGTAGACCTTGCCCGCCACGTCCGTGAGGTCATCGTTCCAACGGTTGGAGATGATCACGTCCGCTTCGCGTTTGAACGAGTCCAAGTCGTGCGTGACCTTGCTGCCGAAGAAATCGGGGGCGTCGAGCGTCGGCTCATAGACGACGACCTCGATGCCGCGCGACTTGATGCGCTTCATCACGCCTTGGATGGCGGACTGACGGAAATTATCGGAACCGCTCTTCATCGTCAGACGGTATACTCCCACCACAGGTTTGGCGATGCCGTTCGCCTTGGCCCGGTCGACGAGCTCCTCGATTTCGTAGGCGATGAAGTCCTTACGTGTGCGGTTCGACTCCACGATCGCCTCGATGAGGTTCTGCGGCACCTTATCGTAATTGGCGAGCAGCTGCTTCGTGTCCTTCGGGAGGCAGTAGCCGCCATAGCCGAAGCTTGGGTTGTTGTAATCGTCGCGGATACGCGGATCCATGCACACGCCCTTGATGATTTCGTGCGTGTTGAGACCGCGGCTTTCCGCATACGTGTCCAACTCGTTGAAATAGGCGACGCGCAACGCGAGATAGGTATTGGCGAACAGCTTGATCGCCTCCGCCTCAGTGGTACCGACCACCAGCTGGGGGATGCCCCTCGACCCATCCGGGTTGACGCGGTCCTTCTCCTCCGGGGCGGCACCGTGGGCGAGCAGGTCCACGAACGTGTGCGCCGCCTGCACGGCCTCCGCATCATCCTGCGGCGCGCCGACCACGATGCGGCTCGGATGCAGATTGTCGTACAGGGCGTGGCCCTCACGCAGGAATTCCGGAGAGAACAGGATACGGTCGTCGTGGAACCGTTCGCGAATCTGCTGGGTGTAACCAACCGGAATCGTCGACTTGATGACAATCCATGCGGTTTGGTCGTACTTGCGGATCGCCTCGATCGCCGCCTCCACGCTGGACGTGTCGAAGTAGTTCTTCTGGGCGTCGTAATTCGTCGGCGTGGCTATCACTGCGTAATCCGCTCCCGTATACGCCTGTTCCGGGTCGAGCGTCGCCTGAAAGTCCAACGGCCGCTCGCCGGACCGGTCCGCATCGAGGAATGCGGTGATCTTGCTATCCACGATGGGGCTCTTGCCGTTGTTGAGCAGCTCGACCTTCTCAGGCACGATGTCCAACGCGTGCACCTCATTATGTTGCGACAGCAGCAACGCCACCGACAATCCGACGTAACCAGTACCGGCAACCGCAATCTTCACGGGACACTCCTTCTACGATGCGCTACACGCAATTCTAACTACGATTAGTGCGATGCGCAGTCGCCTGCTACTCCTTGCCGACGCCCAAGAGGAACGGACTGGCCGGCAGATTCACCGAGTTGTACAGCATGCTGGAGCTGTTCGGCGCAAGACCCCACAGGTAACACACTTGCGAGATCTTTGTCACCTCATCGGAATGAACGATTACCGTATTGCCCTGTATAGAAGCGTCAGCAGTATAAAACACGCCGTCCTGGCCGGCGACCTCGAAGCCTTGAAGTGGGTTGGAAGCACTCTTGACGAGATTCGTTGCCGTCGCCTTCGTGATGTAATTCGGGGTCATTGCGCGCAGTCCTTTTGCTGTGCCTTCCGCGAATGTCACAGTACCGGTGGAAGCGTCTTCCTCCATCGCCGATGCCCGTCGCGCCAACGGTCCGGACGGCACCGTCGATTCACTCGATTCCCTTGAATCGGTCATCGCCAACCATTGTGTCGCCATACGCGCGGCGAGAATGTCTTTGCCAAGCGGATGGATGACCTTCGACGTACCTTTGTCCGTGTCGATCGAAACAGTCATCGCCAGATGCTCCGTCGTGTTCACTGCCGCACTGTCCAGCACGTCGAGCTGCGCCTGCCGAACGATGGGCGCGTATAGGGTTCCCACTCGAGTATCGTGCGAGCTGTACGCATAGGAACGGCAAATCATCTTCTCCGAATACCGCACGGTACTGGTTGATGAGCACGGCGAAATTACTTTTCATAGCGCAGCGCCGTAGCTTGGGTGGCAGTATCGTCTTCGCCTTGGTGCCACAACACGCCGGCGACACGATATCCGGTCAGCGGTATGACGTGGTTGGCGTAGATACTGCCACCTTTCATATGCAGTGCGATGCCGGTGCCACCCCATGAAATCTGGATGATACCGACAGGCACATTCGGATGTTTCGCCCGCAGTTGCGCGGCGAACAGTTGCGGCAGGTAACCGAGATATTGCGCGTCGGAGCCGGTCGCGCACGATAATGAGCGCGGCCGGCACCACGAATCCGGGTAACCGAGATATTGCGCGTCGGAGCCGGTCGCGGGTGCCCATTTGGTCGCGCTCACCGACCTAAGCGGCAGCGTGACGCTCAGTCCGTTGGCGGATGATTTGTTGGAGCCGCTGGCTTCGGCCGTGCCGGATGCGGCGCATCCCACAAGCATGGTCATACCGACGAGCAACATGATGGCGGCGCACGTTCTTCGCGCCACTGCGAGCGCTCTCATACGAACCATCACGTGGGGGCAACGCACGGATAGCATCACCTGACAAGCTGATTCTTCCGTTCATGATCCAATCACTCATTCGTCTGCCGATTTGTATACTGACTGGTATGGTACAGGCACAAACTTCAGGTTCGGCCACGACGTTCGGCGCGGCCTCCACAGCCCAGCAAAACACGTCGGAAACGCCGGATGACGCATGCTGGGAAACGGTGAACAGGGTCGTTTATCCTTTGCATGATGCCGATCAGACGATGCCGTTGTACGCGGTGAACTGGCATCCCGCGTATTTCGATCCGAGCGTGTTCGACGAGCGCGAGAATCTGTACAGTGCGAATCCGAACGGCATGACGCGTTCCGAGCTCGCGCGGCTCATCGCACAGGGGCGGCGTACGGCGAGCGAGGAGCCGCACGGCTTCGCCGTCGATTCGCGCAATACGGTCACATTAGCGGCGGGCACGCACCTGTCGTGCTGCACGTACTTCAACGCGTTCCCAGCCGGATACTGGCGGTATTGGACGCGGGTGAGTAACGTGCGGTTCTCCGCGTGGACGTCGGGCAAGGGCACGGTGACCGTGTTCCGTTCCACGGCACGCGGCCTGGCGGCACCGGTGCAGTCGTTCTCCATCGACACAAAACATGGCGACGGAGGCACGCAGCGCGTCGAGGCGTTGCTTTCGTTGAAAGGCATGCTGGACGGCGGCTTCTACTGGTTCGACGCTCGTGCGGACGAGGATGCGTTACTGACCGTGGGCGGCGCGGTCTGGCAAGTGCCGGCCTGTGACCGTCGCACGCCGCAGCCGGGTACGGTGTCCGTGGCGATTACCACGTTCAACCGTCCGTCGTATTGTCTGGACCAGTTGCGCGCGATTGCCGGAGAGCCGGAGCTGCGAGTCCGGCTGGATACCGTGTACTGCACGGATCAGGGCACAGATCTGGTATGCAATCAGGATGGTTTCGCCGCGGCCGCCGACGATCTGGGCGGTCAGCTCACGTATCTCCAGCAGGCGAATCTGGGCGGTTCCGGCGGGTTCTCGCGCGGCATGTTCGAGACAGTGAAAGCGGGACGCAGCGACTATACGCTACTGCTCGACGATGATGCGATCAGCGAACCGGAGTCAATTCTGCGCGCAGTACAGTTCGCGGACTATGCGGCACGCCCCGTGCTGGTGGGCGGCGGCATGTTCCATATCGACCACAGGACGGTGCTGCACGTGCAGGGCGAACGATTCGACCCACGTTCGATGTGGATGTACCCGTCGCGAGGCGCGGAGTTCAACCATGATTTTCGCTCGGAACCGTTGTCGGACAGCCCGGCCCTACACAGCGTGAAGTTCTCCGATTTCAACGGCTGGTGGTTCTGTCTGATTCCCACGGAGACGATGCGCGCCATCGGTTTGGGTCTGCCTGCGTTCATCAAGTTCGACGACATCGAATACGGTGTACGCGCGAAAAAGCATGGGTTCCCGACGGTGAGTCTGCCCGGCGTGGCCGTCTGGCATATGGGGTGGCACGACAAGGATCCGGCGCGTAGCTGGGAGGAATACTTCCAAGTGCGCAATCGGTGGGTGTGCGCGTTGCTGCACTATCCAAATGCCGGCAAAGCAAGCGTGTTTCGCATGCTGTATGAGGAAGCGAATCTGGGACTGCGCATGTTGTATTCGGGCATGGCGTTGAGCCAGATGGCCCTCGCCGATGTTCTGAAAGGTCCGGCGTATTTCGTGGATTCGCTGCCGTCGAAGCTGGGCGAGGTACGCAAGGCGCGTTCCGGTTTCGCGGACAGTACCACGTTCACCAGCCCGTTGGATTTACCTGAGCCTGGCGATCATGCCGAACGCGACTGGGCGCCACAGAGCGCACGCGATGTGACAAAGCAAGGTATGAAGGCTGTGTTCGCTGCGCTGCGATCCCGCGTGGACGGTTCCAAGGACGAGGCCCCACAGGTGGCGGTTCCGGCACGGTTCTCCATCTGGCCATCATTCATCGGCGTGCGTTCCGCCTTGGTCACTTCAGCCGATGGGGATTCGGTGGCATGGTTCCGTCGCGATAGCAAGCTCTACCGCCGCAACATGCGCGTGTGCTTCGGCCTTGCATGCAAACTTGCTCGTAACTGGAAACGCCTGTCACGCGAATACCACGAATACGGCGTCGCTTCCATGGACACGTGGGAGCACATCTTCAAAGAAGCAGAGTAGCCGGAACGATAACACGGTGAGAATAGGAATGCCCGTTGTCTTTGGCCACATCGGAGACCAAAGACAACGGGCATTGCCATGTCAACCGGTCAGTTCACTCTGGTTCAGGCTTCAGGCCGCTGCGGGAAATCGACCTTCGGATTGAACGTGATGGCCTTGAGCAGCTGACCGTAGATCTTGCGACGCAACGGCTTCGCGACGCGGCCGCGGCGCATGGCGTTGTGCACCACGAGACAGAAGTAGAGGTACTGCCACACATTCCTGTGATGCAGACGATAGGAGCCTTCGTTGCGGGCGCCGTAGGAGAACTTCCACACGTTCCTGTCGTTTACCATGGAATAGTTGACGCCTTGGTTCATGCCCATGTCGTGCAGCACAATGCTGTCAGTCACTTCCACGCCGGGGCACGACTGTGTGATGCGCAGCGTGTATTCGGCGTCGTCGAACCAGATGAAGTACTCCTTGTACGGCAGGCCGAACGCCTCCATCACCCAACGCGGGATGAGTACAGACACGAACGAGCAGGAGGTGACCATGACCAGATTGTCGTAGCCCATGGCCTGCAGACGTCCCCAATCCCAAGTAGGGATAGGGTTGTTCATTTCGGAGATGGACCCGTCGATGAACTTGACCATGGAGCACACGTACGGTACATCGGTGCCAAGTCCGGCGACCGCATTGTCATAGCCTTCGAGCAGCTTCGCCAGAGCGGCGGGCTGCGGGTAGCCGTCATCGTCGAAGATCCACACGAAGTCGGCTCCGAGTTCGTAGCCTTTGCGCATACCGGCGGAGAAACCGCCTGCACCACCCGCATTCTCCGTCAGCGTAACGATGGTGATACGGACCTTGTCCTTCAACGTGAAGTCGCGTTCGTATTCGGCAAGATATGCAGCGGTATCGTCCGTGGAGGCGTTGTTGACGATGACGAGATGCTCAGGCAGTCGCGTCTGTGCTTCCAGTGATGCGAGGACGTTCTTGAGTTTTTCAAGACGGTTGTAGGTGACGACGATTGCGGCGACCGTAGAGGTATTTGCGGATGGCATGGCTATTTGTTCCATTCGTTGAGAAGCTGGCAGAACAGACTGTTGGCGGTTTGTTTGTGTGAGAAGGTTTCAAGGCGGTTCTTCTCGACCTCCCACAGTTTGTGGCGGTCCATCTCATTGCCGTTGAGATGCATGAGCGCACGTTTCGCGTCATGGATGAACGAGGAGGTCATTCGGCGCAGCAGTCCCTGCGACGGCACGAGGGTTTCCTGAGATCCGACGTTCGCGGAGAGCACGGGGATGCCAGCACTAATGGCTTCGATTGTGGTGAGCGTGATGCCCTCGTTCACGGAGGATACGAGCAGCACGTCGGCATCGGCGTAGGTACGCGATACCGGAATGCTCATGGGACGGCGTTCGATGACATCATCAAGGCCATAGCGTTTGATGAGCCCATCGGTGAAGCTGTCCATATCACCACTGCCGTGCATGATGAAATGGTATTGGCCGGGCGCGGCCTGCTTCATTGCCTTGGCGACGAGAATGAACGCGTCGGGGCGCTTCTGGCGGGACATACGGCCGACGAACGCCACGTTGAACACCCTCGGGTCGCGGCGTTCCGCATAGCTCACGTGTTCGGAGTCGGCGGTGAGTCCGACGAGAGGCGCGTCGACGACTTTGGAGGCGGGGATGTGGTGGATGTCTTCCATCCAGCGCTCCAGCTGCGGGGAGATCACGTGATGCAGGTCGATCCACTCGTCGTGCGCGAGCGATTCACGCGGGAAGCCGCCTTGGAACATGTATTCCACGATGTGCAGCGAATCCACGATCTTGACGTCCGGGAAGTACTTCTTCACCCACCAGGCATTGTCGTACATCCACTGGCAGTGGTGAATCATGATGCCGCGGATGTCGAACTGTTCGAACAGGGCGCGAAGAATCGGGACGTCACCGACGCGGTACTGCAACGGCTGAGTCAGGGGAATCACGAGCGCGCCATCGCAGATGGGATCAGTGATCCATGGTTGGTGACCGTCGGAGTCGGTAAGGACGATGGGCAGGAAGCCTGCTTCTTTGGCGAGCTGAATGGTTTCCATGCCCCAGCGTTCCGCACCTCCGGCTTGGAGCCAGTGCATGGCGACGATAACGGCCTTGGGCGCGTCGAGAATTCGAGTACCCGGCTTAATCTCAACCCATGGATGATGGTTAGCTTCGCTGGCATTCGCCGCTTCAATGGTGAGCGGCTCATACAGTCGCACATTACTCCGAGCCTTCCGCTCTCGTTCCGCTCGTTGCAGTTCACGGATACGGTCAAAGGCGACGGGCCAGCGATATTCAAGTTCGTTATACAGTTTAACGGCACGACTCGCGTTGGGCGCATGTTCCCAGATGTCTTCATCTGTAGCATCATCCGGCGTGAGCAGGATATAACGATCATTGCGATCGACGAGCTGCTCATCCCCAGCAAAGTAGTGAGGAGAGAATACCGACTGCGCGTTCACGGTAGAAGTGGCATCGAACTCTCCAATGGGCTCGCGCCCATCATCCGACGTACATGAACCTCCGAGGGTGGACGTATCCGTCAGACGGGGATACTGCCATTTCTCACCCATGTAAATCCGGTAGTGTAAGGTCCGGCCGGGTTGAATGAGTGAGTGGTAGTTGACCGCCGCCACAACAAGTTTGCGTTGACGGTTGCTCAGCGAGTCCAAAAACTCACATGCGTCTTGATCTAGTTGAGAGAATCGGCACATGAGTTTCATTGTACGCACGCGGGGCGAAGTACGACCATCTACTACCGGCACACGGCCGACGAGCTCGACCTGCCGGACGAGCTGTGGGAACTGGTGCGCGTCAAGGCCAACCTGCTCACCCCATCCAAGAAACCCATCGCTCGCGACAGTGAACCCGGCCAAGCCCGTCCGCCGCATCCACGATATCCAGAACCGGCTCGAGACCATGGCCGCGCCACGCACCGCAAGGCTGGCCAGACGTACGGGCCCGGACATGGCATACTTGAACAAGACGCTCGCAGGGATCGCGGGTGTCGAACCGGAATACAACGAAACCCCCACAAGCCGACAAGGAATAGGATTACACGCTCACTTTCCGATGAGGCACTCCGACCGTGCAGCTTAAGTGGAACTTACTGCACAGATTCATCTTGCTTCATATTGCTGACATAGCCATCAAAACGATTAGCAAACAAATCCGGAGAATCCGAATACCATCTATTGAAATAATCTTTCAAAGTCATAATATCTTCGGCTTCAATAGGGGACACTCTCTCATAAACATGAACTACGACAGGGCCGTCAAACTGAAACGATCGACGTTCAACATAATGACGCCCAAGAAAACTAGAGGAATCCTGCACCAGACTATTGAGTGCAACAACAACTCTTTCGTTCTCTTCATTCATGTGCAAGGAAACTGGAGTAGATGTAACAACAAAACGAGCATCAAAGAATTCAGTATTAAAACCATCACGCGAATCGACATCAGCTGCAATAACAGGAAAAGCTGATCCTACTACATCCGGAAGCAAAGTCGTATCGGCAAGAGAATAGTTTAAGTTAGCACTCGCAGCAGCAAAATATACCGCTTCTCCATTCACGGTCTGCTGACGAAGGTATGTAATCAACTCACGTTTCTGCGTAACATCATTTTGCTTGATAGGACGAACTACACTTTGCTTACCCAGCAGAAGACTAATCTGAGAAGGAACAGACACAACAGAAAACCCTTGCAACAAGGAAACGACTGATAGAGCAACTACTATTAGATTAATGACAGTGCGCACATCACCATTCTTCAACAGATTTACGCATGAAAAGAATGGAACCGAAGAAAAAATTTCAATAAAAAAGAGAATAACATACCAATGCTGTTCTCCAAAGTCCTGAACATGCCAGAATACCACAGAGGACAACACAGCACCCAGAAAGACAGACACGGGTAAAATAATAGACTCACAGAAATCTGTTTTATTCAAAACCGATAGACGAGAATATACGATACACAATATTACGACACTAATTAAACCAACAATAAACCAAAGCAATCCGATTCTGTTGACGACATTAAGAATCTTGGCGGGATAAGAATCATAGACAGTCCAAGCACTATAGGATTGCGAGTACTGACCTCCGGCGGATCTAAACACAAAAGGCCGAAAGACGGACATAAGAGGAAGCGCGACGACAATAACCAACGTGGCCACACGGAAGCATAACAATTTAAAGAGCGCGATGCGACCGGCACTTGCATTTACAACAATCGCACCTGTCCAATATATCAAACAGCATAAAACCATCCCAATAACACCGAAGATAAACCACCTTCTAAGCAAAAACACACCGCATAGGCCTAAGCCAATAAAAATAGCCCCAAAACGTCTCTTTGGGAAGTTTACATCCATCAATGCAACAAGTAAAGCAATAAATAGAACTGCGGGTACGGCATCAAAATAGCCTAAAAATATAGGCGCAAGAAACGAGGGAGTAAACAAAGAGAAAGCATACGCGGCAACAAAAACTCCAGACGAACCATTAGACACACTCGAACCCATTGATTTGGATACGATGAACCCTGCCATAAGCAATGCGGCTGGAACGGCAGCAATACATGACTCAATAAACACAGCCCCCTTCCATGACGGGAAAAGATATACTGGGAAAGACATAATCCACGACAACAGCAAATTATAATCCGAGTAATTCACACTGTAGACAACTTGCCGAAAAGTATCCACAGCTCCATTCTGCAGACTGCGATTAAAGCCTAATGTATTGTTCCAATAATTGGCGTAATCCCATATGGGAATAAAGTTATATTGAGACAAGTAGATGCCAGCAAATACAAGAAAGACAAAAGTAAGGACAATCAGAGAAATTGCCGCACGGAACTGTAATTCAACGACAACTTTCAACGCCTGAGTATTACGCACTATTAAATATACAATAAAGTAAAATCCAGCAATGCCGATCATACTCAATGCAATAAATCGTCCTTCATGAAAGGACATCATAGAGACGGCAACGCCAACTAGTGTCAACACTGCTAAAAAAGCTCGATTATTGATAGCCAGTTTGCCTGCAATCATCTTCATTTCTTTACCTTCGCATATCTATTATATTTCACTTACACTCGCGAAAGAAGCACCTTTTCTACGGGGTGCACAATTATTGCATCAATTAGCCAAGAAATGCAACTTAGAACAATAAACACAATAACGATAATACACACTCCCGCCATAGGGCGTAGAATAGGCAGAGAGGGAGGGTAACTCATTTTCGAGACGCAATCCCATACAATGCGAAATCCGAACCAGTTCTCGTGGATGAGGTAGATGCCGAAAGTGGTAGGCGCTATGGTACAGATAGCTCTCTGCACAACCTCCGGGGATTGGTTCATATCGACACGGCTTACCATGATGAACACCAACATACCGATGATGATGGGGAAGAGAACAATGCCATCATGAATCCGGTTTTTCCACCCCATGAAATCCACCAGCCATGATTGTTCCGATATGTAATGGTTGAACGCGACCATGAGCAACGTCAACGCTACGATTATTCCAATCATTGGGAGAGTTCTGAACCTATCCTCATAATCTTGATAATACTTGCGCAACCATCCGCCTATCAGATATCCTAACATAGCATAGACGAGATTGTTCCAGTTCGAAG
>ERZ773169.2362-NODE-2362-length-13940-cov-18.051134_pt1 | contig 13940 bp, 11 predicted proteins | sample MGYA00580536_ERZ773169 | MGnify/ENA primary metagenome ERZ773169 (study PRJEB29015, sample SAMEA2737814) | human gut metagenome | biome: human gut; feature: human-associated habitat; material: faeces | place: China | collected 2012 ...
CAGTTCGGTCTGATCCTCGTGTATAACCTGTGCATCGGCAACATCACCCCGCCCGTGGGCAATGCACTGTTCGTGGGTATCAAGGTGGGCCGCACCTCGCTTGCCAAGGTCATGCCGTACATGCTCATGTACTATGTGGCCATCATCGGCGGTCTGCTGCTGGTCACCTTTATCCCGGCAGTGTCTACCGCACTGCCTCAGGCAATGGGCCTGATGTAATTGAGACATCTCCTTTTTCTTCTCCTAAAAGGCGGTACCTGCTTTGCGGCGGGCACCGCCTTTTCCTGTTGCACGAACCTGTGCCGCTGCGGTATACTATCAGCAAAAGGGGAGTGAGACAAGATGCGCAGACGGACTTTTCTGGCCGGGCTGGGCCTTGCTGCGCTGCAGCTGGCAGGCTGTGCCGCGCAGCCGCAGACCGTGCCGGACTTTGTGCTGACCTATGCCGACAACCAGCCTGTCGGGTATCCCACTACGCAGGGTGCGCAGTATTTTGCAGACCTTGTGCAGCAGCAGACCGGGGGCAGGGTGGTCGTTCAGGTCAAGGCGAACGGCGAGTACGGCTCGGAACAGCAGGTGTGGGAACAGCTTGCCATTGGCGGCGTAGATTTTGCCCGTGTGTCGCTCTCGGTGGTCACGGACGATCTGCCCCGGCTCAACGTGCTGCTGCTGCCGTATCTCTACCGGGATGCCGACCACATGTGGCGCGTGCTGGACGGCAGCATCGGGGCTGAGTTTTTGCAGGACTTTACCGCACAGGGACGGGTAGGCCTGAGCTGGTACGACGCGGGTGCCCGCTCGTTTTATGCCCGTCAGCCGGTGCGCAGCCTGAACGATCTGCTGGGCAAGACCATCCGCGTGCAGGATTCGCAGATCGTGATCGATATGATCCGCCTGCTGGGTGCAGTGCCGGAAACTTCGGCCTACAGTGACGTCTACTCGGCCTTTGAGACCGGACAGATCGATGCTGCTGAGAACAACTGGCCAGCCTACTATTCCATGGAGCACTACAAGGTGGCGCGGTACTACATGGCCGATGAACACAGCCGCGTGCCGGAGGTGCAGCTTGCTTCCGGCCGCACATGGAATGCACTGCCGGAGGAATACCGGCAGATCCTGCAGGAATGCGCCCGGGCATCGGCACAGTATGAGCGCCAGCTCTGGGCACAGGAGGAAACAACGGCCCGCGAAGCGGCGTTGGCGGGTGGGTGCCGGGAATTGCCGCTGCCCGAAGAAGAAATGCAGAACTTCCGCCAGCTGGTTCAGCCGCTGTACCAGAAATACTGTGCCGACTATCTGCCGCTGGTGGAAGAGATACAGCGGAATTGAGGCCGATAAAGAATGATTCAAAAATACTCTCTTAATATTTCCTAAGAAATCTTTCGTGGAAAACGCGGCAGCGGGCTGGTATACTGAAAGAAATAAAATGAAAACTGGGAGGAAAAGAGAATGGCAGGACAGACGATTCTGATCGTGGAGGACGACCCGGACATCCGGGACGGTGTGCGCATCCTGCTGTCAGGGGAAGGCTATCATATTCTGGAGGCGGAAAACGGCCTGCGGGCATTGGAACTGTTCAACCCGGAGGTGGATCTTGTCATTCTGGACATCATGATGCCGGGCATGAGCGGCCTGCGCGTGTGTGAGGAGCTGCGCAAGAGCTCAACGGTGCCCATCCTGTTCCTCACCGCAAAATCGCAGGAATCCGATAAGCTGTTGGGCCTGACTGCGGGCGGCGACGACTATCTGGCAAAACCCTTCTCCTTTACGGAGCTCAGTGCCCGGGTCAAGGCACTGCTGCGCCGGTACTGCGTCTATCTGGGCAAGGAGCAGGCACCGCAGAAGCCGCGCAACACCACGCTGGAAGCGCACGGCGTGCGGCTTGCGCTGGACTGCAACCGGGTGTGGGTGGATGAGCGGGAGGTGGACCTGACCGAGACCGAATACAAGATCCTGCGGCTGCTGATGCAGAACCCGCAGCGCATCTATTCCATCCAGGTCATCTACGAAACGGTGTGGAACGAGCCTTATTATTATGTTTCCAACGGCACGGTGATGGTGCACATCCGCAATCTGCGCATGAAGGTGGAGGATGATCCGCAAAAACCCGCCCGTATCTGTACCGTGTGGGGCAAAGGCTACCGCTTTGCTGCCGGAGAGGTAGGCCGCTTATGAAAGAGCATCACGGCCTTGCAAAGCAGTTCATATGCATCATTGCACTGGCGGCGCTGGAAAGCGTACTGTTGCTGACAGTATCGCAGGTGGTGCTTGCCAAGGGGCTGCGCTTCTGGTTCAGCCGCACGGAGGTACAGCAGCACGCCACCCAGAAACAGGTGCAGGAGCTGCAGAGCTATGTGACCGAACATCACCTTGCCAGCACCGATGTAAAGGAATTGACAGACTGGAGCCATAAGCGGCGCTATACCCTGCTGGAACTCTACCGTGGCCAGACGATGATCTACTCTTCGTTTGCACCCAAAGACGGGATGATCTCGTTTCTGCCGCAGAACGGCACATCGGATCAGAACCCGGGTGTTCTGGTGGATAAGACCGGCTTTTACGATTGGCTGCCTTGCTACACGCTCACCTTTGCAGACGGCGAGGTGAGCGCGATGCTCTATTACAACGGCTTCAATACCTATTACGGCACCGGGTGCGAAATCCTGCTTTGCCTGTGCATCTTATGGTGGTTCCCGAGCCTCTTCCTGCTGCACTGCCGCAGGATCGTGCGCTACGTCGTGCAGCTCAGCGAGGAGATCCAGGCCATGGAGGGCGGCGATCTGGATCACCCCATTACCATCCGCGGCAGCGATGAGATCACCACGCTGGCGTCCTGTCTGGATTCCATGCGGGTGACCTTGCGCCAGCAGCAGGAAGAGGAGGCGCAGGCATCGGCTAAGGTGAAGAACCTCATCACCGAAATGTCTCACGACCTGCGCACGCCGCTGACCACCCTGCTGCTGTATACCGAGATCCTGCGCTGCCGCAAGTACGAAACGCCGGAACAGGCCGACAATTACCTGAACAAGATCGACGCGAAGGCCCGGCAGATCAAGCAGCTTTCGGATAATCTGTTCGAGTATGCGCTGGTCACCCGGGATACCGTGGCCGTGCTGGACCCGCCCGCACATTTTTCAGCCGTGTTTGAAGAGCCGCTCACGGAAATGGTGGAAACGCTGCAGCAGCGCGGCTTTGCCTGCGCGCTGGAACTGGGCGATGAGGACGTGCTGCTCTCGGTCAGCGGGCAGTATGTGCGCCGCATTCTGGATAACATCACCTCCAATCTGCTCAAGTATGCAGATCCGGACAGGGATGTTGTCGTGCGCTTCGTGCAGGAGGGGAGCAAAGCGGGGCTTTGTTTTGAGAACTGCGTGCTGCCGGTGCCTGCTTCCTCAGAGAGCACCAAGGTGGGCCTGCCCAGCATCGAAACCATGATGGAAAAAATGCAGGGTGTCTGCCGCATTGAGCAGCCGGAGGGCGTTTTCCGCATGACGCTGCTGTTCAAAACAGCAAAAGAGTAAATTTAGAACTGCTGCATGAGAGTGCGGCAGTTTTTTGTTGTCAGCTGCTATACCTTCTCAGCTTTGGCGGTGCGGAAAAGGATGTGGCTTTGCAGGGGCTTTCCCCATGGAAAAGCTGACGCTGTCTTTTTTCATCTTAACCACTCTTAAGAAATTCCTGCCCTTTTTCCTAAGAATCATCCTGTATACTTCCAGATATTGGCGGGGGAGTACCACCGCTGTACACAATACAGGAGGGGCGATACAATGCTGCGAAAGAAAAACAGCGAACCGGCGCAGCTGCCGGAGGCCCGGCAGGAGCTGCTGGAATTTGAAAGCCCGGCGGCGCAGCCGGGCAAAAAAGACCCGAAACAGTTTTTGAAGCACAACTGGAAAAAGATCACGGCGGTGGTGTGCGTGGCGGCGGTGGCCGCTGCGGTGCTGCTGCCCAAAACCAGCAAAAAGGACGTGCAGGCCAGCACCCAGTATGTGGAAGCAGCGCTGGAACGGCGTGATATCACCAACACCTTCAGTGGTTCCGGAACCATTTCCGCAGCCAATACCTATACGGTCAAGTCGCTGGTGAAGGGTACCGTGCTCACCGCCGATTTCGAGGTAGGTGATACCATCGAAAAGGGAACGGTGCTGTATACCATCGACAGCTCAGACGTTGCTACCAGCGTGGAAAAGGCCCAGCTCGCTCTGGAGCAGGCGCAGCGCAGCTACGCCGATGCCGCCGATGCCCAGTACATCCGCAGTGTCATTGGCGGCACGGTGGCTTCCATCAAGGTCAAGGCCGGTGACTACGTAACCGCCGGGCAGGAGATCGCCACCGTGCGGGACGATTCCAGCCTGCAGCTCACGCTGGAATTCCCGGCGGCAGATGCTTCCAATTTTGCCGTGGGTCAGGCTGCACAGGTCATGCTCAACGGCACCTTTGAGACCCTTCCCGGCACGGTGCAGGCTGTGGCCGGCACCGACACCATCAGCAGCGGCAATCTGCTGGTGCGCACCGTGACCATTGCGGTGCCGAACAACGGCAGCCTGACCACCGCACAGGCGGCGTCGGCCTCCATCAATGGCGTCAGTGCGCTGGCCTCGGCCCGGTTCGATTACCAGCACCAGCAGACCGTCACAGCCACCGCCAGCGGCACGGTGTCCGCTGTCTGTGTCAAAGAGGGCACTGCCGTTGCGGCGAACACGGCCATTGTGCAGCTTTCCGGCACCGAGCTGAGCAGGCAGGTGCAGTCCGCTGCCGACAGCCTGCTGAACGCACAGCTTTCCATGAGCGACACCGAAAAGCAGATGGAAAATTATACCATCACCTCGCCCATCAGCGGCACCGTGATCCAGAAGAATGTCAAGGCCGGTGACACTGTGGGCACCGACACGGCTTCCAGCGAGACGCTGTGCACCATCTACGACCTGAGCTATCTGGAAATGACCCTGAATGTGGACGAGCTGGAGATCCTCTCCATCAAGGAGGGGCAGACCGTCACCATCACCGCAGACGCCATCTCGGACCGCACCTTTACCGGCGTGGTGACCAGCGTTTCCGCTGCAGGCACCACCACCGGCGGCACCACGACCTACCCGGTAACCATCCGCATTGATGACACCGGCGACCTGCTGCCCGGCATGAATGCCACGGCCGAGATCGAGGTGAGCAGCGCCGAGAACGCCCTCACCATTCCCAATGGCGCGGTGGTGCGCGGCAATTACGTGCTTGTCACCAAGGACTCGCCCAGTGCCGTCAACGCCGTGCAGGATATGACTGCGCCGGACGGCTATGTGTACGTAAAGATCACCACCGGCACCAGCGACAACGATTCGATCGAAGTGACCGGCGGCCTGCAGGAGGGCGACACCATCGCCTACGATGCCGGCGCTGCTGAAAAACAGAACGCCAGCGACAGCGGCGGGCACGGCGGAGGGAACGGAGGCCCCGGCGGCAGAGGCCCGGGAGGTGGCTTCTGATGAGTGCCCTCATTGAATTTGATCATGTGTGCAAGTATTACCAGATGGGCGATACCCTTGTAAAGGCTGCAGATCACATTTCGATGCAGATCAACAAGGGTGAGTTCGTGGCCATCGTGGGCCAGTCGGGCTCCGGCAAATCCACCTTCATGAACATCATCGGCTGTCTGGATGTGCCCACGGCGGGCACCTACAAACTCAATGGCCGGGATGTGGGCAGAATGAGCCGCGATGAACTGGCCGAGATCCGCAACGAGCTGCTGGGCTTCATCTTTCAGCAGTATAATCTGCTGCCCAAGCTCAGCCTGATGGAAAACGTGGAGGTTCCGCTGGTGTATGCCGGGGTGCCGCGCGGAGAGCGCCGCCGCCGTGCTGCCGCCGCACTGGAACAGGTGGGCCTTGGCGATAAGCTCCGGAACAAGCCCAACCAGCTTTCCGGCGGTCAACAGCAGCGTGTTTCCATCGCGCGGGCACTGGCAGGCCGTCCAGCTGTCATTCTGGCCGACGAGCCCACCGGTGCACTGGACAGCCACACCGGCCGTGAGGTACTGAAAATGCTGCAGGAGCTGCACCGGCAGGGCAATACCGTGGTGCTCATCACCCACGATAACTCCATTGCCGTGCAGGCCCAGCGCATCATCCGACTGGAAGACGGCCGTGTGGTGTACGACGGCGATGCCCACGCACCCGAAGCCGTGGTGCAGCCCGGCTGCGGGATCAGGACGGAACAGGAGGGGAGCGCATCATGATCTATGAGACCTTCCGCGAGGCTGTCCAGAACATCTGGAGCAACAAGTTCCGCACCTTCCTCACCATGTTGGGCATTATCATCGGCGTGACGGCGGTCATCGTCATCGTGGGTCTGGGCAACGGCATGACCCAGAGCATCGCGTCCAGCTTTGCGGACCTTGGCACCAATATCATCAGCGTGCAGGTCATGGGCTACGGCTCCCGCTCGGTGGAGGTGGAGGATGTTTACAGTCTCGTAGATGCCCACCCGGATCTGTTCGAGGCGGTGTCGCCGACAGCCAGCATCAACGGCACCGTGAAGGTGGGCGCCACCAGCTACAGCAATACCTCCGTCAAGGGCGTGAGCGAGAGCTATCTTGGGATGAGCGGCTACACCGTCCGCGTCGGGCGCGGCATCAACTATGTGGATCTGACCGACAACAAGAAGATCTGCGTTGTGGGCGACTATATCAGCCGTGTGGCCTATGGCGGCAATGCCGTGGGCCAGACCATCAAGATCGGCTCGGAGAAATATACCATTGTGGGCGTACTGGAAGCCAAGATGACAGACACCTCGGATCAGGAGGGCAGCAGCGATGATATCGTTCTGCTGCCCTACACCACGGCGCTCCGTGTTTCAATGACCAGCACCGCCAGCTCCTACGCTGTCACCGTGACCAGCGAGGACAACATTTCCGAAGCAAAGACCGTACTGGAAAACGGCCTGCAGGAGCTGCTCAATTCCGATGAGGGCTACATGGTCACCAGCATGAGCGAAATGCTGGATATGATGACCTCCATGGTGAACATGGTCGTCACCATCCTCACAGCCATTGCGGCGATCTCGCTGCTGGTGGGCGGCATCGGCATCATGAACATCATGATGGTGTCCGTCACCGAGCGCACCCGTGAGATCGGCATCCGCAAGGCGCTGGGTGCGAAGGAACGGGTCATTCTGGGCCTGTTCGTCACCGAAGCTGCCACCACTTCCGCCCTTGGCGGCGTGCTGGGCATCGGTCTCGGCTATCTGCTTTCCGCACTTGCCAACAGAATCCTGCCGCTGGTTATGAGCGATATGGAAATGACCGTGTCGCCGTCCCTTGGCTCGGTGGCTGTGGCCTTTGGCATTTCGGTGGGCATCGGTGTGTTGTTCGGCTACCTGCCCGCAAAGCGTGCGGCCCGGCTGAACCCCATCGAAGCGCTGCGCTATGACTGATAACCCTCTCACCGACACGGTCCGCTTGCAGCGGCGCAATGTCGGAGCTCTCCCGAAGGGCGAGCCCAAAATTAAGGAGGCAACTATGAAAAAACGATTTCTCGCACTGCTGCTGGCGGTGTGCATCGGCGTGTCCGTGCTGGTGCTGCCGGTTTCGGCAGCGGGCTCCAACACGGCGGTGCAGACGGCGGTGACGCTGGGCGCTTTCTCCACCGAGGAAGCGGCCGGGCTGAGCACGCCGCTCACCCGCGGGCAGCTGGCAAAGCTGCTGGTGGCCTTTTCTGCCTACCACGATAACGCCAATACGCAGGGCAGCATCGGCACCCTGTATACCGATGTGAACGGCAGCAGCGCTTATGCGCCCTATATCCGCATTGCAGTGCAGCAGGGCTGGATGAGCGGCTACACCGACGGTTCCTTCCGCCCGGATAATACCGTTACGCTGGAAGAAGCCTGCACTGCCGCCCTGACTCTGCTGGGCTACGATATCACCACCCTGACCGGCGGTTTTCCGGCAGCACAGCTGAACAAGGCCAATGCCATCGGCCTGCGGAGCAATCTGGGCTGCACGCAGGGCCAGACCATGACTCTGGAAGAGGGCGCAGTGCTGCTGTACAATGCCCTTACCGCAAATACGGCAGGCGGCAGTGTGTACGGCACCACGCTGGGCTACACCGTGACGAACGGTCAGGTGGATGTTTCCTCCATCCTGCTCAGCAGTCTGGAGGGCCCCTTTGTGGCATCCGAGGGTGAGAGCCTGCCCTTTGTGCCAGAGGCCATCTACCGCAATGGCAGTGTGAGCACCTCGGCACAGCTTTCCGCCTATGACGTATACTATTACAATGCCAGCGCAAAGACGGTGTGGATCTACACCCGCAAGGCAGCAGGCCGGATCACGGCGGTGTCGCCCAGCGCCAGCGCACCTACCTCTGTTACCGTGGCAGGCACCAGCTACACCATTGCAAGCTCCTCGGCGGCGGCACAGCTGTCCAGCCTGAACGGCGGCGGTGTGGGGCAGGTGGTCACCCTGCTGCTGGGCATGAACAACGAGGCCGTTGCGGTGCTGACCGGCGATGAAGCGGACGAAGTATTCTACGGTGTGGTGCAGACCGCCGCCCGCAGCCTTGTGGAGGAAAATGGTGCGGACGTCCGGCAGGCGGTGGCAGTCAAGTGCACCGACGGCGTTACCCGTACCGTGAATGTGGACAAAAGCCTGAATTACCCGGCAGGCTGGATGGTGAAGATCACAGTGAACGCCGAGGGTGAACAGGTGGAGACCATCACCAAAACCAGCACCTCCGGCACCATCAATGCAGACAGCACTGCTCTGGGCGGCACTGCCCTTGCAGACGACGTAGAAATTCTGGATACGACATCGGAGGGTGTGGCTGGGACGGTAAGTCCCAGCCGCCTATCGGGGGTAACACTTTCTGACGTCGATGTGCGCTACTACACCACCAACGAAAACGGCCAGATCGACCGCCTGATCCTGAACGATGTGACCGGTGATCTGTGGACCTATGGCGTGCTGGATGATGTGAAGAACCTCATCAACAACACCACGACCACCACCAGCGGAACGACCTCCTCCGGCATGACGGTCAGCACGGCGATCAAAAAGCTCACAGGGAACGACAGCACCACTGGCACGACCGGCAGCAGTACCACCACGACCACGACAGATGATTCCCAGATCATCAGCGATGTGGCGGATATCGTGCTGCCCAGCACCGGCGATCTTTTGTGGGGCCTTGTGGACGGCAGCATTGGCAGCAGCCTGTGGGAAAGCGTGACCGGCAGCACCGATAAACTGGCAAGCTACCTGCTCAAACTGGGCGCCAACAATACCAGCGGCAGCCTGAGCACCGTGCTCAACTATCTGGGAAGCGGTGCAGATTATGTGTGCTACGTGAACGGCAAACAGACGACCTACAAGACCAGTACCAAATATCCGGTGCTGGCAGGCGGCATCGCCATTGGCACCAGCACCTCCGGTACGGTCAAGTCAATGACGCAGCTGCTGCCCGTAGTCATTGACAAGGTGGGTGCGGCCTCGGTCATGAGCGGAAACAAAAAGTACGAAACTGCCGATGAGATGCAGGTGTATCTGTGGTATAAAGGCACCTACTATCCCACCACTCTTTCTCAGGTGAACGGTGAGGAGTACACCCTCATCGGCTGGTACGATGGCGGCCTGCGCGCGGCAGGCGGCAAGATCCGCGTGCTGATCGCGGTCAGGAAAAACTGAATCCAGCCCGGCCCTCCCCGATGGGAGGGCTTTTGCTGTCCGCACAGCGCATACGGTCAAGCCGAAAAATGAATAAAATTTACGCACGTGATGATATCATTTTAGGCTGATTGAGCAAAGAATCGAAAGAAGCCCCATAATCATATTGACATAATAGGTAATGGGGTGTAAACTACATGCATCGGGTCGAGCAAATCCGAAAATTGAGATCATTCAGGGAGGAAACGGCTATGATGTGTTGTTGCGCAATGTGTTGTTGTACCGCAAACGCTTCCCGGACCGGCCGCCCTGCAGTATGGTATGCCGTGTGAGCATATCTGCAAATTCTGTGTGGGAACACGCAGAGAGATCTGACGCTGACCGCCTGGGAGCTTACTCGAAGAGGGAGCTTCCGGGCGTTTTGTTTTGACCCGCAAATCAGGATACAAGGGAGGAATCCGGCAATGGACTGGAATGCGATCCAGCAATATTTGCCGCTCTACCAGAAAGCAGCCGTGCTGACGGTACGGCTGGGCGTTGCAGGCATCATTTTTGCCATCATCATCGGGCTTGTGTGCGCGGTGATCCAATACGACAAGGTGCCGGTGCTGCGGCAGATCGTGGGTGTTTACATCCAGTTGTCCCGCAACACGCCGCTGCTGGTGCAGCTGTTCTTTATCTACTATGGCCTGCCTAAGGTGGGCATCCGGACCAATGCCGAGATCTGCGGCATCGCAGGTCTGGCGTTTCTGGGCGGCAGCTATATGGCCGAAGCATTTCGCAGCGGTCTGGAAGCCATCGAGCCCATCCAGACCGAGAGCGCCTACAGTCTGGGCATGGATCGTCTGCAGACCATGCGATATGTGATCCTGCCGCAGGCAATGTCCACAAGCATGCCGGCCTTCATGGCAAACGTGATCTTCCTGCTCAAGGAGACCAGCGTGTTCAGCGCCATCAGCCTGATGGACCTGATGTTCACGGCCAAGGATCTCATCGGTATGTATTCCAAGACCATCGAATGCCTGTTCCTGCTGGTGGCGTTCTACCTCATCATCCTGCTGCCGGTATCCATCGTGGGCAGCCTGATCGAAAGGAGGCTGCGCTATGCTGGATTTGGGTCTTGACGTCCTGTTCAAGGGCAAAAACATGGCCCGCCTGATGGGAGGTCTTGGCGTAGCTCTCAAGATCAGCGCGGTATCCGTGCTGATCAGCCTGCCGCTCGGCATTCTGCTGGGCGTGCTGATGACCTTCCGCAATCCCATCATCAAGGCAATCCTGCGGCTGTATCTGGAATTTATCCGCATCATGCCGCAGATGGTGCTGCTGTTCCTCGTCTACTTTGGCACCACCCGCGCGTTCGGGTGGAACCTTTCCGGCGAGACGGCATCGATTATCGTGTTCGTGCTGTGGGGCACTGCCGAAATGAGCGACCTTGTGCGCGGTGCACTGATCGCCATTCCGAAGCACCAGTACGAGAGCGCTGAAGCGCTGGGTATGAGCCGCATCCAGACCTACTGGTACATCGTCATCCCGCAGACGGTGCGCCGCCTGATCCCGCTGTCCATCAACCTGATCACCCGTATGATCAAAACCACCAGTCTGGTGCTGATGATCGGTGTGGTAGAGGTGATCAAGGTGGCCCAGCAGATCATTGAGGCCAACCGCACCGCCAGCCCCAATGCAGCCTTCGGCATCTATCTCACAGTTTTTGTGCTATATTTCCTTGCATGCTGGCCCATCAGCCTGCTGGCAAGCTATCTGGAAAAGAAATGGAAGTGACCGTGTATGGCAGAACCTATTTTGACCGTTGAACATTTGATCAAAGCCTACGGCGAGACTCCGGTGCTGGACGATATCAGCTTTGCCGTCAAGCCCGGTGAGGTCATCGTGGTGGTCGGCCCCTCGGGCTGCGGCAAAAGCACGCTGCTGCGCTGCCTGAACGGTCTGGAGCCCACCCAGAGCGGCCGTGTGCGTCTGGGCAGTGAGACCGTTGCCTACGGCGGCAAAAATCTCACCCAGCTGCGCCAGCGGATCGGCATGGTGTTCCAGAGCTACGAGCTGTTCCCGCACATGACGGTGCTGGACAATGTCCTGCTGGCCCCCACCAAGGTGCAGAAGCGCCCCAAAGCAGAGGTGCAGCAGGAGGCCGAGGCCCTGCTGGACCGCGTGGGCCTGCTTGCTAAGAAAAACAGCTACCCGCGTGAGCTTTCCGGCGGACAGAAGCAGCGCGTTGCCATCGTGCGCGCACTGTGTATGCACCCGGAGATCCTTCTGTTTGATGAAGTGACCGCTGCCCTTGACCCGGAAATGGTGCGTGAGGTGCTGGACGTTATGCTGGACCTTGCCAAGCAGGGCAAAACCATGATCATCGTCACCCACGAAATGCAGTTTGCCCGCGCCATTGCCAACCGTGTCATCTTCCTGGATGGCGGCAAGATCGTGGAAGAGGCTGCACCGGCCGAGTTCTTTGAACGGCCCAAGACCGAGCGCGCGCAGCGCTTCCTGCGCACATTCACGTTTGATGCTGTGAAATGAGTCACAGATCAAGATAAAGACTGCGGGTGTTTCGCAGCCAATGGGAAAGATTTTGTAAAGGAGAATCCACTATGAAACAGTCTAAAATTTCTCGTCGTTCCTTCCTGCTGGGTCTGGGCGCAGTGTCCGCTGCTGCCGTTCTGACCGCATGCGGCGGCTCTTCTTCTGCTTCTACCGCAACTGCAGCATCTGGCAGCGCAGCATCCGGCAGCAGCGTGGTCTACCGCACGCTGGATCAGATCAAGGAGTCCGGCACCATCAATATCGGTGTTTTCTCCGACAAGAACCCGTTCGGCTACGTGGATGAGAACGGCGAGTATCAGGGCTATGATGTCTACTTTGCCCGCCGTCTGGGCGAGGATCTGGGCGTAGAGATCAACTATGTTTCTACCGAGGCTGCCAACCGCATCGAGTATCTGCAGACCGGCAAGGTGGATGTGATCCTGGCAAACTTCACCGTGACCCCCGAGCGCGCAGAGGAAGTGGACTTCGCTCTGCCTTACATGAACGTTGCACTGGGCGTCATTTCTCCGGACAGCAATGTGATCACCACTCTGGACAACTGGAACGCTGACGATCAGATGATCGTCATTTCCGGCACCACTGCCGAGACCTACCTGACCAAAGAGTACCCCGACATTCCGCTGCAGAAGTACGATTCCTATGCAACGGCCAAGAATGCACTGGAGAACGGCAACGGCGTGGCATGGGCCAACGACAACACCGAGGTCATTGCATTTGCAAAGCAGAACCCCGGTTACACGGTCGGCATTCCCTCTCTGGGCAGTCAGGACACCATTGCTCCCGCTGTGAGCCAGGGCAACACCACCGTTCTGGATTGGCTGAACGAGGAGATCAAGGCTCTGGGCGAAGAAAACTTCTTCCACAAGGACTATGAGGAGACTCTGGTGGATACCTACGGTCTTGACTATGAGGACGAGCTGGTCGTTGAGGGCGGCGAGACCGCTGCCAGCGAGGCAGCAGCTTCTGAGGCTGCTGCTTCCGAAGTAGCTTCCAGCGCAGCCGCACAGTAAATAAATAACATCGAGCGGGCAGGAGAGGGCCGGACCTTTCCTGCCCGTTTTTGCATTGCACCATCTGCCGGAACGTGCTATACTGGAACAAAACAACTCCTGTCCGAAAAACCTGAAAAAGAGAGGATGTTCCCAATGAAACGTGCCTATACGAACGGGATTCTGCTGGATGGCACCGAGCAGATGCAGCCGGTAGCGCACAAAATCCTGCTGACCGAGGATGATAAGATCACTGCCATTGCCGATGAGGGTGTGGATCTGGACGGTTATGAGGTCATCGATCTGCACGGCAGCTATATCATGCCGGGTCTGGTCAATCTGCATGTGCATCTGGCGGGCAACGGCAAGCCCAGCGCAAAGCCGCGGGACAATGCTGCGCTGGTGCGCAAAATTCTGAGCAATGGCCTGACCCGTGCGGTGGCCTACAGGCTGGTGTGCAGCTACGCGAAGCTGGAACTGCTGGGCGGCGTGACTACCATCCGTACCGTGGGCGGCATTGCGGATTTTGACACCCGCTGCCGGGACGATGCCGCTGCAGGCAGACTGCTGGCACCGCGCATTCTTGCCGCCAACGAGGGTATTTCGGTGCCCGGGGGACACATGGCGGGCTCGGTGGCAGTTGCGGCCCATAACAATGCCGAAGCGCTGGCTCAGCTCAGAAAGGCCAGCGGCCAGAAGGTGGATCTTGTCAAGCTGATGATCACCGGCGGTGTGCTGGATGC
>ERZ773169.2376-NODE-2376-length-13851-cov-31.241302_pt1 | contig 13851 bp, 8 predicted proteins | sample MGYA00580536_ERZ773169 | MGnify/ENA primary metagenome ERZ773169 (study PRJEB29015, sample SAMEA2737814) | human gut metagenome | biome: human gut; feature: human-associated habitat; material: faeces | place: China | collected 2012 ...
TGTTAGGCGCGCCGCCAGCGTTCGTCCTGAGCCAGGATCAAACTCTTTATAAATGATATTTATCACTTAAAAAGTGTTAAATCTTGTTCGCTCAGCACGCAATCGCTTGCGTCCTGTGTGAATTACTTTTGGAATTGTTTTAAGTGTTTTTCCAAACACATAAAGGTTCCTTACAAGTTTTTCGATATTGTTCAATTTTCAAGGTCCTGTGCGCCTCAGCCTTGCGGCTGACGACCTGTTTATTGTACCACCGAAGTGGTTTTTTGTCAAGCCTTATTTTTTAGAAGCTTTTGAACTTTCTGAACTTGGACATCCAAGAAGTTTCTCAGAACAAACTGGAACTTTTCAGCGTCTATTGGTTCTTTTCAAAGGCTTCCTGCCGAGGTTTCGGAAGTCATTCTTTTGCCTCAGCGCTTGGCGCTCAAGTATAATACCACACCCCCGCCTCCTTGTCAACACTTTTTGACAACTTTTTTCATCTTTTTCGTATCCACCCCAAAACAGCAGCAAACCGCAGGGAACACTGCGCCGCAGCTCAGTGTTCTTTTTATTATATAATGTATTATAAGGCTTTCTCCGTATAATATTTTGCGATATTACACCATGGAAACGGGTGTGCGTTGTCAAGAGGTCTTGGCTCAGATTTTATCCTGAAAATTATCCATGATTTTTGGCTAAAACTCCAAAACGCAAAATGTAGTGGTATTTTTCTTGACTTGCCACTAGATAGTGATAGAATAGAGCTACATTCAGTTTGTTGGATATCGTGCGCGCAGACGGGTATCTCTTATTGTAAGAGGTACCCGTTCACACTGTGCTTTTATTTACAAGGAGGAGAGCCGATGAAGATCATCAAACGCAACGGTGCAGAGGTCCCCTTTGATATCACCAAGATCATTACCGCTGTTACCAAGGCCAGCGATTCGGTCGGCGGCCAGAGCCGTCTGACCAAGGATCAGATCACCCAGATCGCGGCAGATGTGACTGACCAGTGTCAGGCACTGAACCGTGCCGTCAGCGTGGAAGAGGTTCAGGATATGGTGGAGAACCAGCTCATGGACATCAAAGCCCACGACATTGCCCGTCACTATATCACCTACCGCTATATCCAGAGCCTGAAGCGTCAGACCAACACCACCGATGAGCGCATTCTGAGCCTGATCGAGTGCCAGAACGAAGAGGTCAAGCAGGAGAACGCCAATAAGAACCCCACCGTGAACAGTGTGCAGCGCGACTATATGGCCGGCGAGATCTCCAAAGATCTGACCGCCCGTCTGCTGCTGGACCCGGAGATCGTCAAGGCCCATCAGGAGGGTCTGATCCACTTCCACGATTCTGACTACTTTGCCCAGCATATGCACAACTGCGATCTGGTGAATCTGGAGGACATGCTGCAGAACGGCACCGTCATTTCCGGCACCTATATTGAAAAGCCCCACAGCTTCTCCACCGCCTGCAACATCGCCACCCAGATCATTGCACAGGTGGCATCCAACCAGTACGGCGGCCAGAGCATCAGCCTGACCCACCTCGCCCCCTTTGTGGATGTCTCCCGCAAGAAGATCGCCGCTGAGGTAGAAGTGGAAATGGCCGGTCTGGACGTTTCTGCCGAGCGTAAGAAGGAGATCGTGGAGCGCCGCCTGCGCAACGAGATCAACCGCGGTGTGCAGACCATCCAGTATCAGGTGGTCACGCTGATGACCACCAATGGTCAGGCCCCCTTTATCACCGTGTTCATGTATCTGGGTGAGGCGCGCAATCCGCAGGAGAAGGCAGACCTTGCCATCATCATCGAGGAGACCATCCGCCAGCGCTATCAGGGCGTGAAGAACGAGGCCGGTGTGTGGATCACCCCCGCTTTTCCCAAGCTGATCTATGTGCTGGAAGAGGACAACATCCGCCCCGGCACTCCTTATTATTACCTGACCGAGCTGGCCGCCAAGTGCACCGCAAAACGCATGGTGCCCGACTATATCTCCGAAAAGAAGATGCTGGAGCTCAAGGTGGACAAAAACGGTGAAGGCCACTGCTACACCTGCATGGGCTGCCGCAGCTTCCTGACCCCCTATGTGGACCCCGAGACCGGCAAGCCCAAGTACTACGGCCGGTTCAATCAGGGTGTTGTCACCATCAATCTGGTGGACGTGGCGCTCTCCTCCAAGGGCAACTTTGAAAAGTTCTGGAAGATCTTCGACGAGCGTCTGGCCCTGTGCCACCGCGCACTGCAGGCACGGCACAAGCGGCTGCTGGGCACCCCCAGCGATGCCGCACCCATCCTGTGGCAGTACGGCGCACTGGCCCGACTGAAGAAGGGCGAAAAGATCGACAAGCTGCTGTTCGGCGGCTACTCCACCATCAGTCTGGGCTATGCCGGTCTGTATGAGTGCGTGAAGTATATGACCGGCAAGAGCCACACCGATGCCGGTGCAAAGCCCTTTGCTCTGAGCGTGATGCAGCACATGAACGACAAGTGCAACGCCTGGAAAAAGGCCGAGAACATCGACTACTCCCTCTATGGCACCCCGCTGGAATCCACCACCTACAAGTTCGCCAAGTGCCTGCAGAAGCGCTTTGGCATCGTGCCCGGCATTACCGACAAGAACTATATCACCAACAGCTACCATGTGCATGTGTCGGAACAGATCGATGCCTTCACCAAGCTGAAGTTCGAGAGCGACTTCCAGCGCCTGTCTCCGGGCGGTGCCATCAGCTATGTGGAAGTGCCCAACATGCAGGACAATCTGGAAGCCGTCATAAGTGTGCTGCAGTTCATCTATGACAACATCATGTATGCGGAGCTGAACACCAAATCGGATTACTGTCAGGTCTGCGGCTATGACGGCGAGATCAAGATCGTGGAGGATGACGGCAAGCTGGTGTGGGAGTGCCCCAAGTGCGGCAACCGTGACCAGAACAAGCTGAACGTTGCCCGCCGCACCTGCGGCTATATCGGCACCCAGTTCTGGAATCAGGGCCGCACGCAGGAGATCAAGGACCGCGTGCTGCATCTGTAACCCTCTCAGTCAACGCTTCGCATTGACAGCTCCCCCGAGAGGGGGAGCTTTTTATATGGAGTTTTATCTATGAACTACGCAACCATCAAATACTATGACATCGCCAACGGCCCGGGGGTGCGCACCAGCGTGTTCGTGTCCGGCTGCCGCCACCATTGCCCCGGCTGCTTCAATGCCGTGGCGTGGGACTTTGACTATGGCCAGCCTTTCGACAAACCCACCCGCAATGAGGTGTTTGCATCCTGCCAGCCGGACTATATCGCGGGCCTTTCCCTGCTGGGCGGCGAACCCATGGAGCCGGAAAATCAGCGGGAGCTGCTGCCCTTTGTGCGCAACTTCAAGGCCTTGTACCCCAGCAAAACGGTGTGGTGCTATTCCGGCTACACTTGGGAGCAGCTGACCGGCAAAGAGCCAAGTCTTGCCCGGTGCGAAGCCACCGATGAGCTGTTGAGCCTGCTGGATGTGCTGGTGGACGGCGAATTTGTTGAAGCCAAGCACGATATCTCCCTGCGGTTCCGGGGCAGCAGCAACCAGCGTCTGCTGGATGTGAAAAAGACCCTTGCCGCCGGTCAGCCCGTGTGGTGGGAGGACGAAAAGGTATTCGCCACCCATACCATGGAAAAATAATCAAAACAAAAAGAGCGTCCTGTTTTCCACAAGTTCGGCTTCAAGTGTGGAAAAGCAGGGCGCTCTTATTTTATGTTTTATTCCCGGCTGCCCACGGCATCTTCGATGATGCGCAGGAATGCATTGCCGTAGCGGGCGGCTTTCTTCTCGCCCACACCGCTGATATTCAGCAGTTCGTCGGTGCTCAGCGGCTTTTTCTCCACCATCTCCCGCAGGGTGGCATCACTGAACACCATAAAGGCCGGGATATTCTGTTTTCCAGCCAGCCGCTTGCGCTGAGCATAGAGGGCATTCAGCAACTTCTGGTCGAACTCGCTCAGCTCTCCAGCGGTCGTTCTGGCACGACGCGGCTTCTCGCTCAGCCGTCTTGCATTATCAGCCGCACGGCGGCGGGAATACTCGATCTGCAGCTGGGCTTCCTGCTCTGCAGCCAGACAGCAGGAGCAGTTGCCGCATTTTTTGGGTGCCGCTTCGCCGAAATAGTGCAGCAGAAAGCCACGCAGGCAGTCCTGCGTGGTGGAATAGAAGGTCATATACTTGAGCCGCTCTTCCGCCTTGCGGGCCGCTTCGGCCTTTACATCGGCGGGCAGGCCGTTGTCTGCCTCCATTTCCTTCTCGATGAAGAACCGGATGGTGCGCACATCGGTGCCGGAATAGAGCAGCGTGCACCGGGCGGGCTGTCCATCGCGGCCTGCACGGCCTGCCTCCTGATAATAGCTTTCCAGATCCTTGGGCATATTATAGTGGATCACGAACCGCACGTTGGGCTTGTCGATGCCCATGCCGAAGGCATTGGTGGCTACCATGACCTGCACCCGGTCGTAGAGGAAATCGTCCTGATTCTTTCGCCGGGTATCCGCGTCCAGCTTGGCATGGTAGGCCGCAGCCCGGATGCCCCTGCTCTGCAGAAGGCGGGCGGTCTCATCCACCTGCCGGGTGGTGCTGCAGTAGACGATGCCCGCGTTGCTGCCCTCTTTCAGCACAAGATCCAGCAGCTCCTTCGGCTTCTGGCTGGGCAGAGCGCGCCGGGTCTCAAAATAGAGGTTCGGACGGTCAAAGCTGGTGGTCACCTCATAGGGTTTCTGCAAGGCCAGCTGTTCCCGGATGTCGTCCCGCACATGGGCAGTAGCCGTGGCTGTGAACGCGCCCACCACCGGACGGCTGGACAGGCTGTCCACAAAGGCTTTGATGCGCAGGTAGCTGGGCCGGAAGTCCTGTCCCCACTGGCTGATGCAATGGGCCTCGTCCACCGTCACCATACTGATGGGCCGTTCCTGCGCAAACCGCTGGAAGCCGGGCATTTCCAGCCGCTCCGGTGCCACATAGATGATCTTGTACCAGCCCTCCCGGGCGCGGTGCAGCATCAGGGCCTTCTGGTTGTCGGTGAGGCTGTTGTTCAGAAACGCCGCCGCCACACCCGCCTGTACCAGCGCCCCCACCTGGTCCTTCATCAGGCTGACCAGCGGCGACACCACGATGGTGATGCCCGGCAGAAGCAGCGCCGGCACCTGATAGCAGATGGATTTGCCCGCACCGGTGGGCATCACCGCCAGTACATCCTGCCCGGCAAGCAGGCGGCTGACGATCTCCTCCTGCCCGGGGCGGAAGCTGTCGTAGCCAAAAACTTTTTTCAGGATGCTGTGCGGGTTTTCCATGGGTCCCTCCGTTGTATCTGATGGGCAGTTTTCTGCGCCGTGTCCTCAAAGCCCTATCAGTATACCATAAAAGCCGGGGTTTTGCGCGGGCGCAGAGCCTGTTTTTCAGCAAAAAGCACGAAATGTCAAAAGTAATTTTTTTGCAAATGATAGCTTTTCAGGCGCGAAAATGATATAATAGGAGCACATAACTCCATGTCCGGCGGTTTTTTGTGCGCCGACTGTTGATAGAAAAAGGAGCAATCATCTTATGCAGCAGAAACTCATCACCTTTGCCGTTCCGTGCTACAACTCGGCGGCATATATGCGCCATTGCATCGAGACCCTGCTTTCTGCCGGAGAGCAGGCCGAGATCATCCTTGTGGACGACGGTTCCGTGAAGGACGATACTCCCGCCATCTGCGACGAGTACGCCGCCAAATATCCCACCATCGTCAAGGCCATCCATCAGGAAAATGGCGGCCACGGTGAGGGCGTCAATCAGGGCATCCGCAACGCCACCGGCCTGTACTATAAGGTAGTGGACAGCGACGACTGGCTGGACACTGACGCCCTGAAAAAGGTTCTGGCCCGCCTGACCACTCTGGTGGCCCGCGGCACCGCGCCGGACATGATGATCTGCAACTACGTGTACGAGCATGTGGAGGACAACACCACCCTGACCGTGCGCTACACCAATGTGTTCCCCCAGAACCGCCTGTTCAACTGGACCCATGTGGGCCACTTCCGCCCGGACCAGAACATCCTGATGCACTCGGTGATGTACCGCACCGAGGTGCTGCGCAAGTGCGGCATGGTGCTGCCCAAGCACACCTTCTATGTGGACAACATCTTTGTCTACCAGCCCCTGCCCTACGTCAAAAGCATGTACTACATGGATCTGGATCTGTACCGCTACTTCATCGGCCGTGCCGACCAGAGCGTGAACGAGAGCATCATGGTCAAGCGGGTGGATCAGCAGCTGCGGGTCACCAAGCATATGATCGACTGTCAGGATCTGGATGAACTGAAGGATCAGAGACGTCTGCATGCCTACATGGTGCACTATCTGTCCGTGATGATGGCCGTGAGCGACATCTTCCTGCTGCTGGACGGCAGTGATGAGGCAAAGGCCAAGCGCACCGGGCTGTGGCAGTACCTCAAGGACCACGTAAGCACCGGCGTTTACCGCGCCGTGCGCTACAATCTGGGCGGTCTGACCGACCTGAAGTTCCCCGGCGGCGACAAGCTCACGCTGGGCGTCTACCGCCAGCTGCGCAAGATCTTCAAATTCAACTGATCGATCCGATCCAAGGCTGTCGTGCACAATGCATGACAGCCTTTTCTTTTGTCTGCCCGGCCTTATTTTCTCTACTTTTCTGCGTAAAAGGTTATTTTTTGTCGAAATAGCACGTAATCATTGACGAACGCTGTTCTTTTTTGTATACTGAGCATAGCGCCACTGGAACAATTTTCCTATTGTGTCACAGATTGGCTATCACAGGAAAAGGAAAAGGATAAAGGAGAAAGGAAAACTATGAAAAGTACCGGAATTGTCCGCGGCATCGATGCGCTGGGCCGCATCGTTCTGCCCAAGGAGCTGCGCACCAGTATGCATCTGGACACCGACACCAAGCTCGAGATCTTTGTGGATGGTGATTCCATCGTGCTCAAAAAGCACCGTCCCGCCGGCAGCTGCGACTTCTGCGGCGAGGTGGACGAAGCCTCGGTGCAGTTTGCAGGCTACTGCATCTGCCCGGCCTGCCGCCGCAAGATCAGCGCCCTGTAAAAACGCAAAAAGGAGGCTCTGCCATGAGCCAGATGATCGATTTCACCGTCCCGTCCACCGTGCCGGGGCGGTCTCTGCACGCCTTCCGCTGCGTGCCGGACGGCGAGGTGAAAGCCATTCTGCAGCTGTCCCACGGCATGGTGGAGTTCATCGACCGGTATAAGCCGCTGGCAGAATACCTTGCCGGGCGGGGCATTCTGGTCACCGGCCACGACCATCTGGGTCATGGCGGCTCCATCCGCACCAGGGACGATTACGGCTATTTTGCCGAGCCGGACGGCAACCGCGCGGTGCTGGCCGACCTGCACGCCATGACGGTGCGCACCAAAGAGCTTTACCCGGGGGTGCCCTATTTTTTGCTGGGCCACAGCATGGGTTCCTTTTATGCCCGGCAGTATTTGTGCGAATACGGCCATGAGCTGGATGGAGCCATCATCATGGGCACCGGCTTCCAGCCCAAAGCGCTGGTGCAGTTTGCCAAGACCCTCTGCCGGGTGCTGGCGGTCTTTCATGGCTGGCACTACCGCAGCAATTTTGTGGCGCACACCTCGTTTCTGGGCTACAACAAGGGGCTGGAGGGCCGCACCACCCACGACTGGCTCAACCGCGACCCCGCCGAGGTGGACAAATATCTGGCCGACGAGCGCTGCACCTTTACCTTCACGCTGAACGCCTACTACAGCATGTTCAGCGGCATCCTGCGCCTGCACGACCCGGCCTTCCTTGCAAAAATGCCCAAAGACCTGCCGCTGCTCTTCCTTGCCGGTGACGCCGACCCGGTGGGCGAACAGGGCAAGGGCGTGCGCCGCGCCATCCAGAGCCTGAAAGACGCCGGTGTGCAGAACATTGAATGCAAGCTGTACCCCGGTGCCCGGCACGAGCTGCTGGTGGAAACGAACAAGCAGGAAGTGTTTGCCGACATCGGCAACTGGCTAGACCGACAGCTGACCTGAACCACATCCCGAAACCGCTGCACAGCGTTTTGTGCGGCGGTTTCTTTTTTTCGCCGGTTTCCGGGCGCGCTACGTCTTTCACAAACATTTCACATTTTGTTCTTCCGGTGGTTCTGCAACAGCACCGTCTCAGCACCGTTTCATTACCGTTTCAAAAGTGTTTCAAACCGTTCCGTTCAAATTCCCACATTCTACCATTTTTCTGTCTTTTTGTGCTATTTGTCAGGATTATACCTGTAATTTTTAGATATTCCGTCTAATTTTCAGCGTTTTTTCAAGCACTCTCCCTCTTGTTGACAGGCTTTCAAAAGTGTGATATACCCAAACCATAAGCATAAACTCCGGGATCGGCCAATGGGGGGCCGGTACGGTTTATGTCCCTTTTATAACATGTGAAGATCTGGAAGGAGAGAGTGATCATGACCAACAAAAAATTCAAGCTTGCGGCAATGTCTCTGGCTTTAACCGCCTGTGTTGCGGCAAGCCCTCTGGCAGCAAATGCAGAATCTGCGGACGCTGAGGTAAACAAACCTGCTTCTACAGCTGCGACTTCCACTGACGAAACCAAGCAGAATCCTACTGACGAGACCAAGCAGAATCCTACTGACGAAATCAAGCAGAATCCTACTGACGAAATCAAGCAGAATCCTACTGACGAAACCAAGCAGAATCCTACTGACGAAACCAAGCAGAATCCTACTGACGAAATCAAGCAGAATCCTACTGACGAAATCAAGCAGAATCCTACTGACGAAATCAAGCAGAATCCTACTGACGAAACCAAGCAGAATCCTACTGACGAAATCAAGCAGAATCCTACTGACGAAATCAAGCAGAATCCTACTGACGAAACCAAGCAGAATCCTACTGACGAAACCAAGCAGAATCCTACTGACGAAACCAAGCAGAATCCTACTGACGAAACCAAGCAGAATCCTACTGACGAAACCAAGCAGAATCCTACTGACGAAACCAAGCAGAATCCTACTGACGAAACCAAGCAGAATCCTGCTGACGAGTCCAAGCCGCAAGCTGCCGTTGAGAACAACGACCTTGCAGTAGCTCCGGCCCCGGTACTGATGCTGGCAAAAGCTCCGGCTGCGCCCACTGGTGCATCCACCGCTCCGGCGGAGGCCAAAACTGTTGCCACCATTACCAAGGACGGCACTACCACCCAGTATAAGAGCTTTGACGATGCCGTCAATGCAGCCCAGAGCGGCGACATCATTGAAGTGGTCGAAGATGCCACTTCCACCGGTATCGATCTCGAGAACAAAAACCTGACGATCAAAGGCAAAACGGTCACCACAACAACTGACAGCGGTACCGAGGAAAAAACCACCGTCAAGCCCAAGCTGAAGTTCGTAGCGAAAGACGGCCAGCCTCAGATCTTTGGTATCACGCTCCGGGGTTCCAATCTCACCTTCCAGAATATGGATGTTGACATGACGGGGGCCAGCTCCACGACCTATAACAAGTGGAACGCCGTCTGCATGTCCCACGATGCCGCCCTGACGCTGGACAACACCAAGTTTTCCATGGATGGCACAGGTCTGGCCACAGAGGCACACGGCATCTACATGGCTGGTCGCGGCCGCAACGAGCTCAATGTGAACAACCACTCCACCCTGACCATCAACAACTGCTTCAATGCCATTGCATGGGACGGCGTTGGCGGCGGCAACGAAGGCAGCACCTACTTCATCAACATCACCGATGGCTCCACCTTCACCGCCGATGGCAACAATGGCGGCATCATTGGCAGGGAAGCTCTAGATGTTCTGGTGGACAACAGCACCCTGACCGTCACCAACTGCGCCAACCGCGGCGATTGGGAGGGCCGCAGCGGCTTCAATGGTGCCGATGTCAAGATCGTGAACGGCTCTACCGCCAACATCAGCGGCAACCACGGCGGCTACGGCATCCACGCCAATAATCTGCTTGTAGAAAATTCCACCCTCACGGCCAACGACAACGGCTATGGCGGCATCCGCATCACCGGCAAGGGCGAGTTCACCAATTCCACTGTCACTGTTACCGGCACAGAAGAAAAAGGCAATGCTTCCGTTGAGATCACATGGGGTGTCAATGACACCGAGACAGGACTTTTGAACGGTTCGCTGAGCGTCCGGAACAGCACCCTGAACATCTCGGATAACAATGCCACCGGTATTGCATGCCTAACCTATGGCGGTTTCCACCGCAGCCTGACCATCGACGACGCTTCCCGTGTCACCATCCAGAACAACAACGCCACGCCCAGAAACGGCTTCAACGCCAAGGGTGCTGTTGGCGGCGGCCTGCGCATTGAAGCGGGCTGCTCTGCCGTTCTGGGCCGCAGCACCGTCATCAACAATAACAGTGCTGACAAGGCAGGCGCCGACATCTTTACTGAGAAGGGCGGCAAGCTGACCTTCTCCGTAGGCAATGCAGGCATCGGTGATATCCTGCAGGACTGCGGCGACGGCATCGACGGCTGGTACATTGACGCCGAGGGCCAGCGCTGGAATTTCCATGGCGACCCGAGCGTTGCTCAGAAGCTTCTGGACAGCAAGGATGTTGCTCTTGTGTATAACAGCGATGGCACCTATACCATCACAGCCGACAGCGAAGGTCTGGCCCTGAAAGCCGCTCATGCGGAGCTGCCCGCGCCTACCCCTGACCCGGACGGGCCCGACACTCCCACCCCGAACCCCGACCCGAAGCCGGAACCGAAGCCCGGCCCGGATACCTCCATCACCCCGGAAGACCCGCAGCTGCCTCCCGTACAGGACGCACGGGCCGATACGCCGGACTCCCCTGTTCTGCCCGCCAACCACACGAATCCCGCTGTGCAGGACGCTCACGCCCTGCCGCAGACCGGCACCAGCCTGTTTGCTGCGCTGGCAATGGCGCTCAGCGGCTTTGCACTGACGATCGCCGGTGCATGGGCAAGCCTGCTGGGCAAGAACAGCAGACATTGAGCCTTCGGCTCCTTGTGATATAGCTATCCGCTTCATCCGTATCGCACATTTATAAAAGGCGAAAGGCCCCGGGACGCTTGAGTCCCGGGGCCTTTCGTTTGCACATTTTACCGTTTCAGCCAGCCATCCACAGCCGACACCAGCGCCTTGCCGCGGCGGCCCAGCAGGCGGGGCAGCAGGATGCGGGCCATGGCCCACACGCCTGCAAAGTTGTACAGAATAACAGCCGCCGTGATCAGGCCGGTCCACAGGCCGTAGAGCGGCGTCTCAGCCAGCAGCACAAAGGCTTCTGCCACCAGTGCGGCCGCATTTACCAGCACGCGGCCCGGATGCACCTGCATCCCGATCATCCTGTGGGCATCGATGGCACGCAGGGTGAACACCAGCGCAAGGCCAAGGAAGGAGGCATAGGTCGCGCCTACCGGGCCCCACCACTTGATGAAGAAGTAGTTCATGATGCAGTTGCTCACAGCGCCTGCCATCATGGTGATCATGCTGCGAGTGGATTTTTTATTCACCACGTACACGCTGTTCATGAACTGGTTGAAGCAGCTGCAGGTGGACGCCATGACAAGGAAAGGCACAAAGTGCCATGCATAGTAGTAGTTGGACTTCATCACGTGCATCACCGGACGGCACAGCCAGATGATGCCGGCGGCACAGCAGAACAGCACGCTGGAATAGGTGCGGAAGATCTGGGTAAAGAACTTTGCGCGCCCCTCCTCCTCGGTCACTGCGGAAAGCTGCCATGCATCGTAGAAGATCAGGCCCAGCGTGGTCAGGATAGTGGGCAGGAAGTAGCCGGTGGAAAGCAGGCCGCTCCATGCGTCGCCGCTGTGGCCGTCCAGACCGCTGCACATTTCGCGCACAAAGAACAGGTCGGATGCGTTGATGATCCAGAAGCTGATCTGTGCCGGGATCATGGGCAGCGAGAAGCGCAGCATCTGCTTCCAGAGGTTTTTGTTGACGCCCTTCAGCTCCACATAGTTCCACAGCTTTCCGGTAACGGAGAGGAACAGCACGCTGACAAGGTCGCCGCTGATGATGGCCAGCAGGTAGCCGTTGGCGCCCCACTTGAAGCCCACCAGATACAGCACGTAGAAGGCCATGGTGGCCACGGTGCACAGCACGCCGTCCACGGCCACCAGCTTGTTCCACTGACGGCTGCGCACGAACTGGGTGCACAGGGTGCGCAGGCAGCTCATGAGCACGTAGATGTAGATGAGCAGGCCGTACTGTGCCATATCGGGCAGAAACTGCGCAATGGGCCAGCACAGCACCAGAAGGCCAAAGCCGCCCAGAATGGTCAGCAGGCCGTTGGTGAACACCTGTTTTTCGCTGTTGCCCTTGTCCAGACCAAAGCGGATGATGGCGTTGGACATGCCCATGGACACAAACGGGATGAGCAGGTTCGCGTACTGGCTCAGGATCTTGGAAAGGCCCAGATCGGAAATTTCCGCCATTGCATAGGTCAGGAACGGCTGCACGATCAGGGTGAGCAGCTTTGACGAAAAGCTGGAAATGGCAAAGATCAATGTATTGCCGGCAAGCTTTGAATATTTATCGCCGGACTTTTTTTCGTTTTCCAAGGGTACTCCCCTCCTGTTTTACAATTCGGATGCGGGCCGGTCTGTGACCGCCCGCATCCGCTTTCCCACTATTTAGTCACTTTAAAAGCGCCCGCCGGGCTTTCCAGTCCGGCAGCAGTTTTGCCACCTCGGCCCAGAAGGCCGGGCTGTGGTTGGGCTGCAAAAAGTGGCAGTACTCATGCACTACCACATAGATCTGCGCCGCCGGGGGCATATGATACAGCTGCAAAGCAAAGGTGATCTGCCGCTTTGCCATAAAGCACACACCCCACCGGCTGGTCATGCTGCGCACCTTGATGACGGGCTTGTGCCCGCCCAGCACTTCGGCAAAGGCCGGGTAGACCTTATCGCTCATGGCCGTAAAGTACGCCAGCGCGGTCTCCCTGTCCGGCAGGGGCTGTGCGTCCCGGGCGGCACGCCGCCGGGCACGTTCCCGGGCCTCCTGCACCCATTGGGCGCGCTCGGCCACAAAGCGGTCCGCCGCTTCCGCGCTCGTGCGCAGCGGCACGCTCACCGCCACGGTGCTGTCCTCCCGCACACGGATGTTCAGGTTCTTCACCTTTTTGCGGGTCAGCTCGTACCGGATGCCGCCTGCCGTGCGCAGCTGCGTCTCCTGTTTTCTGCCCGCCATGAGGTCAGGTAGTCTTTTTGACCCGGCGCAGCATTTCCAGCGGCAGCTGGGCCAGCACCACGGCAGCAAAAATCAGCACGCAGCCAAAGACTTCCCGGGCAGAAAGGTTCTGGTGCAGCAGCATCCAGCCGCCCAGCGCACTGAACACGCTTTCCAGACACATGATCAGGCTGGCAATGGCGGGATTCAGGTCCCGCTGGCCCAGGATCTGCAGGGTGTAGGCCACGCCGCTGGACATGATGCCGCAGTAGAGGATCGGCAGCGCATTCTCCGCGAACTGCGCTGCGGAAGGTGCCTCGAACAGCAAGGCCGCAGCGGTGCTTTCCACCGACACCACCAGAAATTCGGCAAGGCTCAGCCGCACGCCGTCCACCTGCGGGGAAAAGTGGTCCACCGCAATGATCTGGAAGCTGAACAGCACTGCACAGCTCAGCAGGAGCCAGTCGCTGGATTCGATGCTGCCAAAGCCGTTTTTCATGCACAGCAGATACAGGCCCAGCACAGCCACCACCATGCTGACCCACAGCTGCGCACTGCCCTTCCGGCCCAGAAACAGGCCGAACACCGGCACCAACACCACATACATGGCGGTCAGAAAGCCAGCCTTTGCCGTGGACGGATTGATGGTAATGCCGATCTGCTGTGCAGCGG
>ERZ773169.2381-NODE-2381-length-13830-cov-2.794773_pt1 | contig 13830 bp, 14 predicted proteins | sample MGYA00580536_ERZ773169 | MGnify/ENA primary metagenome ERZ773169 (study PRJEB29015, sample SAMEA2737814) | human gut metagenome | biome: human gut; feature: human-associated habitat; material: faeces | place: China | collected 2012 ...
GCCGTCTTGGTAGCCGACAGTACCTCCCGGATCTCTCCTACCACAATGTTCGAATTGGTGACTTCATCACCGTAGCGAAGCTGCGCCTGATTCGTAAATCTTGCCATATATTTTCATCCTTCCATTTTATTCAGGGTTACTATAATATATGACTTTTTCTAACCAGGTTGACAGATTCCGCCATGGGATTTCTTGACTTTCCATTTGGGGGTCGATATGATGGATATATTGATGTGTCTATTCTACAGGAGAAAAGGGCTATGAAGAAAAAAAGTATTTAGCATCCTCCAGATCGGCGATAAAAGCAATCCTCTGAGCCGGCTTTTCGACATTTTTATTGCGGTGGTCATCTGTGCCAATATTCTGGTGACTTTTTTACAGACATTTGACGAACTAACCTTTTTATTTCCTGCATTTCATGTCATAGAAGTCATTACTATCCTGATCTTCTGCGTGGAATACATTCTGCGGATCTGGACTGCGGACTATCTATATCCTGATAAAAACGAGTTCCGCTCCCGGCTGCGGTTTCTGATCTCCCTCGACGGCATTATCGACCTGCTGACAATTTTACCCTTTTTCTTCCTGTCCGGCATGGTCATCTTCCGGATGCTGCGGGTGGCGAGAATCTTCCATCTGTTCCGCCTGAATGCCCGATATGATTCTTTCAATGTCATCACTACGGTATTGTATGAAAAACGCAATCAGATCATTTCCTCAGTGTTCATCGTACTGATCCTGATGCTCGCCAGCAGTCTCTGCATGTACAGCGTGGAGCATGATTCCCAGCCGGAAGTATTCCGCAATGCCTTCAGCGGCATCTGGTGGAGCATGTCGACATTACTCACCGTTGGTTACGGAGACATCTATCCCATCACCACGCTGGGGCGGATCATGGCCATCTGTATTGCTTATCTCGGTGTGGGCGCCGTGGCTATCCCCACCGGTATCATCAGTGCCGGTTTCGTGGAACAGTACCAGCGCAAAAGCAGTCTCTCTAATATTAAAGCGGCAGATATTCATGAGATCGCCGAGATCTTCGTGGATAAACGCTTCGCCGGCAAATCCGTGGAAGAAATGGAAGAGGCAGAACAGGTCACGATCTTCCTCATTCTGCGGGAGGATCTGTCCATTCTGCCTCAAAAAGATACGATATTAAAATTAAATGACATTATTGTCATTCGCGGGGAGAATCCCTAATTTGTCTCCGTCGCAGTTTTCGTTGTCTCGCTTTCCGTTATCGTAGTATCTGTAGCTTCGGTGCTTTCTGTCTCTTCAGCAGTCTCCTCCACCTCCACCAGATCCTCCAGTGTATAGTTGAATCCGGTTACCACGTTGGTGGCCACGACATACACTTTCATTTCAGAGGGAAATGCGATGTAATACTGGCTGGTCATGGAATTCAGATTACCGACATTAATGATCACGCTGCGATCTGCAGTCTCGTACTGAATGGTACGCTCCGGATCTGCCAATCCATACTGTGACATGTCCGTCACATTCTCAATCACCTGATCTGCCTTTAACGGTGCCACCTTCAGGATCATCGCCTTGATCCGATTCTGGTTCAGATTCAGGGAATGATCGTCCGCATAGTACCATGTGTCATCCTCTTTTTCAAAGGCATAGGTCTCTCCCTCATATACATAGCGGAAGCTGGTAATATCATCGGAGTTCACATCCAGCACCGTCTCCTGTGTATCCTCGGTGGTGGAATTCTCAGACGATGCATTTTTATTATACTGGCGGATGCCCAGGAATGTTGCCGCCAGCACCACCAGTGCCAGCAGCATTCCGATCATCTGTCTTTGTTTCTTTTTCATATCTATAACTCACGCCTTTCACAATTATTTCTTCCGTCTGCGGAACCAGATCACGAATCCGGCGATCATACAGCCGATAGGCAGTATCACAGTAACCAGCAGTCCCAACAACAGAATCTGTGCGGAATCCACTACCAGATTAGAGACCTCATAGCTTTTTACCGGAATAGATACCGAGGTCTCATGATCTGCCATTCCACTGAAGGTATTGGTGAACAGGGTCAGGTTCGCACCACTGACGACAGAATCTGCATCATCCGTGAACAGCTGCTCACAACCGTACACGATCAGTGTCGCATCCCCATCATCCAAAGTCTTTACTGCCTCAACACCTAATGCGAAGGGACCATTTACATCATTTTCACCCTGCGAGAAGTCCTGCGCATTGCTCACATCCTGTTTTGCAAAAGAACTGTCGGAGGTACTTAAGAACACATCATAAGTAATATCGCCGGTGACTGTCTCGTCGCTGCTCTCTTCCTCCGGAACAATAATTCCCTGAGAGTACGGCAGGAACAGGTATTTTCCGTAAGTACCGGAAGTATAACTGTCAGAGCTCTGGGTGGGCAGGATATAATAAGGACTTCTGTAGTAGCCGTTGGAATCATTCTCCACTACCAGTCCTTTGGCAATGCTCAGATTCATATAGCTTAAGATAGCATCTATATTGGGTGTCTCCTCATCGGTATAGCCGGTTACCAGGATGACTTTTCCACCGTTGTTCAGATAGTCGATCACCTTATCCTTATCATCGGATGAAAAATCGCTGGTAGCACCGTTAATGAACAGACAGGCCGCATCGTCGGGGATAGTATCCAGATCCATCAGATTCACAGTCTCATAATCCACATTTTCCTTGTTCAGTGCGGATGTAAAAGTGTTGCTTAAACTCAGTTCATTATGTCCTATTGTCATATATACCTTGGGCATATCATCATTTAACACATAATCCAGCGCACTGGTGATCTGTCCTTCGCCATCATAACCGGTGGTCGTGGTGTTATAACTGTACGTCGAATAGTCAAAATCATAAGAAGACTCATACACATCGTTGTAATCAATGACCTTGCTGCGCTTGTCGCTGACCACGATCAGGCTGTTCGTGCTGATGTTGCCGGTGGTGTACTGGGTATAGAACATCGGGTTAACGGTGGGATCCACATATTCCACGGTGATATGATCCGACAGATCATCGTATCTCTGCAAAGTCTGCCCCAGTGTGGTATCCTGATTGTCCTGATTTACCAACACATAGATTGTCACATCATCCTGCATATTTTTCACATAGTTGACGGTCTGATCTGTCAGGGAATACAGCTTCTGGCTGGTCATGTCGATTGCTGTCCAGCTGGAAGGCATCTCGCCCATGATAATATTAACGACTACTACCAGCGCTACAGCTACAGCGATCATACCGGTACTGTAAGCACTGAAGCTTAAGTTTTTCACGGACATGCTGTAACGGCGCTTCTGAATGGACTGTACCGTCAGGAACAGAACCAATGCCGTAACGGATACATAATATACGATAGAAGATACATCCAGTGTGCCGTTTAACAGGTTGGAAAACGGTGTGTAAAGGTCAAAGCAACGCAGCAGCTTTGTCAACAGATTGCCGGTACTGGAAATAATGGAGCAGATGGAATCCATCATATATCCCAGGAACAATACTAAAAAAGTAAGTACTGCTGCGATGACCTGGCTCTCTGTCACGGAAGACAGGAACAGACCGATGGCAATGGCGGTCATCCCGAAGAGGAAATATGCCAGGATCGACAGATAGGCCTCTCCCATGGGAACACTGCCGTACTGCGCCATGATCAGCGGGTAAAAGCAGATGATCGCTACGGGAATAGCAAATATAGTTAACAGCGCCAGGAATTTTCCCATTACGATGCCGCCTACGGACACCGGTGCCGTCAGAATCAGCTGATCCGTCTTGCTCCGCTTTTCTTCCGCCAGGATACGCATGGTCAGGATCGGCACGGTCAGCATGAATAGAAAGGTAACGCTGGATACCACATACGCAAAATAAGGATATCCGTTCATCAGGTTATAAACGCTGAAATACAGTCCCAGGAAAAACAGGGTGACTGCAATAAATAAAAATCCGATAAAGGAACGGAAATAGGATTTCAATTCTCTCTTATAAATGGCTAGCATATGATTCCGCCTCCTTTGTAGTTACAGTTTCTTTTTTCTCTTCGCCGGGCTGTGCTTCCTCTTCCGAAGCTTCTGTCTGCTGTGTGGCAGCCTCTGTAATTTCCCGCTTTTTCCTTTTTGAGAACATTTTGTACTTCTCCGGCTGTGTAGGTGCTACATCCTCGGTCAGTTCCAGGAAGATGTCTTCCAGAGACTTCTCCGCATGGGTCATCTCTAAAATAGGCAGCTTTGCATCTGCCAGTGCATAAAATACCTGCTCTCTGATATCTGCATTCTCTTTGGAGATCACTTTCAGCTTTGCAATATTTTTGGATGCCTCCGTGTTCTCTTCGATCCGGTCGATCTGTGAGATCTCCTGCAATGCACTCTTCACCGCAGCGGCGCTTCCCTTTACTTCCAGGTTCAGTTCCATGGAACCACTCATAAGCTTCTGCAGATTCTCCGGGGAATCGCTGGCTACCAGCTTACCATGGGCTATGATCATAATATGGTCGCAGACCGCACTGACCTCCGACAGAATATGGGAGCTGAGGATCACAGTATGATTCTCCCCCAGCTTGCGGATCAGATCACGGATCTCGATGATCTGTTTCGGATCCAGACCTACCGTGGGCTCATCCAGAATGATAACCTCAGGGTAGCCAAGGATTGCCTGCGCCAGTCCGACTCTTTGTCTGTAACCTTTTGACAGGTTCCTGATCAGACGCTGTTGCATATCGGTGATCTGTGTCATTTCCATGACCTCATCGATCTGCTGCTTCCGCTCTTTTTTCGACACTTTTTTCAGTTCTGCCACGAAATCCAGGTATTCTCTGACAGTCATGTCAACATACAGCGGCGGAAGCTCCGGCAGATAACCGATGGAACGCTTTGCCTCCTCCGGATCTTTTTGGATATCTTTGCCATCGATGGTCACAGTGCCCTCCGTGGCTGCCAGATAACCCGTGATGATGTTCATGGTCGTGGATTTACCTGCGCCATTAGGACCAAGAAAGCCGTAAATCTGTCCCTTTTCCACGCGGAAAGAAAGATGATCTACGGCTATATGGTCACCATATTTTTTTGTAAGATTGCTTACTTCTATCATATTTGCCTCCCGGATATGGTGTGATACCCCCACCTGATATCTACGGGTACCCGTAACTGATACCCACGAGTCCCCAGAACTGATACCTACGGATTGTTCCGTGCTACGCACTCTCACAATCCTGCCCGCTATTCGTACATCGTGGGATTATCATCCCACTTTTGTACTCATATCGGGGCAAATCTCAAAGTCTCTCAATCACATCTGAGCAAGCTCATGTGGTCTCGGACTTTTCGATTTTGGTATCAGTATATGTCTCAAATGTCATGAAAAGGTGAAACATTTGTGAAAAATCTGTGAAGCCCCAACCCTTAAAGCTTCGTCACGGTCAGCGAAATGCTTAAATTTCCTGCCTCCGCCGCCAGATGCAGCGGCAGCTTCGCCACAGGAATATCTTCAAAAATGAATTCCGGATCACCGGATGCGGCCGACTGGAATAAGAAAAGTACCCCCTCCACATAGAGCACCACTTTTTTCTGATTGCTGTAAATTGTCAGGGAGACCAGCCCGTTCTTCTGACGATGCAGGGTGGAAAGTGCCGGATAGAGCACCGGTTCGCTGCTCCACTTCGCCTGATAATAGTAATACCGCTCCGTCAGCGTTCTGCCATTCGCCGAAAGAAGTGCATCTTCTGCCGTTTCTCCGGATAATCCACGATATACCGGAAGATTTTCCGGTCTTATCCACAGGTCCCCAGTGAGGAATCCACGCTTTCTGCACAGGCTGTAAAACGTTCTCACTTCGAAGCAGTTCACCCCCTCTGCCCCGGTTCCGGTTCCTTCCAGCCGGATCACATTTACCCCCATCCGGACCAGCCGTTCCAGATCTCTTCGTACCTGCTCCACCCTCGTCCCGGCATCACTGATCTGCGGGGGAAGCCGGTAGACTACTTCATGTGGCAGAAACTCTTTTTCATTGAGAAAGATTCCCTTTTTATCGATGACATGCACGTCATAAATTGCCAGTTCCTGCTGCCAGTACACTTCCACTGCCTCGGTTATATCCTCAGCATGATCTGATTCTTCCTCGTTCTTTGTACCCCCCATATTTTCTCCATACTCCACGGTTCCGAACCTTCCCTGCGCCTTCACCAGATAGACATAGGGATCCCGCATGCCGTCCCAGAGATGCGGCCGCAACAGCAACGCCGTCATGGAATCCGCTTCTTCTGATGAGTATTGCCCATGAAAAACAAGGCGTTCGCCCTCCGCACCTTCCCAGATCTCAATCTGTAAAGCGGACAGCAAACGCCCTATCTTTTCCGGCAGGGCAAATTCCAGATAAGCCTTGCCATTTTCCAGTTTTGTTGTAATTCCAAGATCGTCTCTCATCTGCATTTCTCTTTCCTGCCTTTCGCATTCTGTTACTAAGAGTTTTTGCAGATAACATTTTATTTATGCCGGGAATCCATCTTTCCCGCACACTATTATTACATGGGACAAGACCTGCGGCCGGGCACTTCCTCTCCGGATACATAACCTGCATGAAATTCCATATTGATGTCCCGAAGCTCCTTCTCCCCGTCGATGTATGCCTGATACATTTCCGCCAGTCCCGAACTGCAGCCATCACAGTTGGCTTCCATATATCCCAGAGACTCCGCAACGATCTGCTCCCGCTCTTCTTTTGTGGTATCCTTAATCAGATATCCTGCCATTTTCTTTTCCTCTCTTGTATTTCTTTTACAGCCAATGTATCACAGCAATCTGCCGGGTGCAAGTTTTTCTCTGCATTTAGAGTAATCGAAAATCTACGACCGAAGAATTCTCTCATAGATCTGCAAATCCTCATTCTTAAACACATTAAAGATCACATTTTTGACACTGCTGTCAGGAGTCTCCTCCAAATACTCCTGTACCGTCTGTACGGCAATCTGCGCCGCCTTGTCGTTCGGAAAGCAGAATACCCCAGTGGATATACAGCAGAACGCCACACTTTCCAGCCCGTATGCCGATGCCAGTTCCAGACAGGACAAGTAACAGGACCGAAGCAATGCGCAATGTTTCTCCGTCAGCTTTCCCTGCACAATAGGACCTACGGTATGCAGGACATAACGGCAGGGCAGATTGTAGGCTTTCGTGATCTTCGCCTGTCCGGTGGGTTCCTCATGCCCCTGTTCTTCCATCATCCGGGCGCAGTCCAGTCGCAGCTGCACCCCCGCAAAGCTGTGGATGCAGTTGTCGATGCACTTATGATTCGGCACATAACATCCGGTCATTCCACTATCCCTTTTTCCTTCACAGCTTCCTGTAAATAGGCATCCTGTATCCTCAGAAATTCCTCACTGCATCGCTTGGGCGCCCGGATGTTCATCAGTCCCCGCAGAAGCTGTCTCTGTTCATCCTCCTGCATCGGAATTTCCATCGCTTCATATTCCGACCGCTCCCGCAAAAGTGCCTGGATGAGGTATTGTCTTCGTTTTTCCTGTTCTCCCATTTTGCTTCTTCTATGCTCGTTTCTGCTCTTTTTACGCTCTCCTGTAATGAAATCATTATATCCCCCATCGCCGGGATCCGTAAAGCAGGCACAATAAAGTGCCCCGGTTACCCAAAAGTTACTATTGGGACAAACATATAAACCTGCGATTGAAATATTTTTACGTTTTTGTAACAATAGGAACAGGAACCTTCGTTATGACTCATAGAAAGGCCTGGGAACAACAAATGATATATCTGATGATGATCGACGCCGAAGAAGACAAACCAAAGTTTGCGATTCTCTATGAAACCTATCGGCACCTTATGATGAAAGTAGCTCTGAATGTGCTGAAGGATACTTTTCTTGCGGAAGATGCCGTACATGAGGCGTTTATAAAAATTGCGAAAAACATGGAAAAAATAGGGGAAATCGACGCCACGGCGACGAAACGCTACCTGCTTACCATAACGAAAAATGCGACTATAGATATTTACCGGAAGCGAAACCATCAATTTCAACGGGAAATCTATGTGGATGAGCTGGAAGAATGTAATGTCCCGGTGACTTATGCGGAGACGGATGTGGATGACGGAATACTGGACATCCTTAGGTGCCTGCCCGTAAAATACCGGGATGTATTTCTCCTCAAATACTCCGGCAATATGGACAACGATGAAATCGCAAAAGTATTAAACATCACCGAAGGAACGATCCGGCAGCGATTATCCCGGGGAAAGATTATGATACAGGAAGCTTTGAATAAACGGGAGGAAAATAATGAGATCCATGGAAGTAACGGATGAATGGCTCTATCAGCATATGCCTGTGGTGGACAATGCCATGATAACAGCATTAGAAAATCAGGTTGATCGGGAATATGTATTTTCAAAACGTTTTGAAAATACATATTCCAAAAAATGCAAAAAGTGATCCGCCGGGAAGCCCATCCGGTGCTGACCGGTGCACAACAGCTCCTAAAACGCATGGCAATCTTTTTCACCGGTATCGTATGTGCCGGACTGGTTCTGACGTTAAGTGTGGATGCCTATCGGGATAAGTTTTTCATGACACTAAAGACCCTGCGCGAGGATGCTACGCAGTATAACTACTCTTCCGAGGAAAAAGATGCGGTACTCACTCCCACGATACCGACCTGCATCCCGGAGGGCTATACAGAGACAGACCGAAGAGACAGTCCTCTTTTTTGTGAAATTTTCTATGAAAACAATGCCGGAGAACAGCTCATCTGGGAGCAAATGCTAATTTCCGCAAATAATGCCCTGACACTCGTATTAGACAATGAATACGATGCCGAAGAGGAACATGTCATCGGCGGTCACATTGCCACGGTATATACTTATGTGGATGGTTACGCCATGGCTTATTATGAAGCTGACAATTATGTATACGTGATCACCGCAGATCACATGACCGCCGAGGAAATGTTTCAGCTCATTGCCAGTATGGATATCTGATTGTATAATAAAATAAAAAGGAGGCAAGAACCATGATGCGAAATAAAAAATTAAGAACCGTTTTCTGCGGCATTCTGATTTTTCTGCTCGTATTTGCCTTATTTTGCCTTGGAGACTACGGGATCCGCTATTATCATACTCCCATCAAAAAGGATTATGACTATACCGGAACCGGAATGCTGGTCAGTCTGACGGAACCGGATACCTTCGAACAGGTATCGGTGGAGATCCACGGGAAAGCCTTACATTATCTCTGGGGGAATCAGGAAGACGCCATAGCGGGAAATGTCTGGATGAACGGAGAGAGGCTTTTCGTGGAAGGTGCGGATGACATAGGATTCTATGCACCTTTTATCGATGAAGAACCCTATTACTCCTGCCTGACCGAATCTGTAACAAATATCCCGGGAAATATGTTTCTTATCTCCCGGGATCTGAAAACCGTATTCTGCGGTGTACTTATGGACGGGAAAGAATTTCTGCTGATAATACCGGCAGAAAATAAATCGGATGCCGACCGTACCCTGAAATCCGGTCTGGAACAGTCCCAGCCTCTTTCCCGTTGGCTGAGTGACTATCCCTTATTCCTGTAACTGTCCGTCCACAATACGCACGATACGTTTCGCAGACTGTGCTACGCCCAGGTCGTGGGTGATCATGACGATGGTGTTGCCCATATCGTTTAGTTCCCGGAACAGCTTTAGTACTTCCTTGCCGCTGGTCTGATCCAGAGCACCGGTAGGCTCATCCGCTAACAGGATCGCCGGCTGTCCCACCAGTGCTCTGGCAATGGATACTCTCTGCTTCTGTCCGCCGGACAATTCGTTGGGCTTATGTCCGATACGATGATCCAGCCCCAGCAGTTTGATAGTATTTTTACACTTTTCTTCTGCTTCCTCATGAGTCATGCCACGCATCAGCAGGGGCATGATAATATTCTGCATGACATTGTAGGTCGGGATCAGCTGATAGTTCTGGAAAATGAACCCGATCTTCTGGTTGCGTACCATGGTCAGATCGTCCTCCTTGGTCTTGTGGATTGCCATGCCATCCAGATAATATTCCCCACTGTCCATCACATCCATACAGCCGATCATATTCATTAACGTAGTCTTACCGGAACCGGAAGGGCCTAAGATTGCCACATATTCTCCCTTATTTACCTGAAAATTGATGTCCTTCAAAATCGGCAGACGCTCCTCTCCCAGCATATAGCCTTTATTTATATTTTTCATGGTGATCATTGCGTTTTCCATCATAATCCTTACACCTTTCGCACTACTCCTGATTTAAAGCTTCTACGGGGATCAGTCTCGATGCCTTATACGCCGGATAGAAGCCGAAGATGCTTCCGGTGAGGACACCAAACAACAGCGACAATACTGCACCCTGTACCGCTAGGGACACTCTCACGTTGAACAGCTGCACGAATGGCGTAATTCCAAGAGCCACCAGCACCCCCAGTACCGCTCCTACCAGACTGGTAAAACTTGCCTCCAATAAAAACTCCAACAAGATATCCTTCCGGGAACAGCCCAGCGCTTTCAAAATACCGATCTCGTTGGTACGCTCCTTGATGGATACAAACAGCACGTTCATAATACCGATACCGCCAACGATAAATACGATCACTGCCATGGAGATCAGCAGTAAGGTCAAAGTCTCATTGGAAGCGGAGGCTGCCTCCATCTTGCTTCCGGCATCGCTGATGGTAAATGTGGTGTTGGGATAGCTTTCTTTTAAGGTACTCTCCACATCCGTCATTACAGTATTCACCTGATTCACATCCTCCGCAATGACCGTGATGGTTGGACTGATATTCGTACCGGTAATGTATTTGATGCCGGTTTCGTAAGGTATATAGATCGCCGTATCCGGACTGATGCCGGATGCCACAGTTCCCATCTCGGATAGTACCCCTGATACTATATAGGGGCGGCCATCAATATAGACTATACCGTCATAAGCATCGTAGGCGCTGCCAAAAATTTCCTTTGCCACGGTGGCACCCAGTACGCACACCTTTTCCTTGCTCTCGTTGTTTTCTTCTGTGAGGAAATCCCCGATGGCCATTTCCAGATTACTGATGACAGCATAATTGTCCTCCACACCGGCAATGGTGTAATAGGAAGCAGAGGTCATATTGCCTCCCTCCACCGATGCTGTAGTGGAATAAGAGATCGTAGTTGCAGAGATTCCGGAGACAAAAGTCGCCAGATCATCACAGTCTTCACTGGTCAATGTCACGGCTTCGCTCTCTTCCTCCTGTCCGAATCCGAAAAATCCGCCGAAATCCATGCCACCGCCGGGACCACCAGACGTACCGCCGCCGGAACCTCCTCCAGGGCCTCCACCCATATTGGTAACGGTAACACTTCCTCCTCCCGGCATCTCAAAGCTAAATCCGCCGCTGTCACTACTGTCGCAGGAAATATCAATAGCTCCGGCATTCAGGTTCTTGAACTGTTCCGCCACTTCTTCTTTTCCGCCGGTACCGATTGCCAATACCAGCATAATAGTGGCAGATCCCACAACGATACCGATGGAAGTCAGGATCACTTTGAATTTATTCTGTGACAGGTTCAGCCACACCAGACGCAATATTTCAGATAATCTCATATTTTACTTCTTCCCTTCCATTGACCTTGATTTCCTGCAGGTCTCCGCTCTACTTCGTAATGCTGCTTTCGATCAATACGGTATCTCCTTCTGCAATATCTCCGGAGATCTCCACGTTAGAACCATCTGACAGTCCTGTCGTTATTTCTTTTTTCACAATGCTGCCATCTGCAGTCTTCACTTTTACATAAGTCTTGTCATCCTCTGTGATAATGGCTCTGCGTGAGACATACAGCACTTCTTCCGTTTGTTCCGTAACGAAAGTTACATCTCCTGTCATGCCCTGGAACAGTCCGGAGACATCTCCTTCTAATGTGACGGTTACGTCATAAGTTATATTTCCACTGGAATCCGATGTCGCATCTCCGATAGCCGTCACCTTTGCCGTAAAGATATCTTCCGGATATGCCGTCAATGCAATATTCGCTGCAGATCCCAGAGAGATATCCGTCATGTCATCTTCATCCACCGTTACCGTTATGGTCACTTCGTCCATATCGTATAAGGTAACCAGAGAGGTTCCGGTACTGATCTTGTCTCCGGCCTCCAGCTCCACGCCGGTGATGACACCGTTGTATCTTGCACATACTGCATTACCATCGATATAAGTGCTGAACTCATTCCATTTTTCCAGTGTCTCATTATAGGTTTCCTGCTGATCGGACAATTCCTGCGCAAGATACCCCTGTGCAATGTCATAGGTCTCCTGTGCGGTATTGTAAGCCAGTGTCCGCAGTTTTTTTGTCTCAGCTACGGTCAGTTTTCCCTGCTCCAATTCCCGTTTCGCCTTATTGTAGGCAGTTTCGGCAGTGGTCACATTTTCTTCTGCCTGCTCTACCTTCTGTTCCAGTTCTTCCTTCTGCTGCTCCAGGGAATCTGCCGTGGACTGTGCCTGCTCCGTCAGCTGTGCAAAATAGACATATCCATAGGTATCATCTGCCGGATCCGTATTGTTAAGACTGTATTGGCAGTTGGATAATACCTGTGCCGCGTCTTCGTAAGCAGTTGTTACTTCCTCCAGCTGTGCCTGATAATCTTCCAGACTGGTCTGCGCCTGCTCCAATGCGCTTGCTGCAGAATCTACCGCATTCTGTAGCTCCTGCAGTGTGGTGCTGTATTCGGTATCAATATAACTGCCATAGGCAGTGCTGCTGTCATAAGTATATTTTGCCTGCTGTCTGGACAGGGTCTGGTCAGCCTCTACGGCCTCCAGATCTGCTTTTGCTTTCTCTACGTTGGACTGTAGTTCCTCTTCCAGATCGGAGACACTGTCTTCTTCCAGCAGGTACAGGGGATCTCCCTCGGACACCTGCTGCCCCACGGAGACCACTACCTCTGCCACGGTCAGGGTAGAATCGTCACCATTGCTGCCGGAGCTGCTGCCGCCCATATTGAAGATCTGACCAAACATGTCTAAGCCTCCCTGAGCTCCGCCGCCGGAAGCACTCATGCCGCCAAATCCACCGGAACCAGAGCTGCTGCCGGCAGTACTACCGGAGGAGCCGCCGGAGGAACTGCTGCCGGAGGTATCCGTTCTCTGTAGGGCACTCATATCCAGATCAAAGGTCTGATCCACCGTACCGATGTCCACAGAGCCGCTCTCCGTCACACCTTTGACCAGTGTACCGTATTTTACCGTGGTCTCTTTATAAATGACTTCCGTATCGGAACCACCGGAGAGACCAATGGCACCAGCCACTACAGCGATCACACAGACACCACAGACACCTGTGGTGAGCTTGCGTCTTTTCGACCAGCTTTTCCATGATCCAATCCGGCGCATTTGATTTCTTATATTTTCTTTGATCTTTTTCCCATTTTCATTCTGCTTCATAACTGTTCCCAATCATTCCTGTCTGTTTCTCAACATTTGTTCCATCCGCCTGATTTATTGTCCTCCGGGACCGCCCGGCATTCCGCCGCCGAAGCTGCCGGAATCACCACCCCCGGGACCACCCTGGGGCATGTCACCGCCTCCCGGCATCTGCATATCCTCCGACATCTCGAACTCCGTATCACTGCCGATTGCGGTATCAGAACCGCTGCCGGAATCAGCAGTCTCCTCCGTACTCTTGACTTCTGCCTCGGAGCTGACTTTACTTGCCAGGTAGATGGTATCGCCCTCTTCCAGTCCTGACAGGATCTCAATGTCCACACCGTTAGTGGTGCCGGTCTCTACCTCCGCCAATTCCCTACCCGCCCATAAAGCTCCCCCTTTGGGGGAGCTGGCGCGTCAGCGCCTGAG
>ERZ773169.2388-NODE-2388-length-13812-cov-14.442611_pt1 | contig 13812 bp, 9 predicted proteins | sample MGYA00580536_ERZ773169 | MGnify/ENA primary metagenome ERZ773169 (study PRJEB29015, sample SAMEA2737814) | human gut metagenome | biome: human gut; feature: human-associated habitat; material: faeces | place: China | collected 2012 ...
CCTTGGTGAACTTGCGGGCCGTCTCGACGCCCCAGCTGGTGAACACCTCATCGGCGTCGTGGTCATGATGATGGTGGTGATGGCCGCAGCAGCAGTGGCCGCCGTGCTCATGATGATGCTCGTGCTCGTCCTCCTCATCGTCGTCATCGTGATGGTGGTGGCCGCAGCAGCAATGCTCCTCGTGGTCATGATCCTCATCGTGATCATGGTGGTGCTCATGCTCGTCGTGGTCATCGTCCTCGTCATGGTCGTGATGGTGATGCTCGTGCTCGTCCTCATCATCGTCATCATCGTGGTGGTGATGGCCGCAGCTGCACACGCCGTTCTCGTCGTCGTGATGGTGATGATGGTGGTGCTCTTCTTCCTCGTCCTCCTCGGCGTGCTTCTCGTTTGCCTTGGCGGCCATGGCGATCAGCTCTGCCTTGAAGTCGTCCTTGGTGGACATGGCTTTCAGGATCTGCTCACCGGTCAGCTCATCCCATGCGGTGGTTACGATGGTGGCAGTGGGGTTCTTCTCGCGCAGCATGGCCACGGCGGCGGCGATCTTCTCCTCGCTGGCGGTCTGGGTGCGGCTGAGCAGGATGCAGCTTGCGTGGCTGATCTGGTCGTCGTAGAACTCACCGAAGTTCTTCATATACATCTTGACCTTGTTCACATCGGCCACGGTGACAAAGCTGTTCAGCTGCACATCCAGGTGCTCGGCCACGCCTTCCACGGCGCGGGTCACGTCGCTCAGCTTGCCCACGCCGGAGGGCTCGATGACGATGCGGTCGGGGTGGTACTGCTCCACCACCTGCTGCAGGGCGGTGCGGAAATCACCCACCAGAGAGCAGCAGATGCAGCCGGCGTTCAGCTCATTGATCTGGATGCCGGACTCCTTCAGGAAGCCGCCGTCGATGCCGATCTCACCGAACTCGTTCTCGATCAGAACGACCTGCTGGCCGGCAAAGGCCTCCTTGATAAGTTTTTTGATCAGAGTGGTCTTGCCGGCGCCCAGGAAGCCGGAAAAAATATCAATTTTGGTCATAGTTTGAATGCCTCTTTCTTTGTTAGCAGACAGAGCCGCAGAGCGCTGGCCCGTAAAATCTTACATCTCTATTATAGCAAGCCTGTCAATGGGAAAACGGCCTTTTTCAAGAAAAAATTGTAACATTTTTTGCAATTTGGTTGCGTTTTCGCGTTTTGGACGACAAATAAGGGGAACCGGCGGCCCCGGCGGGCAGCGATTCGGCAAGGGGCAGGCTCCGGCAGAGGGACGGACGCCCCCGGACGGCAAGACCCCGCCAACGGACGGTCAACGACCGGCAGGCGGTCCGCCCCCGCAGGATGCAGGCGACACTGCGGCGGCTGTTGACAGCACAGCAACCGTGTTTGCGTCCGGAACAGCCGACACTCCCGCATTGCATTCTTTGCGCCGGAATGCTACAATATGCAGTAGCAAACCACCGCCGCCGGACGTTCTTCCGGCAAATATGAGAAAGAAGGCTTTTCTTATGAGCATGAATACAGTTCCCGAACGGCTGGCCGCCCTGCGTGCCGCCATGCAGGCAAACGGTGTGGACGTGTACCTGATCCCGGTGGGCGACCCCCACTCCAGCGAGTACCTGCCCGACCACTACACCTCCCTGACCTACTTCTCCGGCTTCCATGGTGAAAACTCCAACTTCGTGGTCACCATGACCGAGAGTGCTGTCTGGGCCGACGGCCGTTACTTTGTGCAGGCCGAGAAGGAGATCGCAGGCACCGAGATCCAGCTGATGAAGATGGGTGAGCCGGGCGTGCCCACCGTGGAGGAATACTGCGCCAAGGTGGTGCCTGAGGGCGGCAAGCTGGGCCTGTGCGGTCTGACCGCCAGCTGCGCGCTGGTGAACAGCGTGAAGAAGGCGCTGGAAACCAAGAACGCCGCCATCCAGACCCTGTTCCTGGAGGATGAGCTGTGGACCGAGGGCCGCCCGGCTCTGCCCGCTACCCCGGCCTGGATCCTGCCCAAGGAATATGCAGGCTTCTCCCCCGCCGAAAAGCTGGGCCAGCTGCGTGCAAAGCTGGCCGAGTTGGGCTGCACCGCCCAGCTGGTGGGCAAGCTGGACAACCTTGCCTGGCTGCTGAACCTGCGCGCCATGGACATCGAGTGCACCCCCTACGCCATGGCCTACTGCTATGTCACCCCGGACCGCGCCGTGCTGTTCATCGACACCGCCCGCGTGACCCCGGAGGCAAAGGCGGAACTGGAAGCCAACGGTGTGACCCTGGCCGAGTACGACCGTGTGCTGGACTTCATGGCCGCTGAGACCGAGCCCCAGACCGTGCTGGCAGAGAGCGCCACCGTGAACTATGCTGTGTATCAGGTGCTGGAGAACAACGCCGCCCTCACCGTGAAGGACCTGGCCGACCCGCTGCTGCCCATGAAGGGCGTGAAGAACGAAGTGGAGCTGACCCACGACAAGGAAGCCCACCTGCGCGACGCTGTGGCTATGGTGCGGTTCCAGATCGAGCTGGAAAAGCGTCTGGAAGCCGGCGAAGAGCTGACAGAGCTGACCGTGGACGAGATCCTGCACAAGTACCGCAGCACCACGGATAAGTTCATCGTGGAGAGCTTTGGCACCATTGCGGCCTACGGCGGAAACGCAGCCATGATGCACTACCACGCCACCCCGGAGGACCACGCAAAGCTCCAGCGCAAGGGCTTTTTGCTGGTGGACAGCGGTGCCACTTACATGGACGGCACCACCGACATCACCCGCACCTACCCGCTGGGTGAGCTGACCGAGGACGAGCGCAAGTTCTACACCTGGACCCTGCAGTGCCACATCGACATCGCCAAGGCTATCTGGCTGGACTACTGCGACTGCCATATGATCGACACCATCGCCCGTGAACCGCTGTGGCAGCACCTGATCAACTACCGCTGCGGCACCGGCCACAGCGTCAGCTTTGTGGGCAACGTCCACGAAGGCCCCCACGCCCTGAACGGCCGCAACACCACCCTGATGCGCCCGGGCATGATCGTGACCGACGAGCCCGGCGTGTACGAGACCGATCTGGTGGGCATCCGCATCGAGAACGAGCTGGTGTGTGTGCACAAGGCCGACAACCAGTACGGCACCTTCCTGGGCTTTGAGCCGATCATGTTCGTGCCCATCGCCACCTCTCCCATCGTGCCCGGTGTGCTGACCAAGGACGAGCTGGACTGGCTGAACAACTACCACCGTCAGGTGTTCGAGAAGCTGGCACCCCGCCTGAACGACGAGGAGCGCGAGTGGCTGGCCAAGAAGTGCGCCGCCATCGGCTGCTGAGCACCCGGCCGCTGAACATCGCATAAAAAAGCGGGAAGCCGTGCCGGAGCGTGCAAGCTCCTGCGGCTTCCCGTTTGTTGTTTTTGCTTATTCTTTGGGGTCGCTGTCGTGCCGGGCCTTCCACTCGGCACTGCGTTCCTGCGCCGTTTCCCGCAGCTCCTCCCGCATGTCGTTCCAGCGCTCGCGCGCTTCGGCGGTGCGGGTCTGCACGTCCTCGCGGGCATCCTTCCAGTAGGCCTTGGCCTCGTCGATGACCTCCTTGAAGGGGCCGGAAGGATAGGTGCTCTCGGCAATATCCACCAGGAACTTGTACAGCTGGGGCCGTACCTCCTCGTAGATGCCAAGCCGGGTGTACAGCTCGGTGTAGTAGTGGAACACCTGGATCTTGTTCTGCACCAGAGAGGCGGCGTTGATCTGGGTGTGGCAGATACTCTGGGGGTTCTGGACATAGTAGTACCCTGCCTCCGGGATGGACACCAGCACGTTGGCGTACTCCAGGTACTGCATATTGAACACCAGGTCCTCGGCCCACCGCACCTCGCTGGTAAACTGGATCTGGTGGTCCACCAGCAGGTCTCGGCGGTACAGCTTGTTCCACAGCACCCCGTAAAAATAAGAGGCAGGCTTGTCCATCAGATGCCGGGCAAACTCGTCCTGGGTGTAGACCCCGGCAGGCAGAAAGCCGTACTCCCGTACCTCCGGGGGCCGGGCCACGGTCATGACCCCCAGCTCGTCCTGGAGCTTGTCCAGCACCTGTTCCGGCTTGCTGGCCCCGGCAGGGATCACCATTTTGTAGGGTGCGATGACCAGGTCGGCGTTGTTCTGTTCGGCAGCGGTGACCAGATGCTCGGTGAAGTCCGGGTCGATATAGTCGTCGCTGTCCACGAACTGCACATACTTGCCGCTGGCCAGCTTCAGGCCCAGGTTGCGGGTGTCGGACACGCCGGAGTTGGCCTTGTCCACCAGCACGATGCGCTCGTCCTTTGCGCGGAACGCTTCGCACACGGGCAGGCTCTGATCCTTGGAGCCATCGTTCAGCACGATGACCTCGATGTTCTGCCAGCTCTGGGCGCAGATGCTCTCCAGACAGCGGGCGATGTGGTTCTGGGCGTTGTACACGGGCAGAATGATGCTGACAAGGGGCTTTGACATGGCGGCGTCTCCTTTGTTGTTTTTTGATTACTATACCCCCGCACCGCGCAAAATGCAAGGGCGGGTTTGAAGAGGAGGGATCCTGTGATCTTTCACATTGCGGTGTGCAGCCCGGACGCGGGCCTGCGCAGCGGGCTGGAACGCCAGTGCATGGAATTTTTTGCCCGGCGAGCGGACGCCTGCATCGTGGAACACCTGCCGGACACCGACGCCCTGCTGCGGAAGGACGGGGAGGGCGTGCGGTACGACCTGTACCTGCTGGAGCTTTCCGGCTCGGCTACGCCGGTGGGGCTGGCGGCTGCCGGGGAGCTGCGCCGCCGGGGCCGCCGGGCCCCGCTGGCCTTTGTGGCCCGCACCACGGCCCACGCTTACAGCGCCTACAAGGTGGATGCGCTGCAATATTTGCTGCTGCCGGTGCGCCAGCGGGAGCTTTCGGCCCTGCTGGCCCGCGCCACCGAGCCGGAATACGGCCCGTCCGTCACGGTAAACACCGCCGAGGGCCTGCGGGCGCTGCCCTATGCGGGCATCGAATATCTGGAGTGCACCCACCACATCGTGCACTTCCACCTCACCAGCGGGGAGGACGTGCCCACCCTGTCGCTGCGGGTGCCGTTTTCTGCGGTGGCACAGCCTCTGCTGGCAGATGGGCGCTTTTTGCAGCCCCACCGCTCCTATGTGGTCAATCTGGCCGAGGCGGACCTGCTTTCTGCCGGGGAGCTGCGCATGCGCAGCGGGGCCCGCATCTCCATCCCCCGCGGGCGGGAGGGTGCCGTGCGGGACGCCTTCCAGCAATGGGTGCAGCAGCAGAAATACAGCCTGAAATAACAGCACGCCGGTGCTCCCACAGCGGGAACACCGGCGTGTTTTTTGCGGAAAAATTTCTCAGATCTTTGTCCAGTCCAGTGCGGTCCAGTCCGGCAGGAACTGGTCGCACACCTGCGCCATGGCAGGGGCATCGGCGGCACTGGCGGCGTCCTGCACGCCCAGCACGGTGAACCCGGCCTTGTGGGCCGTGTCGGCGGCGTAAATGGCGTCCTCGCACACGGCGCAGGCGGCGGGGTCGGCCCCGCCCAGCCGGTGCATGCACTCGAAGAACACCTCCGGGCGGCTCTTGTGCAGCACGCCCTGCGCCTCCACGATGAAGGAAAAATAGTCCGCGATGCCCAGCCGGGTGAGCACGGTGCGGCACTGGTCGGCCCAGGTGTTGGAGCACAGGCACAGCCGGGCCCCCTCGGCCTGCAGCTTTGCCAACAGGGTGCGCACACCGGGCTTCAGGTCCACCGTTTCGTACAGCTGGGCGATCACGTCCCGCATCACGTCGTAATATTCCGCCTCGGTCAGGGGCAGGCCGTATTCTCGGATGAGGTAGCGGGCACCGTCGGCCATGCCCATGGTCAGCAGCACGTCGTTCAGGTCTGCTTTGGGCGTGCGGCCATAGCGCTGCAGCAGCGCCAGCGGGGCACCCCGCCACACCACGGTCATGCTGTCGGTGAGGGTGCCGTCCATATCAAAGATCCATTGCTTGCAGCGCATGGGGCAAAGTTCCTCCTTCAAGATGATTCCTGCCCAGTATACCACGGATCTTAGCCGTATAAAAGCCGTGAGGAACCAAAAAACGGGGAGAAATTTTCCGGAAAATATGGTATAATTTCAGCAAAGACAGACAGGGAGGCAGGCAGTATGGAAAACCAAACCATTCCGTGCAAAGCGCTGGTGCTGGCCGGCGGCGGAGCACGCGGCAGCTATCAGGTGGGCGTGTGGAAGGCTCTGATGGAGCTGGACTGGCACCCGCAGATCATCACCGGCACCAGTGTGGGCAGCCTGAACGGTGCCATGTTCGTGCTGGACCTGTACGAGGTGGCGCGGGATATGTGGCTGACCATCCGCAGCAAGGATGTGATGGAGCTGCCCGAAGAAAACGCCGACCTGTCGGCCCTGCACAGTTTTCTGCGCAGCGTGGTGAAGGCCGGCGGTATGGACGTCTCGCCGCTGGAAGAGATCGTGGAACGGGTGCTGGACGAGGACGCGCTGCGCCGCGCCAACATCCGCTTTGGCCTTGTCACGGTGGAGCAGCGGGGCCTGAAGCCCCGGGAGCTGACGCTGGACGAGATCCCGCAGGGCCGCGTGAAGGATTACCTCATGGCCTCGGCGGCCTGCTTCCCTGCCCTGCGGGCGCGGGAGATCGACGGGGTCAAGTTCCTGGACGGCGGCTACAGCGACAACATGCCCACCGGCCTTGCGAAAAAGATGGGGGCTGACGAGCTGGTGTGCGTGGACCTGGAGGGGGTGGGCATCACCCGCCCCAACCTCACCGGTCTGCCCACCACCATGGTGCGCAGCTACTGGGAGCTGGGCGACATCCTGCACTTTGACCCCGATACCGCCCGCCGCAATGTGGAGCTGGGGTATTACGACACCCTGCGGGCCTTTGGCCGGGTGCGGGGCTGCGCCTATGCCGTGGACAACGGCCCGGACAGCAGCGCCGATGCTGCCGCGTTCCGGGCACGGTTCGACGCGGTGCAGAAGGCCGTGCGGGAGAAATACCCCGTGACCCTTACCGCAGACGCGGCCCTGCTGCTGGCCCGGATGAAGGACGCCGAGCTTGCCCCGCTGGAAGCCGTGGCCGAGGACGTGGGGGTAGACCCCACGGTGTACTACACCACCCGGACGCTGGGGCAGGCGTTTCTGGACAAATGCGACCGTGCGCGCATGGCCGGGTTCGCCCCGTTGTTTGCAGGCAGCGCGGACGCGGGCCGGGCGGCGCTGGCAGCCTTGCTGCCCAATACATTCTTGCAGGCGCTGGTCTGGCAGGCCCTGACCGCGCCGGAACTGCCGGAGGTGACCGAACATGAAGATCTGTAAAGGTGTTTCTGCGTCCCCGGGCCTTGTGCTGGGGCAGGTGAGCCGGTTGGAACGCCATGTGGAAACGTTCAGCACCGGGCCCTTTGACCCGGAACGGGAGCTGCGCCAGCTGGAAGATGCGGTGCGCACCGCCCAGAGCGAGCTGGACTGTATGGCAGAGCGGGCCGCTTCCACCGAGCAGGCCATCCTGCAGTTCCAGAGCATGATGCTGGACGACGAAGGCATGATGAACGAGGTGCGGTTCTGCATCAAGGCAGGCATCAGCGCCGCTGCCGCCATGGACAAGGTGGGCCAGCGTTACGCCGACCAGCTGGCCAACATGAAGGACAACCCCTACATGCAGCTGCGCAGCGTGGACATTCTGGACGCCACCAGCCGGGTGATCAACATTCTGGGCAACCGGCCCCGCATGTGGCTGGCACTGGACCACCCGGTGATCCTGGCCGCCGACCGCCTGATGCCCACCGACCTGTTCAGTGTGCCCTCCGGCATGATCCTGGGCGTCGTCACCACCGAGGGCAGCGGCCAGAGCCATGCCGCCATCATTGCCCGGGCCATGAACATCCCCGGCATCGTGCAGGTGGGAGCGGATTTTCTGGAGGATTGCGACGGCCGCACGGTCATTCTGGATGCCACCAAGGGCGAGTGCATCCTGGACCCGGACGCGGTGGCCCGCCAGCAGGCAGAGGCCCGCATCTGCGAACTGCAGCGTGAGAACGAAGAAATGCGGGTGCTGGGCCGCCAGCCCGGCTACACCCGGGACGGCGCAGCCTTTGAGCTGCTGGCCAACTGCTTTGGCCCGGAGGACATCGACACCGCCATGCAGTCCGGTGCCCGGGGTGTGGGCCTGCTGCGCAGCAGCTACATGATGCTGCCCGGCCGCATTCTGGACGAGCAGGAACAGTTCTATTTCTATTCCTCCTGTCTGGCCGCAGCACAGGGCTGCCCTGTGACCGTGCGCACCTTCGATTTTGGGGCCGACCGCACCATGGCGGACGCCTATCAGGGGGTGCAGTCCTCCAAGCTGGGGCTGCGGGGCATCCGCAACAGCCTGCGCCAGCCCCGCCAGTTTGAGACCCAGATCTGTGCCCTGCTGCGCGCAGCGGCCCGCGGCCCGCTGCGGGTGATGTTCCCCATGGTGACCGATGTGGAGGACTGGGACGCCGCCATGCACATCGTGGAGCACTGCCGCCAGAGCCTGCGGGAGCGGGGCGTGCCCTTCAACGAAAAGACCCCCTTCGGCGTCATGCTCAGCGTGCCGTCGGCCTGCCTGACCGCGGAGGAATTCGTGGCCCACGGGTGCGATTTTCTGGTCATCGGCACCAACGACCTGACCCAGTACACCCACGCCGCCGACCGGGAGCTGGCCAGCGCGGAGCGGTATTACCGCCCCGCCAGCCCGGCCATGAAAAAGCTCATCGCTATGGTCATGGAGGCGGCAAAGGCCGGCAGCGTGCCGGTGACCATCTGCGGCCTTGCCGTGGGCAACCCGGTGAATACGGTGCAGTATCTGCAGATGGGCCTGCGCAGCTTCTCGGTGAGCCCGCAGAACCTGCTGCACACCAAAAAGGCTCTGCTGGAAGCCGACGCCCACCCGGACGACACCGAGCTGGAATAAAGCGATAAAAGAAAGGGGCTGCTGCACGCTGTGCAGCAGCCCCTTTTGTTTGGGGAACCTGCCGTGCTGCTTGCGGAACCGCACGGCAGGGGGAGATGGCTTTTATAAAAATGGTTTCTCAGTTCATGCGGCGGCCTTTGCGGTCCAGCACAAAGCCTGCGGCCAGCAGGAACAGACCGCTCAGGGCGCTGCCCACCACCGCCAGCCAGTTTGCACCGGTCTGGGGCAGGGCGGCGGCAGAAACGGCAGCAGCTTCCGGCTTTGCGTTCTGCACGACGTTCTGGGCAGCCGCAGGGGTCACAGCGGCATCTGCCGGGGCAGCGTCAGCCTGCACGGCGTCCGGGGTCACGGCGGGGTCTGCCGGGGTCACCTCCGGGGTGGACGGGACGTCCGGGGTGTCGGGCGTGTCCGGGATGCTGGGCTTGTCGGGCGTGCTGGGCTTGTCGGGCGTGTCCGGAGTTTCCGGGGTGCTGGGCGTGTCCGGCACGATTTTGGGTAGCACCACGTGCTTGGTCTGGCCGCACTTGTCAATGCTGCAGATGTAGTCTGCATAGCCGTCTGCATCCAGCGTGGGCTCTACCCTCTTCACCAGCTGCCAGTCGTGCAGATCCTCGTCCTCCAGCTTTTTGGTGTCAATGTTGGGGTTCTCGTCCATGTACTTGCGGTTGTGGACGACCTTGGTGAGAGTGCCGCCGGTGATGGTGATGGAACACGGCATATAATTCAGGGCAGAAGAATCATTTGTGTCCGGCAGGACAAGTTTTTCTTTGGCAACGGAGCCATTATTATAGCAATTGACGATGGCAGAGTTGCGTTCGCCAAAGTGGGAGGAACCGTCTGCCTTGTAACTGGCGCTGTCGGCAGGGACATACTGATCCTCATATTTGTGCGTGATATCATTGTAAGAACGAATTGTGGAACCGACCGCAGTGCCGGAGCCTTTTCCATGAATGTATGCGTTGACAACGGTATCGCCGGTGCTGCTGTTGATATTGACGTTACAGGTACCGCCATTCCAGGTACCGCTATCCATAGATATATTACTAGCGCCAATTGCAGGGCTGGTGTTACCGGTTCCATCATGTGGATAGGAAGGAGAATCAAAACCATAACCAACGCCACTGATTGCATTTACGGTGCCGCCGGTGATGTTGATGGTTGTTGTGGCCCCCGTAGAGCAGTAACGATTTCCGATTGCAGGAACATCAGAGGTACTGATGGCGGTAACGTCAGCATTCTTTTCAATATTGATCGTGAGATCAGAAAGGCTGCCCTCCCGGCTATCACCAATGGCGCAGCCCTGTTGGTTGGATTCTGCATGTACGGTGGCATTTCCGGAGATCGTAATAGTAGTAGGGTCGTTGGAGCGGCCGTGATTATCGCCATTTCCAATTGCAGCGGCGTAAGCAGAATAAGCCTTAACAACGGCATCGTCCGTAATGGTGACGCTGTTTCCACTGCCGAAACCACCGCCGATCGCAGCACCATCGCTGGAAGCGGCAATAACATCGGCATTGCCTTCAATGCGGATGTTTTTGCCGGTACCGTTGTAGCCGCCGCCAATGGCAGCAGCGCCATCCCATCCGGCAACGGCAGTGATCTCACCGCCGGTGATGGTAATGTTGGATGTATCACGAAGATCAAGATCTTCCCCGCTATATCTGCCGCCGCCAATCGCGGCGGTCCCATGGTAGCCGCCTGCCAGAAGTTTGCCGGTAGTGTCCTCATCGGTACCGGTCTTTGCAGTACCATCATCGTTCACATCGTCCTTGATGGTCAAAGTGCCGGTGCCGTATGCGTCCGCTTTTTCGATGGCGGCGTGTTCTTCCTCCCAATTGTTCTCAGTCAGAACGGTATTATTGCCGTTCAGCTCAAGGTTGGTGTCGCCATCGCCCTTTATTTCAATCGCACCGGACTTGGCATCGGTGGTATTAACTTCAATGTGCACATTCTCCAGGGTCACATCGGTAGTCTGATCTTTTGCCGTCTCCACCGTGATGGTATTTGAAGTCTTTTCGCCGCCGCTGGTGATGGTGACGCCGGTATCGTCTGGGTGATCGGTTATCTCTGTGTTCTCCTGCGTCACATAGGTGATGCCGTCGTCTTTGGTCTTTACCGTCACACTGCCCTTGTTCAAATCGTAAGTGTCCGCAAAGGCTGCCGTGGCGATGGAAGAGACCATTGCCATCAACGCAGCTGTAGAAAGTACCCGCAAGGCAAGCTGTTGTTTCACATTTTTCCGCATTGCAAAACCCTCCAAACAAAAAAACTTACAGAGACGTGAACGTTACCGGGAACGATGCCAAAAACCGGCAAAACCCGGATTTCAGGGCAGAAAATCACATAGCTGTGCATTTTCATGTCCGGCGTCTCTTTGCGGCACAAGTATAGTGCTGTGCCGTGGAGAATGTCAAGACAAAATGCTGAATTTTCGGGGGGGGTGGGGTAAGCAATTTTGTAAAATTAGCACAAAAACAGCTGAGAATTTGAGGTAGAATGACAGGGTAATGCTGCACAAAAATCCGGGAGATCTTTATACGGGGCAAAAAATAAAAAACGGGCCCGGGAAAGCCCGCAGACTTTCCCGGACCCGTGGGTCGGAATTTTTCTTTGATGGAAGGTGCGCCGCCCGGAGCCCCGGTTATTCCAGATTGCCGGTCAGGGTCATCACGGCGGCGAGCACGGCCAGCGGGGCGGTCTCGCACCGCAGGATGCGGGGGCCAAGGCCAACCGTTCTGGCTCCGGCTTTGGCGGCCATTTCGGCCTCCTCGGCGGCAAAGCCGCCCTCTGCACCGGTCACGATGGCGATTTTCCGCTTTTTGCCGTCGGCGGGTGCGGCCTCGGCCAGCAGCTGGCGCACCGGCACGCCGCCGCACTCGTAGCAGAACAGCACCAGGTCGTACTGGTCAAAGGTGCGGCACACGGCCCCGAAGTTGGGCAGCGGCAGGGCCACGTCCGGCAGCACGCCCCGGCCGCACTGCTTGGCGGCTTCCAGCGCGATGCGGTTGTAGCGCTCATTCTTCTGCTCCTCTTTTTTGGGGGCGGCCACGCAATACCGGCTGAAGAAGGGCACCACATGGGCGGCCCCCAGTTCCACGCCGTGCTGGATGATCTGCTCCAGCTTGTCCTGTTTGGGGTAACCGGCCAGCAGGGTGACCTCCACGCTGGGCTCGGCGGCGCTGGGGTAGCCCGGCTCTACCGAGAATTCCACGCAGTCATCCCCGAAGCCGGTGATGGTGGCGGTGTATTCCACGGCGCTGCCGTCGCATAGAATGACAGTATCGCCCATGCGGGCACGCATCACGCGGGCCAGATGATGGGCATCGGTGCCGCGCAGCACAGCCGTGCCGTCGGCGATCTCAGTGGTAAAATAACGGTGCGGCATAGTTCCTCCTGAAACGTCCTCGCCCTCTCAGTCGCTAACGCGCCAGCTCTCCCAAGGGGAGAGCCCTTGGCAGTCCACGCAAACTTCATCTCTTTGCCAAGGCCTCCCCCTTTGGGGGAGGTGGCACCGAAGGTGACGGAGAGGGCAAGCCAGCTGAAAGAAATCATGAAAGATTCTGTAATTACGCCTTCTTGCAGACGATGCACTCCCAGCCGCGCTTCTCCTTCACTTCCACAACGGCAAGGCCGGCCTGTTCCAGCCCGGCGATCACCTCGTCCTTGCGGGTGTCGATGATGCCGCTGGCAATGAAGGTGGCACCGTCGGCCATCAGGCCGGGCACAGCCGGGGCCAGGCTGAGGATGGCGTTGGCCACGATGTTGGCGGTGATGATGTTGTATTGGCCGCTGGCCTTGTCGGACAGGTCGCCCACCAGCACGGTCAGCTGATCCTGCACGCCGTTCAGGGCAGCGTTCTCCCCGGCGGTGCGCACGGCTACGGGGTCGATGTCCACGCCCTCGGCCACGGCGGCACCCAGCTTCAGGGCTGCAATGGCCAGGATGCCGCTGCCGGTGCCGATGTCCAGCACCCGTTCACCGCCCTGGACCCGCTCGTCCAGCGCTTCCATGCACAGGCTGGTGGTCTCGTGGCCGCCGGTGCCGAAGGCAAGGCCGGGGTCCAGCACCAGCTTGACGCGGTCGGTGTCGTACTCCTGCCAGGAGGGCACCACGGCCAGCCGCTTGCCGATCTCCAGCGGGTGGTAATACTTGCGCCAGCCGTTCTGCCAGTCCTCCTGCTCCACACCCTCGGTCTCCACGGTGTAGGCGATGCCGGCGGCTTCCATGCGGGCAGAGATCAGGGCCAGGGTCTCCACGGGGGAAGCGCCCGGCTCCAGATACATGTGGATGATGACCCGGTCGCGGGGCTTGTCCAGCAGCTCCTGCTCGATCAGGTCCACATGGGCGATCTCGGCCACCTGCTGCTCGATGTCGCTGTAATCTTCGATATAGATGCCGCCCTCGGCGATCATGGTGGCAACGGCTTCGGCGTTGTCGGCGTCGGCCTTGGCCACGGTCAGGCGGATGTCGGTCCATTCCATGGGGAAAACCTCCTTCAAAATTCTGTGTTTCCTTATACTAGTATAGTACCCGATTCCCGTCTGGGATGCAAGCCTTTGGGCAAAATGCCGGAGAAAAGAAAAGATTTTTCAACATAAAGCCGAGGATTGTACACGAAAACCAAAAAATGTTCACGCAAAATACGCAAATAAGGACTTTTGACGCAATTTGATAGATTTATCGCGGAAAGGACTTTCCTTTTTTGCAAAAGTATGTTAATATTCTATTACGGAATTATGGACGGCTTACAACCAGAAGCGTCTGTAAACACAAACATTTCTTAAGGAGGAATGTGTCTTATGATGAAGTATCTCCAGAAACTGGGCAAAGCACTGATGCTTCCCGTCGCTGTGCTGCCGATCTGCGGCATCCTGATGGGTCTTGGTT
>ERZ773169.2414-NODE-2414-length-13715-cov-3.205344_pt1 | contig 13715 bp, 10 predicted proteins | sample MGYA00580536_ERZ773169 | MGnify/ENA primary metagenome ERZ773169 (study PRJEB29015, sample SAMEA2737814) | human gut metagenome | biome: human gut; feature: human-associated habitat; material: faeces | place: China | collected 2012 ...
GCTTTCTCAATTTCTTCGATCACGATCCGAAGCGCCTTCAGCCTTGCATATTTCTTATCTACGGATTCCAGAATGTGCCATGGTGCATAAGCAGTACTGGTTTTCTGAAGCATCTCATCTACTGCTGTTTCATACTCGTCCCATTTTTCACGGTTTCTCCAGTCCTCATCCGTGATCTTCCACTGTTTTTCCGGATTACTCTGGCGGTCGTTGAACCTGGCAAGCTGGGTGTCCTTATCAATGTGGACCCAGAATTTCACGATCACAGCACCCCAGTCAGAAAGCTCCTTCTCAAATTCATTGATCTCATTGTATGCACGTCTCCAGTCATTCTCGCTGCAGAAGCCCTCCAGACGTTCCACCATCACTCTTCCGTACCACGTCCGGTCAAAGATGGCAATGTGACCATCCTTGGGAAGCCTTGTCCAGAAACGCCACAGATAATGACGGGCTTTTTCATGAGGCTCCGGACTTGCGATAGGATGTACCTCAAATCCACGGGGATCAAGAGCCTCTGTGATCCTCTTGATATTTCCTCCCTTTCCGGCAGCATCCCAGCCTTCATAGGTGATGATCACAGGCACTCTTTTTCGGTAAAGACGGTTATGCAGGCTTCCAAGCTTTGCCTGCAGTTCCTTAAGCTCTGCCTTGTATTCTTCATCCCCCACTTCTTTTCCATCCAGAGGAATCTCGCTCAATCTGGGCATCTCCACCAGAGGAAAAACATTCTGTAGGATCGGCACGGCATGTTTGCTGTTTTCCATGGCAACCTCTATATTGCTGATCATGGTCTCCAGCACCTGCAGCTCTGCCCACTTCCGGTCACCGGCATCGACAATATACCATGGAGCCGCAGATGTATTGGTATCCTGCATATACTGGTCAAAAATCTTTCTACACTTCTTATAATGATCATTCTGCCAGAGATCATATTCATTAACTCTCCATCTGGTATCTTTACTTTCCAGAAGGATACCCATACGTTTTTCCTGTTCTTTCCGGTCAATCTGCATAAAAAATTTCAGGAGCACATATCCGTTATCCGTCAGCTGACGTTCAAATCTCCGGATACTGTCAATTCGTTTTGCATAATTGTCACCCTTCAGTTTTTTATCCATACGTTCTCGACAGGTCTGATCCATCCATCCTGAATCCAGGAATGTAAACTTGCCCGCTTCCGGGATTTCCCTGAAATATCGGTAAAGAAATGGTTTCCGAAGGTCTTCCTCTGTAGGTGCTGACATAGTCGCAACTTTGAAGAAACGAGGATCGATATTCTTGATCACCTTACTTATGGTACTTCCTTTTCCGGAAGCTCCCCAGCCTTCAAACAGCACGATCACCGGAATCTTATGCTCTTTCAGAGCCATCTGCAATTCATATAATCTGGTTCTTGCAGCGCTTAGACGCACTTTGATATCCTCTTTTTCCGGAATTTGTTCCGGGCTCCAGTTTTTCAACATCTGCATCGTCCTTCCTTGAATTTTTTGAATATTCATATTATACCACAGAAGATCTTATTTTACGATAATTTTTACATAATTTTAACCTTTAATCCTCACAAAAACAAACACATTGCACAACCAAATTCATTCATAAGCATCGAAAATCTTTTTAACCTCTTGACATTTTTGTCACCGCTTCATACAATAGACGCTGATTGTTATTTTTTTAACTTCATAAAAAAGCAGTGCCTGAAAACTGTTGAATAATAAAGAAACTCACAGAAAAACTTCTGCAGAAAATGGAACAGAAAAAAGAACTCTATGGCGATGGCATCATCATGCCGGACGGGGATTACCGTCTGATCCAGGATGGACACTTAAAAACTCTCATGTCCCTTCTTCCATATACAGAAAACGAAATCTGGAAAATGATCCCCGATGATGATTCCGCACTTTTCTGGCTGGTAGAAAAAACAAGCTGCGTACTGACCGATGTCAATTCCACGATCGGAATGAAGATGACCCCCGCACAGCAGAAAACCTACGAAGCACTTTCCAGTCGCGGGATCATCTCTGATGAATATTATGATCTTACCAAACAACGGGAAAAAGTAAAAGCTGCCCGGGCTAATGCCTGAGCAGCTTTTGTTTTTGTATATCAGTCGTCATATCCTTCCAGAAAAGAATGTTTCACGCCGTCTTTCTTATAGGCAATGACTGTATGAAGATTCACATTTTCCACACTTCGGAAAATATTACTTTCAATATGAGGATTTACCTTCTTAAGCTCTGCAATGAGATTTTTGATCTCCATTCGCTTGGAAACACTGGTGCCGTCTGTACGACAGGTAGTACAGGTATCGGTAAACTTGCAGGCACACTGGATAAAATGCAGATCATTATAATCTCTCCAGTGCTTGATATCTGCCTCCCGGATCAGATACATCGGGCGGATCAGCTGCATCCCTTCGAAGTTTGTGCTGTGGAGTTTCGGCATCATGGTCTGTACCTGTGCTCCATAAAGCATTCCCATCAGGATAGTCTCGATCACATCGTCATAGTGATGACCAAGGGCGATCTTGTTGCATCCAAGTTCCTTTGCCTTACTGTAGAGATATCCTCTCCGCATACGGGCACAGAGATAACACGGAGATTTCTCTACATTATAAACTGCATCAAAGATCTCCGTCTCAAACACTGTGATCGGAATTCCGAGAAGTTTGGCGTTGTGTTCGATCACCGCACGGTTGGCCTCATTATATCCCGGATCCATCACAAGAAATACCAGTTCAAAAGGAAACTTGTTATGACGTTTCAGTTCCTGGAACAGTTTGGCCATCAACATGGAATCCTTACCGCCGGAAATACAGACCGCGATCTTATCTCCCGGTTTCACCAGTTCATAGTCATTGATCCCTCTGGCGAATCTGGAAAACAGCTGCTTGTGGAATTTCTTGCGGATGCTCAGCTCGATATCTTTCCGGCGCTGTTCCATTGCCTCATTTTCCGTTTCTTCACTGTCCCCTTTCTTGGACTCTTTCTGCATCTGCTGAAAAAGCCATCCTGTATATCCGCCTTTCAGACTCCGTGCGGGAATTCCCTTTTCCCGGAGCATCCCTGCCCCTTCCTGGCTGAAAAGTCCTCTGGTACAGTAAAGAACCGGGATTTTATCCCCTTTCAGTTCTTCTGCCCGTTCTTCCAGTTCCTGTTCCGGAACAGAAATCGCTCCCGGGATCATTCCATATTCCACAGTTACTTTATCACGGGTATCTACCAGAAGATATTTTTCCCGTTTCTTCTCTATTTCATCAAAAGAAATCTCCAGTGTTTCCTCACTCATGCTGTTTTTATTCCTTTCCTTACAGCTCCTCCCTGATCGTGCCGTCACAGGCAATGGTCACTACCTGCCATGGGATCATCTTTCCGCTTCGCTCCATGGCACGGATCACTGCATTCTCGATGCCTCCGCAGCAGGGAACTTCCATGCGGACGATACGGATACTCCGGATGGAATTATTTCCTATGATCTCTGCAAGCTTATCTGCATAATCTCCCTCATCCAGTTTGGGGCATCCGATCAGCGTCACATGATCTTTCATGAATTTCTCATGAAAACCTGCATAAGCGTAGGCAGTACAGTCTGCCGCGATCAGAAGCTGTGCATTTTCAAAATATGGTGCATTGACAGGAACCAGTTTGATCTGTACGGGCCACTGGGCAAGACGGCTTGTCTGTTCCCCTGCATTTTGGGGAACTTCTTTCTGCTCTGCCTGCACCGGCGGTTCCTGCTTTTTATTAAGGCTTCTTGCCATACTTCCGGGGCACACGTGCGGCTTCCCTGCTGGCATCGAGGCCTCTGTTTTCTTAAGCTTCATTCTTTTTTCCACTGCCTCCGCGTCATAATCTGCGGCTTCCCGCTCTATAATGCGGATCGCATCGGCAGGGCAGGCCGGAAGACAGTCTCCCAGTCCGTCACAGTAATCATCCCGGATCAGTTTCGCCTTGCCACTAGCCATGACAATAGCTCCTTCGTGGCAGGCAGCTGTGCAGGCACCACAGCCGTTGCATTTCTCTTCCTCAATGTGTACGATCTTTCTTATCATGATATCATCTCTCCCTGATTTTTATATTTCTGCAAATGTTTTTGTTTTCACTGACATCATACAAAAATCCCGGAGATTCTTCGGTAACATATGTTACCTTACAGATATAACTCCATTTTTTCCTGATCTTTCACAAGGATCTGACGCCTGTCAAGTTCCAGGATTCCTTCTTCCTGCATCTTTCCCAGTTCTCTGGAAAGAGACGGCCTGGTAATGTTTAAATAATCCGCCATCTCTTCTCTGGACAGGTTCATATGGATCTTCCCTTCACTGTCCTGGCATTCCACAAGGAAACGAACGATCCGCTCCCGGAGACTGCCGCTTCCAAGGATCCGAAGCTTCCGGTTCATATTGTAAGCCTTCCCGGCAAAAACCTCAAGAAGATTTTCCCGAAGTTTCCGGCTTAAACTATTTTCTTCCCTGTCTGTAAAGATCCGGCTGCTCATGATCAGAACGGAAACCTGCGTCAGCGCTTCCACATACATATCATAGGAAGCTTTCTCCATAAAGGCATAAACCTCCCCGAACAGAGCCCCTGGATTTTCCAGCTGCGCCAGAAGGATCCTTTTTCCGGAAAATGTCTCTTTTGCGATGATCACGCTTCCGTTAAGAAGCATGTAAACCGAATCCGGCTGGTCTGTTTCCTGAAAGATCCGCTCCCCTCTGGAATAAGTCCGTACCGTTCCTTCCTGCTCCATGAGGTTTAGGAGTTCTTTTTCTTCCAGGTTTCTGCAGAGCCGGCTTTGTCTTAAAATGGCCACCCATTCTTCTCTTCTTTTTTCTTCCACTTTTTCACCTCATCTCTGTACAGGTTTTTATCACATTTCTGCAATCTCTGTCAACTCCCGTGAACTTCATAGGTTACCAGCCTGTACTTTTTTCTGAAAATCAGTTATAATTTTTTGTTTGTAAAAAATTCTACCAAGGAGGATACCGGAAATGAAAACACAGAATCAGACTATGCTTTCTGAGAATACACTGACATCCCGGCCCACAGATATTATCGCGGGATTTCCTGTACGTCCCGGTTTTTTTGAATTAAATGGCGCTACTCCCCTTTCCAACGGAGTCAACTTTACCACACATACCCGTCACGGTACATCCTGCGAGCTTCTTCTTTTCCACTCCGGAGAAGAGGAGCCTTTCGCAGTTCTTCCTTTTCCCAATGCCTGTCGTATCGGTGATGTCTATTCCATGATCGTCATGGGACTGGACATCGAAGACCTGGAATACGGCTACCGCATCGACGGTCCTTATGAACCGGAAAAAGGCCATATCTTCGATAAGACAAAAGTTCTTCTTGATCCTTATGCCAAAGCCGTTGCCGGTCAGCGCGAATGGGGACAGCAGAAGATTGGAAGCTATCACGCCCGTGTGGTACGCGATTCTTTCGACTGGGAAGACATGCCTCAGTCCACCCGTAAGATCAGTGACCTGATCATCTACGAACTTCATGTCCGCGGATTTACACAGGACGCTTCTTCCGGTGTCACACACCCGGGAACTTTTGCCGGTCTTCGTGAAAAGATTCCTTACCTCAAAGAACTGGGAATCAATGCGGTGGAGCTGATGCCTATCTTCGAGTTCGACGAGAACATGAATGCCCGTACCGTAAACGGCAAGCGTCTTCTGGAATACTGGGGATACAATTCCGTTAACTTCTTTTCCCCAAACACCAGCTATGCTTCCAAGGCAGAACATAACTGTGAGGGAACCGAACTGAAAGAACTGATCCGTGAGCTCCACGAAAATGGAATCGAAGTAATTCTTGATGTCGTATTCAACCACACTGCCGAAGGAAATGAACTTGGAAAAACTTTCTGCTTTAAAGGATTTGACAATAAAGTTTATTATATGCTGACTCCGGAAGGAAATTACTACAATTTCAGCGGATGTGGAAACACTCTGAACTGTAATCATCCGATCGTGCGTCAGATGATCCTGGAGTGTTTACGTTACTGGACCATCAACTACCGCGTGGATGGTTTCCGTTTCGACCTTGCAAGTATCCTGGGACGTCATGAGGACGGTTCCCCTCTTAACAACCCGCCACTTCTGGAACTTCTTGCTTACGATCCGGTTCTTCGAAATGTCAAGCTGATCGCAGAGGCCTGGGATGCCGGCGGACTGTATCAGGTTGGTTCTTTCCCTGCCAGCCGCAGATGGGCTGAGTGGAACGGCCGTTACCGTGACTGCCTCCGTTCTTTCCTGAAGGGAGATTTCTGGAACGCCTGGGATGCTGCATGGAGCATTTCCGGTTCCGGTGACCTGTATGGCGGTTTTTATTCCGATCACAATGACAACTATGCAGGATACAATTCCTGCGTCAATTTCCTCACCTGTCACGACGGATTCACCATGTACGATCTCTATTCCTACAACGAGAAACACAACGAGGCAAACGGCTGGAACAACACAGATGGTTCCAACGACAACCGCAGCTGGAACTGTGGAGAAGAGGGTGATTCCACCAATCCGGAAGTCCTTTCCCTCCGCTTCCGCATGATCCGAAACGCCTGCGCGGTACTGATGTCCAGCCGCGGAACCCCGATGTTCCTTGCAGGTGACGAATTCGGAAACACCAAACACGGAAACAACAACACCTACTGCCAGGATAACGAAATCTCATGGATCAACTGGAAGCTTCTGGAGAAAAATCACGATCTTTTTGAATTTTTCAAATTTATGATCCGGTTCCGTAAAGACCACCCTGTTATCTCCCGGAAGCTTCCCAACGCAGTATGCGGTATGGAAAATATCCACACTCATAACATTGACGCAAGGGATGTGACCATTCCAAGAGATGCCCACACCTTCGCTGTAAGCTTTGCAGGCTATGATAAGAGCAAAGGCACTGATGACCTGATCTACATTGTGATCAACGCATACTGGGAGGACGTAACGGTCACACTTCCGGAGCTTGCCCGTCCCGGTGCATGGTATCTCTGTGTCAACACGTTCGGTGACGGAAATGGCCGTTATTTCTACGAAAAAGGCCAGGAGCCACGCATTGAACACGATTTCTGCATGCGGCCCAGATCCGTTGCCATCTTTACCGGCCGCAATTATTAGAATTTATATCAGGGGCAAAATTCTTTTTGTCCCTGTCTGAAAGAAATGGAGTATTTTGAATGGAATTAAAAAACAGAACTTTGTCCAATTTTGCAGAACTTGTAGAAACAGGTGAATGTAAAAAATTCCGCGGTCGTCTGAAGACAGGCATCGACCTTGGTACTGCCAATACCGTTCTTGCCGTTGTCGACCGGAATAACCGTCCCATAGCCGGAATTTCCGCACCATCCCATGCGATCCAGGATGGAGTGATCGTCAATTACTATGAATCTGTCCAGCTTGTGACAAAGCTTAAAAATGAGCTGGAGGAAAGGCTTGGCACAGAACTTACTTACGGTGCTGCTGCCATCCCTCCGGGAGTTTCTGAAGGCAGTGTCAAAAGCATCGGCTATGTTCTGGAGGGTGCCGGTTTCGAGGTTACAAATATCGTGGACGAGCCTACTGCCGCAGCTGCTGTCCTTAAGATCACAGACGGTGCTGTTGTGGATGTGGGTGGCGGCACAACCGGTATCAGCATCCTGAAAGACGGAAAAGTTATCTACACCGATGATGAGGCTACTGGCGGCAGCCATATGACCATGACAGTCGCCGGTCACTATAAGATTCCTTATGAGGAAGCCGAAGTATTGAAAACTACTCCGGAAAAAGAAGACGAAATTTTCCCTGTGATCAAGGCCACTGTAGAAAAAATGGCTGTGATCACCGAGAAATTTCTAAAGGGCTATCAGGTTCCGGCTGTTTATGTAGTTGGCGGTTCTTCCATGTTTAAGGAATTTACTACCGTTTTTGAAAAGAGGCTGAAGCTTCCGGTATACCGTCCGGTCCATCCGCTTCTTGTTACGCCCCTTGGCATCGCATATCACTGTGAGCTGCCAAAAATCTAAGCTCTTCCCGGTCTGGTCCTACGATTCTCCAGAAGGCAAACAACCTCCACTGAATCGGTGAGCGGGAACATATCAACCGGCTGCATCTTCTTTACCAGGTAATCTCTCTTAGTAAGGCAGGCAAGATCTCTTGCCAAGGTTTCCGGGTTGCAGGATACATAAACAATTTTTTCCGGTGAAAGAGTCAAAAGGGAGTGAAGGAATTTACGGTCACTTCCGGAACGTGGCGGATCCATGAGAACAACCTCCACCTTCTCTCCCTCTGCTGCCATTCCTTCCATAAACCATCCTGCATCTCCCGGAACAAAACGAACATTACGGATCTTGTTTTCCCTGGCATTCATTCTGGCATCACGGATAGCATCACGGTTCAGTTCTACACCAATGACATCCCTGGCATTCCCGGAAGCGATGATCCCGATAGTACCTGTGCCGCAGTAAGCATCGATCACCCTCTCTTTTCCTGTCATTGCCGCAAACTCCATAGCCTTTCCGTAAAGTACTTCTGTCTGCACAGGATTTACCTGATAAAAAGAAGATGGAGAAATACGGAAGGTCAGTCCCATAAGTCGATCTTTGATGAATCCCGGTCCGTAAAGTACGATATTGCGGTCTCCAAGTACCATGCTTGTCTGTCTGTCATTGACATTGAGAACCACCGTAGTGATCTCCGGATGCTTTTTACGGAGAGCTTTTACAAAGTTATTCTTAGATGGAAATATTGGAGAAACCGTAACTAATACCACCATGATCTCTCCTGTGGAAAAGCCTCTCCGCACAAGCACATGGCGGAGAAGTCCATATCCTGTATCCTCATCATAGGTCTTGATCTTAAAGGATTTCAGCATACCACGTATGGTACGGATGATTTCCTGACTTTTTTTATCTTCGATCATACAGTCATCTACGGAAACGATCCTATGACTCTTCTCCTCATAAATCCCAGAAATTACGTTTCCCTTCCGGTCACGGCCAAAAGCTGCATGAACTTTGTTTCTGTAATAATAGGGATCTTCCATTCCAATGATCGGCTCTACTTTTCCGAATTTTTTCAGAAGGCCTTCTGTAATTCTCTGTTTCCTGCGAAGCTGCTCCTGGTAGGATACACCCTGATAACGACAACCGCCGCATTTCTTCGCAACTGAACAGACAGTCTCTTTCTGTTCCATTTTTATCTCTCCTCTTTTATGGGCACAAAAAAGATGTTCCCAGTTATTTTCACTGAGAACATCTTATCAGACCTTTTCTTTTTTTACAAGAAAATCCTTGACCTACTCCTGATATGGCTCATTAAATACAAGAATATGTCTCTTCACATTCTCGTAAGTACCCTGGACCATAGCCTCATTGAGATCAAAGAAATTATGCTTGTCTGTTGATTCCATATATTTCTCCACATGAGCTGTCAGGCTGTTAAAGCTTGCTGTGGCAATATTCACCTTACGGATGCCAAGAGAGATCGCCTTCTGGAAATCTTTATCGGTGATGCCACTGCCGCCATGAAGAACCAGCGGAATATCCACTTTCTCATGGATCTTCTCCAATACATCAAAAGCAAGCGTCGGCGCTACCGGATAATTACCATGGGCATTCCCGATGGCAACCGCAAGCGCATCAATACCTGTCTCTCTTGCGTAAACGACCGCATCATCCGGATCTGTGCAGCGGATACCGTGGTCACAACTTCCATCCTCACTTCCGCCCACAAGTCCCAGCTCAGCCTCAACTGTAGCGCCGTATTTACGTGCTTTCTCCACAACGGCCTTTACTCTGGCGATGTTTTCTTCAAAAGGAAGCGTAGAAGCATCCAGCATAACCGATGTAAAGCCAAGCTCCAGAGCCTTGTCAACCGTCTCAAAAGTAAGACCATGATCCAGATGGACAGCCACATCCACCTTAGCCTCCTTTGCAGCCTGTACCATCATCGGTCCCATCAGGTGAAGCGGAGAATTTTTCAAACGCACCTCCGCGATCTGAAGGATGATCGGAGTATCCAGTTCTTCTGCTGCGCGGATCGCACCTCTTACCATTTCCATATTACCAACACTGAAAGCACCGCAGCCAATATTTTTCTCTTCGGCACGTCTCAGCAGATCTTTCATTTTCACAAGTGCCATGATTCGGCCCTCCCGTCCTGTTTATCGTACACTGTTTGCATCTTCTTACAGAAAAAAGCGGTGTCAAAGCACTACTGGCTGATACCGCTTTTTCTATGCAAAGCGGACATCTTTATTCCGCTTAACTGTACATCAGCATGCACCTATTTCCCTGTCGTAATTATAAGCCTGTCTTCTCAGCAATGAATTTTCTTGCACGGATCGCATACTCAAGCGGATTAGCCTTAGCCGGATCCTGCTCAGCCTCAACAACCATATATCCCTCGTAGCCTGCATCCTCGAGAACCTTGAAGATCGGATCATAGTTGATGCATCCATCTCCCGGAATCGTGAAGGCACCGGCTCTTACGCCTGCAAGGAAGCTCATGTTTTCTTTCTTAACCTGCTCAACAACTTCCGGACGGATATCCTTCAGATGAACATGTTTAATCCTGTGAACATATTTCTTTACAACCTCAAGAGGATCCTCTCCACAGTATGTAAAGTGACCGGTATCAAAAAGAAGACTTACATATTCAGGATCTGTATTCTCCATCATACGGTCAACCTCAGCAAGGCTCTGTACAACAGTACCCATATGATGATGGAAAGTAAGAGCAATACCATACTCCTCTTTTGCGATCTTACCAAGCTTGTTCATGCCTGTGCAGAAGATATCCCACTCTTCGTCATTCATCTCATATTTATGTCCGAAAACCGGAGTATCCATCTGGCCCTGAACACTGTGACTCTGCTCAGATGCGCCAATCACTTTCGCACCCATAGCTTTCAGGAAAGTAAGCTGTGCACGGAACTCCTTCTCAACCTCCTCAAACGGTTTGGTGATCAGGAAGCTTGAGAACCACTGGTTACAGATCTCAACACCACGAAGTTCAAGGGCCTTCTTAAGGACCTCAGGATCCTTCGGATACTTGTTACCCACCTCGGAGCCTGTGAAACCGGCAAGAGCCATCTCACTGACGCACTGCTCAAAAGTATTCTCTTTGCCAAGATCCGGCATATCATCATTTGTCCATGCAATTGGTGCAATACCAAGCTTTACTTTATTCTTATCAAACATTGGTCAATTCTCCTTTTTTATTTGAATTATTCCATAATCTCAGAAATCTTAACCGGTCTGTGTTCCTCACTGGATTTCTTAGCTGCAAGACCCATTAATACCGGCTTCAGACCATCATAAACATTAAGAGGTGTCTCTTTGTCATTAACGATCGCATCAATAAATGCTGCAACCTCTTTACCATAAGCGTCCATGTATCTCTCAAGGAAGAAGAACATCGGCTTCTCGCCTGTAACACCCTCAGCATTGCTGATCACTGTGGAAGACTGGCTGTCATTGGAAATAGCAGCCATACCATCAGAACCGAAAACCTCGGCTCTCTGATCATAGCCATAGGAAGCTCTTCTGCAGTTATCGATAACAGCAATAGCGCCATTCTCCATCTGAAGAGTGATAACAGCTGTATCAACATCCCCAGCCTCACCAATAGCCGGATCAACCAGATTTGCGCTCTGAACATAAACCTCTGTAGCATCGCAGCCTGCAAGATAACGAACCATATCGAAATCATGAATTGTCATATCCAGGAACATGCCACCGGAAACCTTAACATAATCAATGCTAGGCGGCTCAGGATCGCGGGAAGTGATCTTGATGATCTCCGGTTTACCAACCTTACCAGCTGCAACAGCCTGCTGAAGAGACTCAAAGTTATGGTCGAATCTTCTGTTAAAACCAACCTGATATTTCAGATTTGTGCCCTCAAGAGCATCGATAACCTCTTTGATCTTGGCAATGTCATGATCGATCGGTTTCTCACAGAAAACATGCTTGCCAGCCTTGATAGCCTCTACAGAAATCGGAGAATGAGTATCTGTAGAAGAACAGATCAGAACTGCGGAAATCTCAGGATCGTTGATGATCTCCTTATAATCCTTAGTCGTGTGCTCAACACCCATACTCTTAGCCCATGCAGCAGTCTCATCATTTAAGAAAGGATCTGCAACCGTCTTGATCACCGCATCCGGCACCCTTGTTGTGATACTGGTAATATGAACTCTACCAATTCTACCTGCTCCGATAATACCAACTTTAATCATAGTTTTGATCTCCTTTTGATTTATTTTCCCAATGTAATCTCTTTGCGTGTCCGAACACGCTCTTTATGCTTAATATAATATCATCGCAACGCACAAATCGCAACCCCTAATATTGTACAATATTACCATCTTTTTTCTATTAAAAATGACGAGAACTATTTTTAGCCACAATATGTAATATTTTTAGGTTAACTTCACCGAAAACATTTCCAACACATTCCCACACAATCGTCCCAAATCTCCCACACCCCACCACCCTCCAAACATCCAGCACAGCATCACAGCTTACATCCCTTCAAGCATCCAGCGCAGCGCCGATGCCCAAACTCTCCCTGCAAACAGGCGCAAACTCAGCCCTTGCAGTCGTCCAGCGCAGCGCTGACGACCCACAACCTATCGTCAAACGACATTTTTTCTCGCTGGAAGCACCAGCCGCGGAAGGGGATGCTGTCTGGCTCTGCTTCTGCAGGAGGGGAGCTGATTCTTGGACGGCGGGAATCTGCGTTGTTTTTCAAAAGTCCGCTGTCTGAGCGGCAGCAGGCCGCGAGTTCGGACTTTTGAAAAACGCTTTTAGCAGATTTCCGGCGTCCTAGAAGCCAGCCCCCGACGAAGCCGCAGACCAGCCAGCATCCCCTTCCCCGGCGTCCCTTCATCCACATACAAATACAAAAAAAGACACCACGTCACAAAAAAACGCAGTGCCTCTCTCATATTCAAGTTATTGCGAAAAAAGCATCAAGCAGAAGCCTGATCAGCCTTCTCAACCTCAGCAATCGCCTGCTTCCTCATAGGAATACGGCAATTCTTATTATTACCAAACTCAACAATAACATCTTCCTCAGTCATATCAATAACAACACCATAAAAACCACTGGTAGTAACAACACTGTCACCAACCTCCATGCTGTTCAACATAGTCTGAGTTCTCTTCTGCTCCTTCTTCTGCGGACGGATCATCATAAAATACATAATTCCAAACAGAACTACGATCCAGACAATACCAAGACCCGCGCTAAGTCCGCCAGCTGCCGCTGTAGATGATGCGATCATTTCAAATTCCTCCTGCTAAAAACAAATAATCTGCGGTACCCCCGCCGTTACTGACCTCTAAAAGTGTCACTTCGTACTATCATACACAAAAACCAAAAAACCTTCAAGAGTTTTCTTATAAAATCAAAGTAATTTACACAAATTTTATAAATAAAACTTACCGGTTCCCGTTGATCCTGCCTTCCTCAAAGCCTTCCAGACGCATCTTCTTATAAGCCGCAAAATTCCCTGCATCCAGCGCATCCCGGATCTCTTCCATCATATGATTATAGAAATACAGATTATGCAGAACACAAAGCCTCATGCCAAGCATCTCCTTCGCCTTCAGAAGATGCCGGATATACGCTCTGCTGTAATGACGGCAGGTCGGGCACTGGCACTCCTCATCGATCGGTTTGGAATCCAGCTCATACTTTGCATTAAAAAGATTCATCTTGCCATGGT
>ERZ773169.2433-NODE-2433-length-13642-cov-11.156179_pt1 | contig 13642 bp, 9 predicted proteins | sample MGYA00580536_ERZ773169 | MGnify/ENA primary metagenome ERZ773169 (study PRJEB29015, sample SAMEA2737814) | human gut metagenome | biome: human gut; feature: human-associated habitat; material: faeces | place: China | collected 2012 ...
TGCTTGACCGTAAACCAAAAGCTCTTTCCGGTGGACAGAGACAGCGTGTTGCTATGGGACGTGCGATCGTTCGTAATCCAAAAGTATTCCTTATGGACGAACCTCTTTCCAACTTGGATGCAAAACTGAGAGTTCAGATGCGTATCGAGATTTCCAAACTGCATGAAAATCTGGGCGCTACAATCATCTACGTAACACATGACCAGACAGAGGCTATGACTCTTGGTACAAGAATCGTTGTTATGAAAGACGGAGTTGTTCAGCAGGTAGATACACCTCAGAACCTGTACAACACACCTTGCAACCTGTTCGTAGCAGGATTCATCGGATCTCCTCAGATGAACTTCATGGATGCTGTTGTTGACATCAAAGGAAATGATGTAACATTAACTGTCGGAAAACATACACTGAAAGTTCCTGCATCTAAAAAACAGGCACTGATCGACGGTGGATACAACGGAAGAACTGTTGTTCTTGGTATTCGTCCGGAAGATGTACATGATTCACAGGCATTCATCAGCAATTCACCTGACAGCGTGATCGAATCTACAATCAAAGTTTATGAGCTGCTTGGAGCAGAAGTATATCTGTACTTTGACTTAGAAGGTACACAGATGACAGCCCGCGTAAATCCTCGTACAACATTAAGAAACGGAGATCACGCAGTATTTGCTCTGGATATGGAAAAGATCCACATCTTCGACAAAGAAACAGAGTTGACGATTACAAACTAATGTTTTAAAATAGTTATAACTAAAAATGACAGGGGGCTGTACGATTGTGCAGCTCCTTCTCTGTCTACCGGGAGAAACACTATGAATCATACAGCAGAATTAGAGAAAGCATTGACAGACCTCAGACATATTACCGGAATTTCTATGGAGATTCACGCAGAAACAGAAGAAGAAGTGACAAAAGCGCTGGAGCAGTTAAAGCTCCTTTCCTCCGCATACAAAGAAAAGTATAACAAGATTCATTTTCTTCAGAGCCTGATGACAGACAGCATCCCTACATATAATGTATATGACCGGGCTGCCCGTCTTCACATTGCTCCGGAAGAGCCGCGTATCCTTTATCTTCTGGAGACTTCTCACAGCCTGGACGAAGATATTTCCGAGATTTTAAAGAATCTCTTTCCATCCCAGTCAGGAGCATTTCGAATTCCGCTGACAGAAGCTTCCTGTGCCATTCTCTGTCCTGTCAGATCTCTGGCAGATTCTTCACAGGAAACTGTACATCTTACTGCCCGCATGATCGTGGATACCGTAAACGCGGAAGCTCTGGCACGTGTCCGTGTTTCGTACAGCAAGACTCTGCATAATCTGCTGGATCTCTCCACTGCTTTTCGTGAGACAAGTCTTGCACTGAAAGTCGGTAAGCTGTTCTATTCCGAACAGACGGTATTTCCATATAACCGACTTGGAATCGGACGTCTGATCTACCGTCTTCCAACTTCGTTGTGTGAGAATTTTCTTCATGAAATTTTCGGAGAGGAGATTCCACAGGCACTGGATGAAGAAACCACTGCAACCGTTAATAAGTTTCTACAGAATAACTTAAATATCGCAGAGACCTCCCGGCAGCTGCATATGCACCGCAATACTTTAATCTATCGTCTGGAGCAGATTGAAAAGCGGACCGGTCTGGATCTTCGCCAGTTTGAAGATGCCATGACATTTAAGATCGCCTCTATGGTAATGAATTATTTATATACTGAAAGGAATATACCACATGAATGACGCACTTTATGAACAATTAGTTACTCGTAAATCCCGACCTATGGACCTCGTGATCCGTATTTTGTGCATTGCCGCTCTCGTAGTCGTGCTTTGCGGAGGTATGCTTTTTATCGGTTCTCTGGCAGTTCTCGTTACGATTCTTCTCGGAGTTCTGATTTACTACTTTGTATTTCCGAAACTCGATGTAGAATATGAGTATACACTTTTGAACCACGATCTGGAAATTGACGCTATTTACAGTAAATCAAAACGCAAAAAACTCATGACTCTGGATATCCAGCAGGCTGAGATCATTGCGCCAAAAAATTCTCACCGTCTTGATTCTGTACACGCAGACAAGACAAAAGATTTTTCCGCAGGTACAGGCGAAGGTACTTATGCCATTGTAATCCCGGCTGAACAGACGATGAGCTGTATCCTGATCGATCCGGATGAAAAGATGCTGGATCATATGCAGCAATGGATGGGCATGAAGATGTTCCGTGACTAATATGAAATTGAATCGCTGTAAAATGACTGAGTAAAAGTTGTTTTACAGCGATTTTTTTATTTTTGCAACTTTTTACTTTCTGTTTTTATCTAATGTGTAACAATCGATTGTAAAAAAAGCCTTTATATCGGTTTGTATCAGATCAGTCGAAATGCTCTGGAAGACGGTACATTTTCGGATGCAATGACGGTAGACGTGGCCATTGATCAAATATATGCCGAACCATCTTCTCCTGGCATGATTCCTGTAGTTGCTGAAATTCCTGTAAGTATGCAATAATGAACCATTGGCTCAAGGATATAATAAGCCCACCCTGACTCGCTAAAGTAAGGGTGGGCTTTTCATGTCTTATGGCATTATCCCTTCCAATATCTTTCCACGACTTCTACTATGATTTCCAGTACTTTTCTACCTCCTTCGCTGCATCTGACAGAGAAAACTGAAATCTTTCCTGAATTTTTACACATACAATTTCTTTCTCCATTCCCATTTCCTGAAGCAACTCTACTACGGCCTGTATGCCTTCTTGCCGGCCCTCCTGTCGCCCCTCTTGCAGACCCTCTTGTCGGCCTATTTTTAGGCCTTCTTTTCGTCCCTCTCTAAGCCCAGTCTCTTTGTAAACAGTAGAAAAATACTGGTGATCTCGAATCGCACGCTCTCTTGCTTCATATTCCAGACGCTTTTCTTCATCTGCGCTGATCCGGTTCAAATCCTCATACGCCTTCTTAATATATTCGCTTTTTTCCGCTGCCATTTCAAATTCCTCCTTGGTCTCTGCATTGATAAACTGAAGCCATTTCAGCAGCTCTGTCTCCGGATACTCATGTTTTGCCAGCTTGGGAAGTTCCAGCGTATGGATTTCATACTTATCACTATACATCTTTCTTCCCTGATCCGACCAGAAATGAAAGCGGGAATAGTATTCTTCATCATCAAACAATGTAAAATTTAAAATCCCGACATGAATACATTTTTCTAATTTTTGATAGTCTTCTCCCGGTTTTAGCTGATCCACAAACATCTTTCCCAGATAGAACAAGGTACGTTCTACCCAGTATTCACTGGATGTCACCTGGATTTCAATATCGATCTGCTCCTTATTATTTAGCAATACCCGTACATCCAGAATCCCCAGTTTATCATCTTTGTCTTTCTGACGCAGGTGGGACGGCAAAATCCTGCTCTCAACGATTTCTTCCAGATTGATCCCAAGTACTGCTGCCAGAAATGCATTGCGCACCTCTTCATCTTGCATCAGTTCTTTAAAACAGAAATCTACCTTTGGCTTCATTAAAAATTGTGTTGTTTTTTCTTTCTTCATACACACTCCTCCTTTGTTCTGATGGAAACCAGAATATTTCGGCGAGTATGTATCTATATCGTTGATTTTATTATATCTTTTGACGCGATGTTTCACAATCGCAAATACAGACAAACTCCCTCTATTCTTTTATCCATCTCTTTACTCTTTATCTGGGAATAACTTTTGAATGGCAATTCTTTGCCATATTTGAAAATTGAAAGGGACTCCTTTCAAGATTGGTTTTATTATACTTGAATTTTGATCAGGATACAATTAAATTTCCATAAATATCCTGTAAAAAGTTACTGTAAACAATAACTCTGCAAGCCACAGTAACAGAGCAGTTCCACATGGAACTGCCCTACACCACCGGAAACCAGAGTCTGATTTCCATTCCTTTTCCGTAGACTGACACTGCTTCTACTTCTATCTTTAATTCCTGTCCGATCTGCCGTACCAGATACAATCCCATCCCTGTCGATTTTTTCTGGCTGTTCTCTCCTGTAAATCCTTTTTCAAAAAGATAGCGGAGTTCATATGGTTTTACGCCACACCCATTGTCGCAGACAGAAAGGCAGACTCTGTTGTTCTCACTTCCGGAACTGATTTTCAGCTTCGGACACTTTTCGGCTTCATATCCTGTGTATTTGATGGAATTCGCGATCAGCTGACTGAGCATAAAACACAGACTTTTCCGGTCTGACAGTACGGTTTTCTCTTTCAGATCCAACTGCACCAGGATCTGCTTTTCTTCCAGATACAGACGGTATTCATCCAGCACCTCCCGGCAGCATTCTTCCAGACTTATCTCTTCAAACAAATACTCTTTATTCACTGCTTTAACCCTGGCATAATATAACATCTGCTCTACATAGGACTGCATCTGCAGTCTGACATGCTCCATTTTTTTGTATACTGTCGGTGACATCTCCTCACTTCTGTTCTCAAGCAAAAGTGTAAAAAGAGATAATGGAATTTTCACTTCATGTGCCCATAATTCTACATACCGTTCATATTCTTCTTCCTGTATCCTCCCTGCATCAGCCTGCCTGTATGCTTTTCGAAGATATACCCCGATCTCCCGCAGGATTTCCTGTTCTTCATTTCCTGCTCCCCCGATCGCAAGTCTCTCATTTTCTTCACTCGGATCCGCCAGAAATGTAAGAAACCGCTCTTTCTTTTTCTGCTCTTTCCTTACGTTCCAGATTACTGCATACAAGAAAATAATTACAAAACAACTGGTTTCCAGTCCTGCCAGAACTTTGAACTGCTCTATCCCCGACAGCCACAGAAAGAATAGCGATACCAGTTCTGTACACATAAGGATCACAAACCATATTTTTTCTTCTTTGATCTCGCTCCAGATTCGTCTGATATATTCCATATTACTGCTCTCTCTTCCACCGATATCCTCTGCCACGGATTGTTTCTATCCGATTCTCCAGACCAAGCGCTTTTAATGTCTTTTTCAGCCTTGTCACATTGACTTGAAGCGCATTTTCATCAATGTATTCGGTTGTTCCCCACAATACCTTTGAAATGCATTCTTTTTTCACCTCTGTTCCTGCATATTCCAAAAGAATTTTTAAGATCTTCCCCTGATTTTCCGGAATATGACAGGCATCTTTCCCCTGACAGACCGTATAGGTTCTGGTATCAAAAAGAAAATCGTCTCCATCCAGTAAATGTGCATTCCCCATTGCCCGTTTCAGCAGATTTTCTGTCCTTGCCAGCAGACGGTCTTTATGACACGGCTTCGTCAGATATTCGTCAGCTCCCAGCTCCAGTGCTTTCAACTCATCCTGCATTTTATCCCTGGAGGTCAGCACAAGAATAGGAAAGCTGCCTTTCTTTCGTATTTCTTTACAAAGTGCAAATCCACTGATTCCCGGAAGTCCCAGATCCAGCACTAACAAATCCGGATGCTCTGCCTCACAGACAGCACCGGTTTCTGGAAAATCCGTTACACAGCATACCTCATAGCCTGCCTTATGATAAATATTTTCCAGTTCTTCCCGAAGGAATTCATCGTCTTCTACGATCATGATTTTTTGCATGCCTGTCTTCTACTCCTGCCGTTTTCTCTGAATAAATTTCAAAATCCTGCGATTGCTTGTCTTTATAACTCCTATTATATAAGCTGTTTCTATCAGACACAAGAAAAGAAACACACTTCCTGCCATCTGCCAGAAAACTTTTACTTCCTGCACCTGTCCAATCAGCCGGAACAATGTCCAGACCCCAAACACACTACTGAAAAATGCAACGCTCAATACCAGTCCATAGTGCCACCAGATCTGAACTTTCGCACAATGACAGAGCTCTTTGTAGTTACTTCCCAGTGTAAGCAGAACGCTGTAGCGTGCCCCGGTCTTCTCCTGCTGAATTAAAAACTGAACTCCAATGAGTGTATTTGCGATAATCAAAAAAATCACAGCCAGATAGATCGTCGTATATCCCAATGCCACCTGATAAAACATATGCCGTCCGGCTGTTCCCAGATAACTTTCATAATGCAGATCGGTTGTTTTTAGACGGTCATTGACAGACATCACTGCTTTGAGCAATCCTTCCTCCTTTACCAGAACCGGATCAAGAATCCCGTTCCAGTAAGAATAGCTTCCGTCTGCTACAAAGACATCAAAAACCTCATCCGGTACAATAAAACCATACATAATCGTCAACATCTGGTCTGCCACCAGATTGTCATTGCATACTCTTGGAATGATTTCATAATCGGTCTCTTCTATCTGCACAAAGACTTTCTCTTTCAGAAGTTTCTCTACGCTCTTTGCAGTCTCATCCGACAAATATGTGGGGTGCCCGTAAATTGCCATCTGATGTTCCTTTAAGTTCAAAGGTTCCATTCCTTTTGAACGCAAAATCTCATTGTACCCTGATTCTGCGATCAAAAATGGGGATTCTTCCCAAGAATATGGATTCAATCTGTTTTTCAGACGCTCATATAATTCCTCACAGTCATATGCATATACTTTTCGCTCCTCCATACCTTCCGTAAAATCCAGATCTGTCCAAAGTAATCCATTTCGTACTTCAAACAGATTGGAAAAATATTGGTCTACTTTCTGAGATGACAGCACTTCTTCTAACGTTTCTTTTTTCTCGTCAAATGTAAAATCAATCCCTGCCGTATCCTGTTGTCCCAGTTGCCCACTCATCCCGACTCCATAGGAACAACATATGATCGCAAACAGAATCAGAAGGGAAGAAATTGCCAACGAAGATGATTTTAAAAATACCGCTTCCTGCAGCTGACGGCATGTAAATGTCCAGAGCTTTTTCCCTGGAAGTTTTCTGCATATCCTATCAAATAGATATGCCAGGCCCTGAAAGAAAAAGAATGTACCGAGTACTCCACAAAAACATAAAATTGCAGTCATACGAAACATTCGTTTTATCCCAAGTTCCGAACTCAGTATCCCGCATCCGATCCCATAGGCTACTGCCAGAAGAATGATTCCCATCATCAGCTTCACACACGTTTTTATGGGCGAAAATGCACGCTGTTTTTCTTTCTGTTCACGGGATAACAATTCATAAACCTCTTTTTTCCAAAGCTTGATGCAAAGCACAAACCGGGCAAGCATTTTAATTCCGCAAATCCCAATAACTGTCCACAATGCAGCCGAACCGGAAAATGTAAACTGATGACGCAGAATTCCAAATCCTGCAAGCTTCGCCGTAATCAGGCTTGTAAGTTCCGAGATCAGCAGCGCCCCCGGGATCCCGATCACAAGCGCATACACAATATTTCGCAGATCTTCCAGAAAAAGCATCTGAAACAGACTTCTTTTCTTCATACCAAGCATCACATAGGTTCCAAACTCATGACTTCGCTGTTCCATCTGATACTTATCCGTAAAATATACCAGGAAATAAAGCAGGCACAGAGATACCACATATAAAATCGGAATCAGCATCAGCAGCTTGTTTACAGCATCTCTCTCCATCTCTTTCAGAAAGATCATCACATCCTGATGATCCAGCGCAAGGATAATATAAAATGCCGCCACCGTGAGAATCATCGTAACAAAATACAGCGTGTTTTCCTGCCGGTTTCGTTTACTGTTTCGTCTGATCAGTTCAGAGAACATAATTGCTTCCTCCTCCCAACTGCGCCATCACGGACAAAATGCGCTCATAAAATTCCCGGTTTGTCTCCTCCCCGACTCGCTTCCGTAATTCATGAAATACTTTTCCATCCTGAATAAACAAAATTCTGGAACAAAAACTCGCAGCCTGTGCGTCATGTGTCACCATCAGAACCGCAGCCTCATCCTCTCGATTCACTCCGGAGAGTTGCTCCATCAGACTTCGTGCACTTCGGCTGTCAAGCGCACCGGTCGGCTCATCTGCCAGTACGATCTGCGGATGCAAAAGAAGCGCTCTTAATGCGGCTACCCTCTGCTTCTGTCCTCCGGACATCTGATTCGGAAACTTTTCCAGCACCTCCTCGATCTCAAAATATTCCGCCAGCTTCTGCATCCTTTTTCTGCTTTCCTTTTCCGGCATTTTGTGAATCTGTGCCGGCAAAAGAATATTTTCTCCACCCGTCAGATTATCCAGCAATTCAAACTGCTGAAACAGATACCCGATCTGTCTTCCCCGATACGCTGCCAGCTGAGCATCCGTATACATTCCGATATCCTGTCCTTTCAGAAGAATCCTACCTCGTGTAGGTCTTAAAACCGAAGCAATACAATTTAACAGCGTCGTTTTTCCCGAACCGCTGCTTCCCATAATTCCGAGGAATTCTCCCTGATATACTTGAAACGAGATTCCTCTGAGTGCCTCTGCTGCATTCTCCTTTTCCCCATATGTTTTGTACAACGATTCTATTTCCAAAATAGTACGGCTCATAATATCCCTCCCTTTCGTGATAAGAATATTATAAGCCGTATCGTGGATGAAAAACACTTACACTTTCTGTAAGAAAACTCCATCCGCTTTATGGTCTGCCATTCACAGTAAATTTTTATGAAAGCTCCAGTTTTCCGGTATATAACTGGTAATACGTTCCTTTCATTTTGATCAGATCCGCATGATCTCCACGCTCGATGATCTTTCCGTGTTCCAGAACAATAATCGCATCACTGTTGCGAATCGTAGAAAGTCTGTGCGCGATAACAAATACTGTACGTCCTTTCATCAGGTTATCCATACCCTTCTGCACAATACTCTCCGTACGGGTATCAATGCTGGAAGTTGCTTCATCCAGAATCAGTACCGGCGGATTTGCAACTGCTGCTCTCGCAATGGAAAGAAGCTGTCTCTGTCCCTGTGAAAGCTCTTCTCCATCACCGCTTAACATAGTGTCGTATCCCTTCGGAAGCATTTTGATAAACTGATCTGCATGAGCCAGTTTTGCAGCCTCGTATACTTCCTCATCAGTAGCATCCAGTTTTCCATAACGGATATTATCCATAATGGTTCCTGTAAACAAATGGGTATCCTGCAGTACAATTCCGAGGGAACGTCTCAGATCATCCTTTTTAATCTTTGTAATATTGATTCCGTCATACCGGATCTTTCCTTCCTGAATATCGTAAAAGCGATTGATCAGGTTCGTGATGGTTGTTTTTCCTGCTCCGGTAGAACCGACAAATGCCAGCTTCTGTCCCGGTTTTGCAAACAGACTGATATCTTTTAAGATCACTTTATCTTCGTTGTATCCAAATGTCACATCTTCAAAACGCACATCTCCGGTCAGTTCTGTATAAGACACACTTCCGTCTGCCGAATGTGGATGCTTCCAGGCCCACATTCCGGTTCTTTCTTTGCATTCGATAATATTGCCGTTCTCGTCTTTTTTCGCATTGACCAGTGTTACGTATCCCTCGTCTTTTTCCGATTCTTCATCGATCAGAGCAAAAATACGCTCTGCTCCGGCAAGTGCCATAACAATGGAGTTAAACTGCTGCGCCACCTGCATAAACGGCTGTGTAAAGCTCTTTGTAAACTGCAGATAAGATGCCATAACTCCCAGAGTGATCCCTCCGCTTCCCATAATAGAAAGGAATCCTCCAAGTACAGAGACCAGTACAAACTGCAGGTTTCCGATGTTTCCGATTACCGGTCCCATCATATTTGCAAAGGTATTTGCCTGTGCAGCACTTTCAAAGAGCGCCTCGTTGAGTTTGTCAAATTCTTCTTCTGACTTTCTTTCGTGGTTGAACACTTTTACTACGCGCTGTCCGTTCATTCTCTCTTCCACAAATCCAGTCACATCTGCCAGAGATTTCTGCTGACGAACAAAATATTTTCCACTGTTTCCACCGATCTTTTTTGTTACGAAGATCATAAGACCAATGATCAGAACTGCTAAAATTGTAAGCAGCGGACTTAAGATCAGCATTGAAATAAAGGTTACGATAATCGTAAAAAAGGACATCAGTGCCTGTGGGATCGACTGACTGATCATCTGTCTGAGCGTATCTGTATCATTCGTGTAAAGACTCATGATAGAACCATTCGTATTCTGGTCAAAATAACGGATTGGAAGAGTCTGCATATGTTCAAACATATCATCCCTTACTTTTTTAAGAACACCCTGACCAATGTAGACCATCAGTCGTGTATAAGTAAATGTAGCAATGACTCCCATCAGGAAAATGCTTCCAAGCACCGCAAGTGCCCGATATAGTTCTGCAAAATTCGGATCTTTCTGTCCGATCAGAGGACTGATAAAATCATCGATTAAAAACTTGAGGGACAATGATACCGAAATTGATGCGATCGAACTTAACAAAATACAGATAAATACGATCACAAACCGAACCTTGTACGTTCCGGTCACATATTTTAAAAGCCGCTTTGCGGTCTGTAAATTTTCTTTTGAAACCTTTGGTTTTCTATTCATCGTCCTCACCTCCCTTTACCTGAGATTCATATACTTCTCTGTAGATTTCATTTGTCGCAAGCAATTCTTCGGATGTGCCGACTCCCATGATCTTTCCTTCATCCAGTACAATGATCTGGTCTGCATTTTCTATAGAAGAAACTCGCTGCGCAATGATGATCTTTGTAGTATCCGGAATTTCTTCCCGGAATGCTTTTCGAATCAGCGCATCTGTCTTTGTATCTACCGCACTTGTGGAGTCATCCAGAATCAGAATCTTCGGTTTTTTCAGAAGTGCCCGTGCAATACACAGACGCTGCTTCTGTCCGCCGGAAACATTGTTTCCGCCCTGCACGATCATCGTATGATAACCTGCCGGAAATTCTTTTACGAATCCATCTGCCTGTGCAAGTTTGCAGACTCTCTGAACCTCTTCCTCGCTGGCATGTTCATTTCCCCAGCGGATATTATCGTAAATCGTTCCTGTAAAGAGAACGTTTTTCTGCAATACCATAGATACCTGATCGCGCAGTGCCTCCAGATTATACTCTCTGACATCCAGTCCGCCGACTTTTACAGTTCCTTTTGTCACGTCATAAAGTCTCGGGATCAGCTGTACCAATGTTGATTTCGCACTTCCGGTTCCTCCGATGATCCCGATCGTCTGTCCGGATTTAATATGAAGATTGACATCTTTTAACGAAAGATTTCCGCCTTCTCCCGCATAACTGAAATCTACATGCTCAAACCGGATCTCTCCGTCTGCCACTTCTGTAACCGCATTCTTTTTGTCCTGCATCTCCGGAACTTCCGTCAGAACTTCCGTAATACGGTCTGTAGACGCTTCTGCGATCATGATCATAACAAATACAAATGTAACCATCATCAGAGCCATCATGATCTGGAACGCATACACGATCACACTGGTCATTTCTCCGATTTCCATCGCACCGAATACAATTTCTCTTCCTCCGATCGCTACCATCAGAAGCATCGCCGTATAGATCGTAAACTGCATAACCGGTGAGTTCCATGCCACGATCTTTTCTGCTTTTGTAAATAATGTATAGACATATTTTGAAATTCCATGGAATTTTTCAATTTCATGATCTTCCCGTACAAAGGCTTTTACCACGCGGGATGCATTGACATTTTCCTGTACGGAATTATTCAGAATATCATACTCATCAAATACTTTGATAAAATGTGGATGCGCTTTCTTTGCAATAAAGATCAGTGTTCCTCCAAGCAGCGGTATGATGATCAGGAACAGCAAAGCAATTTTCTTATTGATCAAAAGTGTCATGATCCAGGATAAAACAATCATGATCGGAGCTCTCGCCAACAGACGAATGCTCATCATATATGCCATCTGTACGTTGGTAATATCTGTTGTCATACGTGTTACAAGACCGGATGTGGAAAACCGGTCAATATTTTTGAATGAAAATTCCTGTACTTTATAAAAAATATCATGTCTCAGGTTTTTGGCATATCCTGCACCTGCTGTTGCTGCCATTTTTCCTGCTATAATACCGAAATACAGAGCCAGCATAGCCATAATGACCAGAATCAATCCCCGCCGTACGATATAGCTCAAATTTCCCTGCATGATTCCAACATCAATGATCTTCGCCATCTCCATCGGAATCAGAACTTCCATTAAAACTTCCAGGATTACGAAAAATGGAGCCAACACAGACTGCTTTTTGTATTCCCGGACTGATTTTAAAAGTGTTTTATTCATCGTTCTCGTCTTCCTCCTTATTTTCTTTTTTGTTTTCTGCAAGATTTTGAATCATCTGCACAAGCACCTTTCTGCAAATCTTTACATCTTCCTGATCTATCCCTTGTATCAGCCGCTTTTCCGTATCTCTGATGTGCTCCAGAATCTCAGGTCTGAGTGCTTCTGCTTTTGGGGTCGGTACAATACGTTTTAATCTGGCATCCTTTTTCGAACTTTCCCGGGAAATAAATCCATTTTTTTCCATGAGCTGCAAAATCCCTGTGGCTGTGGACTTCCGGATTTGAAACTCTTCTTCTATATCTTTCTGATATACTTCCCTGTGCATCGTTTCCAAAAGAATATGCTTTAACACATGCTTCTGCATGGTGGTCAGGCCATCATCTCCCACTGCTTCAGACGCATTTCTGCGCTTCATCTGATTGGAAAGAATGTGAATCAGCCTGCCGGTATTGATGTACCTTTCCTTATCTTCTATATCCTGCATAATTCCATCCCTCTCTCTTTATATAGTTAGTTCCCTAACTTTTAACCATTATACGGAGGATATTTTTTATTGTCAAGAAGTTTTTTCAGATTATTGAAATCATAAAACTTATTTTGCCTCGTCTGAATATTGCCTGATGGCAGCAGGCAGCCCGGTACGGAAAATAACAGAAATATAATCAATCGTCTGCTGCCTGTCATGCTTTTCTTTGTTCACGATCCATTCCAGTAATGTGCCCGCGATTGCCTCTGTATAAAAGAATCTTTTTAAGTCCTTTATAACCTTACCAACATCAATGTGGCAGAGCGTATCCGTGAACTCTCAACCATTAAGGTTCTCGGATTCTACGACAAAGAAGTAACACTCTATATTTACCGGGAAACAATACTCCTTTCCCTGCTCGGTATTTTAGCAGGATTTGGAGTCGGTGATCTGCTTTACCAGTACATACTGGCAGTTGTTCCACCGGATGAAGTGATGTTTAACCCCGCTCTTTGTGCAAAAGCATTTGTGATTCCTGCCATTTTGATTGCAGTCATTACATTTATTCTAGGATACATAATGAATCGAAAACTCAAATACTTAGATATGCTCAGCGCATTAAAATCTGTAGAATAGCAAAAAATTTAAAAGTCAAGGGACTGACACAATGCAGTTCCTTGACTTATTACATCTGTACTTGCTATCTTTCTCTTAATTTCCACATTCAATACTGATTGCATTGAATTTTTCCAAAATATCTTCTACTTTCAATTCCTGTTTTTCTTTTGCTGACAGATCCATCACTGCTTCCCCCTGATGCATCATCAACAGTCTGTTTCCATATTCTACTGCATAGCGGAGATTATGTGTCACCATGATCGTTGTCAGGTTTTTCTGTTTCACGATCTTATCTGTCAGTTCCATGATCAGATCTGCCGTCTTTGGATCCAGCGCCGCTGTGTGCTCATCCAGGATCAGAAAATCGATCGGTGTCATGGTTGACATCAGAAGTGCCATTGCCTGACGCTGCCCGCCGGA
>ERZ773169.2439-NODE-2439-length-13624-cov-5.811261_pt1 | contig 13624 bp, 9 predicted proteins | sample MGYA00580536_ERZ773169 | MGnify/ENA primary metagenome ERZ773169 (study PRJEB29015, sample SAMEA2737814) | human gut metagenome | biome: human gut; feature: human-associated habitat; material: faeces | place: China | collected 2012 ...
GGTGTCCAGGATGGCCTGCTGGCTCATGGGCTCGACGATGCCGCTGGTGCCGAGAACGCTGAGTCCCCCTTCCACGCCCATGTGGGGGTTGAAGGTGCGCTTCGCCGTCTCAGCCCCGCCCTCGATGGAGATGGTGACGTCAAAGCCGCCCGCGTACCCGGCAGATTCGGCCTCTTTTTCCAGCGCTTCCTTTATCATGGCCCGGGGGACGTGGTTGATGGCAGCTTCGCCCACGGGCTGGTCGAGACCGGGCTTTGTCACCCGGCCCACGCCCTCACCGCCGTGGATGCGCACCTCGCCGGCCAGCTCGGGCCGGAGGGCGACGCTGGCGATGACCGGCAGACCGGTGGTCACGTCCACATCGTCGCCGCCGTCCTTCCGGATGGCGCACTCGGCTCCCTCGCCGGACAGGCGGCTGAAGATGGGCTCTACCTCCACCACGATGCCCTTCGGGGTGCGGAGAGCCACTGTCTCGGGGGTGCGGCCGGTGAGCAGCAGCCGTGCCGCGCCCGCCGCGCCCAGCGCCGCACAGGTGCCGGTGGTATAGCCGCAGCGCAGGAGCTTCTGGCCGCTGCGGACGTAGTGCTCAAAGAGCGGGCGCTTTTCCTCCGGCGCTTTTTCTTCGCCGTAGAGGAATGCGTACTGCTCATCGGTCAGAGCATAAATTTTGCAGATGTTTTCCCGGGCAAAGGCCTTTTCCGGCGTCATGACGTCCGAGACGCCCGCCGCCGAGACGCAGACGACCTTGTCGGAAACTTTCTGCGCCAGCTCCAGCTCGTGGAGGCTCAGGATGACGGCCATCTTCTTGTCCCGGGCGAGGCTTTTCAGGATGGCCAGCAATTCGGCCTTGCCCTTGATGTCGAGGAAGGACGTAGGCTCGTCCAATAATATCAGCTCCGGCTGCTGGCAGATGGCCCGGGCCAGCAGGACGCGCTGGCGCTGGCCGTCGCTGATGCGGTTGAAGTCCCGGCCCGCCAGCGCCTCGGCCCCCACGAGGGCCAGCGCGGCATGGACCTGGCGCTTATCTTCCGCCGAGAGGACGCCCAGCCGCCCCGTGTAGGGGTAGCGCCCGGCAGACGCCATCTCGAAGCAGGTGATCAGCTCGGTGCGGCGGGTGTGAGGCACCATCAGAGCCATTTTGCGGGCGCGCTCCGGGCCGGAGCAGTCCGCGAGATTTTTGCCGTCCAGCAGGACAGCGCCTCCCTGGGGGGCCAGCTGCGCTGCCAGCGTCTTGAGCAGGGTGGATTTTCCCGCGCCGTTGGGGCCGATGAGGGTGAGGATGGTCCCCTTCCCGACGCCGAGGCCGATGTGCTCCATCAGGGGCGTTTTGCCGTAGCCGATGGCAAGGTCCTCGGCGCAGCAGTAGAATTTCGGATCGCTCATTCCCGGCCCTCCTGTGTCTGGCGGCGCACCAGCAGCCAGATGACCACCGGCGCACCGAAAACCGCCGTCACCGAGCTGATGGACAGCTCAGTGGGCGCGAACAGGCTGCGGGCAATGAGGTCGCAGAGCAGACAGAACGCTGCCCCGCCCAGACAGCAGCCCGGCAGGACATAAAGGGGCTTTGCGCTGCCCAGCAGGTTCTTGACCAGATGCGGCACCGCGATGCCCACAAAGGAGATGGGGCCTGCAAAGGCCGTCACGCAGGCGGAAAGCAGGCTGGACAGCAGCACGAGGGCCGTCGAGAAGGCCCGCACCGGTACGCCGACGCTTTTGGCGTAGCTCTCGCCCATCTGGTAGGCCGCCATGGGCTTCGAGAGCAGGAACGCCGCCGCCAGCGCGGGCAGCACCACGCAGGCCGCTGCACCCACATTGGCCCAGGTCATGCCGGAAAAGCTGCCCATCGACCAGTTGTGGAGATTGACGATGTTAGAGTCCTGAGCAAAGGTCACCACGATGTCGGTGACAGCCGAGCAGATATAACCGATCATGATGCCGCAGATGACGAGGATGCTCATCCGCGGCACCCGCCGGGCCACCACCAGCACGAAGGCCATCGCCGCCATCGAGCCTGCAAAGGCGGCGATGATGAGGGTGGCCGAGCCGGTGAGCAGCCCCCGCTGTAAAAACACCACCATCGTCAGGGCCACCGCCAGCTTTGCGCCGCTGGACACGCCCATGACGAAGGGGCCGGCGATGGGGTTGGCGAAGAAGGTCTGCAGGAGGTAGCCCGCCGCCGAGAGGGCCGCGCCCAGCAGCACGACCATGACCGCCCGGGGCAGACGGAGCTGGAGCACGATGCCCACGGCCAGCGCATCTTCGCCCCGGCCCAGCAGAGCCGCCGCCACCGCGCCGGGCGTCAGGGACACACTGCCCCAGAACAGGTTGAGTGCAAACAGCACCGCGACCCCCGCCGTGAGGGCGAGGTACGCGAGGCTGAGGCGGCGGGTGGTGGTCATGACAAAGCTCCTTTTATACGATGCGCTGTAAGAAACGGAGGGACGCCGGGTCGGGCGAGCCCTCGGTGAAGACGAGGTTCATATCCGAGATGAGGTCGGCCAGCTCCATGCTCTGCTGGAAGAGGCTCTGGGCCGTACACCAGCAGTCGCCGGACTGGACGGCCTTGAAATCCGCCAGCATCGGGCATTTTTCGATGAGCTGGTCACGGGTCTCCATGACGCCCTCGATGGTGCTGTTGTAGATGAGGACGTCGGCGTCCCTGGCCCGGGCGTAGAACGTCTCCAGCGGCAGTTTAATGGTGGACTGGGCCGACGTCTCCCCCTCGAGGTCGTCGAAGATGTAGACGCCGCCGGCCATCCCCACCATCTGGGCCACATAGTCGCTGGTGCGGCGGACGGTGATGAGGTTATTCGTGGTGATGGAGAAGAAGGCCACGGTCTTGCCCGTGTTCTCCTGCTCGAGGATAGGGGCCACCTGCTCGACCTTCTGGCGGAAGACCTCTTCCGCCATCTCAGTCTTATTCAGCAGGATGCCGTAGAGCTTGAGCCACTCCATCCGGGCCAGCGGGCCGCTCTCGTAACTCGAGCGCTCCACGAGGACCGGCACGCCGAACTTTTCCAGCTGCTCCTTGACCTCGGGGTCGTGGAGCACCATGGTGTTCTCGATGGCGAGGGTGCAGCCGGCGGCGAGGATGCGCTCATAGTCCGGGGCGCTGTACTTGCCCGCGTAGGCGATGCGGCCCTCCTGCATGGCCTGTCTGGCCTCTTCCACATACCAGCCCTCGGCCTTCGTGCCGGAGAGGGCGATGCTGTCCAGGGCGTCCAGATGGACAAAGAGGTCCATCACCGAGGTGGAGACGAGATAAATATGATCCAGCGGCTGGCGCAGCAGAACGACATCTTCGGGCAGGTCGTCTACCTCGGCGGCCCCCTCGGGGACGACGAGGAACCGCCCGGCGTCCGGGATGTCGATCATCACATAGCCGCCCTCATAGCAGTCGGCGGAAAACTGGGTGGCATAGTCCAGCGGATAGCTGTGGTCGAACACGAGGGATGCTGTATTGGCCGGGGCAGTCTTGTTCTGCCCGCAGCCCGCAAGGGTGAGGGCGGCGGCAGGCAGGGCTTTCAGAAAATTGCGGCGTTTCATCGTCACTTTGCCTCGGTCAGGGATGCAGAGGCGAAGGTCAGCGTATACTCGATCTCATGCGGGGTGCTCATGGCGACGGTATCGCCCACCACATCCAGCGGGGTGTCGAGAGCAGTGACGGGGATCTCGAAGGTAGAGTTGCCCTCGGTGTTGGTGGGCAGATACTTTTCGCCGTCCACCAGCATATAGTCGTAGTTGGGGCTGGACCAGACGATGGTGGCGGTCATCCTGCCGTCGGCCACGGTCAGGGCCGCAGGGCTGTCCACGGTGGCGCGGCCGGAGCCGCCCTCGAGGGTCACGTCGCAGGTGTAGGTGCCGTCGGCAGGTGCTTCCGCTGCAGCAGGCTGGGCGTTGGCGACACGGACGGTATGGTCGTACCACTTGCCCTTGGAGCCGAGGATGGCCAGCTGGAAGTCCTCGTCCAGAGCCTTCACCGGGAGGTCGAAGCCGTAGACCTCATCGGACAGGCCGTCGGAGTAGGTGACGGTGTCGGTGGTGGGCTGGAGCCAGTCGGTCTCGTGGGCTTCGGCGTCAGCGGCCATGCCGACGTAGAGGTTGACGATCTTCTTGGAGACGAGGCTGACGTGGAAGGTCATCTGACCGTCCTTCACGGTCAGAGTCCCCTTGCCGTCATTGGCCTCGTTGGCATGGAACATGGAGCTGTCGGTGTCAAAGTCGGCGGTGTAGACGCCGTCGGGCAGAGCGGCCTCTGCTGTCGGTTCGGAAGCTGCCTCGCTCACGGCAGAGGAGGCCGCAGCCTCGGAGGAAGCGGCAGAGCTGGCCGGGGCGCTGGATGCGCCGCAGCCGGTGAGAGAACCAGCCAGCACAGCGCCGGCCAGCAGAAGAGCAAATTTATGGTTCAGTTTCATGATGATATACCTCGAAGTATCTATTTTACAGAAAAGATTATAACACGCAATGGCCCGAATTCAAAGCAGGCCGAAAAAGAAATTGCCCGAAAAGGCACTCCTTTCCGGGCAATCATAAACTTATGCTCAGCCGTTCAGGGAATCGACAGCGGCCTTGGTGTGTGCGACGTAGAGCTGCTGGATGTCAGCGACCTCGCCCAGACCGGCGATCTGGCAATCGACAGAATCGAATTCGCCGGAGGCCTCGAACTGGCTCTTCCAGGAATCCTCGTCGTCGCCCGCCATATCGTTGTTGGCGTGGTCACCTGCAACGACCATCAGGGGACGCAGGACGACCTTGGTGTAACCGGCGGCCTTGACAGCCTCGATGACGTTCTCGCAGGCAGTCTCCTCCGGCTCACCCTCGACGGTGCCGATGAAGACGTTCTTGTAGCCCAGAGCGTTCATCTGAGACTGCATCTGGGTGTAGCTCACCTTTGCGGTGTGAGAGGTGCCGTGGCCCATAAAGACGAAGGCGGTGCCGTCCTCAGCAGCGGCGTCCAGACTGTCGAAACCGGCGGTCTTGACGGCCTCGGCGGTGATGGCCTTGGCGACAGCCTCCTTGTCGGCGTTGATGACGGTGGCATCGCTGCCCACCTCGCCCAGCAGAGGCTCGGCGATGGCGACGGACTCGAACTTATCGCGGTAGCTGTCCACCATCTCCATCATCTCGTCGTACTCCGCGCCGTGCATCAGATGGGTGGGCTGGACGACCAGATCCTTCACGCCGTTGGCAACAGCGCGCTCCAGAGCCTGCTCCATGTTGTCGATCTTCTCGCCGTCACGGGCCTGGACATGGTTGATGATGATCTGTGCGGTGAAGGCGCGGCGGACAGACCAGTCGGGATATGCGGCCTGGATGGCGTCCTCGATGCCCTTGATGTCCGCTGCGCGGCTGTCGTTGAACGAGGTGCCGAAGCTGACGACCAGGATCTCCTTGTCGCCGATGTTGTCCTGGTTGCGGGCGTCGTCCTTAGAGGCGTCGCCGGTGTCGCGGCCAAAGTAATCGGGGTCAGCCTCTTCACCCTCGACCAGCTCCTTCTGAGCGTCGGTCAGAGCGTCCCATGCGGCCTTTGCGGCCGCGCACTGGGCGTCGGTGTTCTCGTTGCGCTCCTGCACATAGATGGCGTCGATGAGGTCTGCCACATTCTTTGCTGCCATTTCATCGGCCTCCTCGCTGCTCACCTCGCTGGCGGCGGCAGAGCTTGCGGCGGTGCTGCCGGCGGCAGTGGAAGAAGATGCACCGCAGCCGGTGAGGACACCGGCACACAGGGCCAGTGCGGCGGCAGCGGCGGTGACGCGCTGCCAGTTCTTGTTGGTTGCTTTACGCATTGTTTGAGTCCTTTCTGTTGTGTGGAATGTACGTTTCCGATAGAAAGGGTACGAAACGGGGGCCAGCTCAAACGAAAAAAGAGCCTTTTCACCGCGCGGAAGGCACAGCAAAAAGACCCTTTGAACGTTCGGGCTTTTTGGTACGACCAATTCCTCGTGATCCGGAGCCGGACGCTCCTGTACCAACAGCGGGCAGGTTTCCTGACTGAAAGCTCACCGCCCGCTGCCGCCTTCCCAGAGGCAAAGCCTCCAGTGACCGGCGCTGAGCGCCAAGGCAGCGGACTCCCTTATCACAGTGACGAGATCGCGCGGGACTCGCACCCGCTTCCCTTTTACCCTCCCGGCCGGGGACGAAGCCCCGGCGGCAGGCACCTGCTGTTTTCTATTCAGACGAGGTGAAGTATATCACACTCCGCCCTAAAATGCAATATCTCAGCCCTCCTGCGGCACGGTCCAGACCATGCCCAGCGCTTCGAGCTTTGCGATGCGCTCCGCCGTCAGCTTTTTCTCGGCACAGGCGTAGTTTTCGCGCATCCGGCGGACCCAGTCGCCGAGGCAGAAGCCGTCTTCGGTCTTATAGTTCACCGGCACCAGCAGATTGCCGTGGGCGGCGCAGTACTCTTCGGCACGGCGGAACGCCCCGGCCCACTTGGCCTCCCGGGCGTCCCACTGCATCCCGATGGCATCCAGCAGAGCGATATGCTCCGGCGTCACCTGGAACGAGCCGGGCCGGGCCTTGCGGGCAGCCCGGAGGTTCGAGATCCAGACGCCCAGACGGAAGCCGTTCTCGTCCACGTATCCGGCAGGCACGAGGAGGCTGCCCTTCTTCTCGGCGTAGAGCCTGGCGCTCTGGTAGTTGTCCAGCCAGTTCTGCTCCCGCACGCTGCACGCGGGCGGCACCGGGGCGCTGAGGCGTCGGCCTTTTTCGCCCTTGAACAGCTCTTTCAGGGCCGCGCGGCGCTCGGCGGAGAGCTTTTTTTTGCCCTCCCGCAGCATCTGCTTCTGACGGGACAGCCAGCTGCCCAGCCAGATGCCGTCCTCCGTCCGGTACTGGGCCGGAACGGCCAGACTGCCGTGCTCCTTTTTGTATTCCGCGGCCAGCTCGTAGCGGTGCTGCCACGAGTCGGTCTTTTCCCAGTTCATGCCCAGCTCGTCCAGCAGGGCTTTCCGCTCCGGCGTCACCCGGGCGCTGCTGCGCTCGGGGTTCTGCCATGCGTACCGCTGGCGGGACACCCACTTGCCCAGCAGGATGCCGTCTTCGTCGATGTACTCGGTGGGGACGTCGAGGTTCCCGTGGGCGGCGTGGTACTTCACAGCGGCCTCGTAGGCGGTCTGCCACTTGCGGTCGTTCCGGTTCGTCCAGTCCACTCCCAGCGCTTCCAGCTTTTCGATCTGGGCGTCGGTCAGCACACCTTCTTTATAAGCGGCACGCTGACTGCCCAGCCAGACGCCCAGCGCCATGCCGTCCGGCGTGACATACTTGACGGGAATTTCCAGCGTGTGATTTTCCAGATAATACTGGACGGCGGCGGCATAGCTCTTCTCCCAGAGGATGCTGCCGGTGTCCCACACCATGCCCAGTGCCTCGAGGCGCTCGACGCGGTCTGACGGCAGATTCCCGCTCAGATAGCGCTGGCGGTTGTAGACGATCCACTCGCCCAGTGCAAAGCCGTCCTTATCCTTATAATGGACCGGCACCAGCAGGTCGCTGTGGCAGTCGCGGTACCGCCGGGCCGAAGCACAGCCGTTCTCCCACGCCAGCTCGAGCCGCTTTTTCCAGTTCATGCCGATTTTGTCCAGCCGGGCGGCCTGCTCGGCAGTGAGGCGGCCCTTTTTCTTTCCGGCCCGGACAAGGCGCTGGTTTTCCAGCCAGCGGCCCACGGCCACGCCCCCAAAGCGGTAGGAGCGAGGCACGTCCAGCGTCTTTCCCTCTGCCGTCATCCGCTTTGCGGCGGCATAATAGCGCTCCCAGTCGGAGTCCAGCGCGCGGCGGAGCTGCCGGTAAGCCCGGCGGCAGGCAGAGAGAGGCTCTTCCAGCGGGAAGGCTTCTGCCCCCGCCGCGCTGCACTCCTTCCGCAGCTGCTGCACACAGGTCAGCGCCTCAAAGGCCGCGCTCAGCTCTGCCACCGGCACACTGCCGCAGGCTACAAGGGCGCGTGCCAGCATCTGCCGGTATGCGGCCGGTCCAGCGCTGCGGCGCACCAGCACCACGCCCGAGATCCCGGCCAGAGGAGCCTGCACCGCCGGGCCGTTGGCACAGACCAGCAGCCGGAGGGTGGCCGCTTCGTCGGCCGCAAAGCCTTCTGCATCCTTATAAATATGTGTTCCTGCACCAAACAGCTTCCCGGCCTGCTCTGCGGTCTGCGCCGCCGCTGCCTCATCCTCGCAGAGGACGAGGCAGCGCCCGGCAGCATCCGGGAGCCACTGCGCCAGCAGCTGTTCCATCGGCGGAAGCTTCTCTACGGCGAGGCTCAGAGCCTGATATTTCTCGGCGTTGGGGTCAGGACAGCCCGGCAGATGGAGATTCTTCACCTCAGCACGGAGGCGGGCCATCGCATCTTCCAGCGGCCAGAGCAGAGCCGTATAGGAGGCCGGTATGGGCAGCAGACCCTCGGCCATCGCCCCACCCAGCGCCAGCGGCTCCACGATGGCGTCGGCCAGCATCTCCTCGGCGGCGCGGCAGCTGTCGCCCGGGGCGTCCGGCTCCCCCAGAGCCAGCAGCTTTGCCCCCGGGCAGAGGCGGAACAGGGGCTGGACACAGTCGGTCCAGTCCTTTGCGCTCATCTCCCTCCAGCCGTCCAGTACCAGCAGGCCGGGCCGGAACTCAGCCAGCGCCACCCAGCCCAGCGCATTCTGCACGGCCAGCTGCTCGCAGCTCATCAGCCGCACCCTGCCGCCCAGCGTCCGGCCCAGCCGCTTTGTCAGGGCGCGGCGCAGCTCCAGACGGGCAGCGCAGGACACCACCCAGAGCACGCGCATCTCGGGGTGGGCGTCCAGCAGCTCCCACACGATGCAGCCTTTGCCCGTACCCGCCGGGCGCACCAGCGCAGCACAGTTTTTCTGCTGCAGTCCAGCCTCCGCTGCACGGCAGGCTGTTTTATTTGAATCATCTACCAAAATCGACATATCTTATCCTTTCTGCCCCTTCCGAGGGTTCAGAAATTCGCTTTTTCTGCAAAAAAGAAACGCGCCTGCGCAAAGCCGGCTTTCCTGCCTGCGCTGCGCCTGCGTTTTTCTGCAAAAATGTTACTTTCATGCTCTATTTTTATCATAAAAGTTTATTTCTTGTCAAGATGATTTGCACAGATTTTTCCAAATAATTTTACATCCCCTTTTTTCCGGAAATTCCGGGACCGTTCCCTGCTGCCCGTTGACGTCAGGGACAGTTGGTGGTAGACTTTTTTCATCGGCTCCCCTTTTGGCGGGAGACTCCCCTATTTATGATATGTGAGGTAATCGATATGAACATCATCCGCACCGAAAAAGCTCCCGGCGCCATCGGCCCCTACTCTCAGGGCTACACCGTGGGCGGTCTCGTCTTCACCTCCGGCCAGATCCCGGTAGACCCCGCCACCGGCGCAGTCGCCGAGGGCATCACCGCACAGGCTGACCAGAGCTGCCGCAATGTGGGCGCTATCCTCGAAGCTGCCGGCGTAGGCTTTGACAAGGTGGTCAAGACCACCTGCTTCCTGGCCGACATCGCCGACTTTGCCGCTTTCAACGAGGTGTACGCCAAGTATTTCACCTCCAAGCCCGCCCGCAGCTGCGTGGCCGTGAAAGACCTGCCCAAGGGCGTGCTCTGCGAGATCGAAGCCATCGCTGAGGCCTAAGCCGCCTTTTCAGCACAAAGAGGGGCCGTCTGCACTCCATTCCGGGTGCGGACGGCCCCTCTTGTCTGTCTTCGATTCCAGTTTTTCATGCCGGCCAATTTTCCCAGCCGGAGAAATTGACTTCGTTTTTCGCTTTTGTTACAATAGAATCAACCTGTTGTAAAAGATTTCCGGTCAAATTTGAAAGAGAGGTCCCTGCCCATGTCCAATTCCCGTGTTGAAAGCCACAGCCGCGCCGAATTGCGCAACAAGATCATCAGCGCAGCCACCCTGCTCGAGATCCTGTTGTCCGGCCTCGTCCTCATCGGCCTGCTGCTGTCGATGGTGCCGCTGCTGCAGTGGATGCCCGGCCTGCTGTTCGACGGCAACGACGTCGAGGTGAGCATCTTCTTACAGCGGGCGCTGGACATCGTCATCGGCATCGAGTTCATCAAGATGCTGGCCAAGCACAGCCCCGGCTCCAGCCTCGAAGTGCTGCTCTACGCCATCGCCCGCCACATGGTGGTGGGTCACGAGTCCGCCCTGGAGAACCTGCTGAGCGTGGGCGCCATCGCCCTCATCTTCATCGTGCGGAAGTTCTTCTTCGTACCGGCCTTCGGCGCTCATCTGCCTGACGGCCACCCCGCACCCGACCTCACCCCTTCCCAGAGCGGCATCCCGGAAGATGAATTTGCCGCCCGGCTGCGCAAACACCTCAGCCGTAAGTCTGCTGAACGGGAAGAGACCATTGTCATCGAAGACCCCGCGTATGAGGACAACACCGATACCCTCTTGGAGACCGACGCGAAATAACTCTGCCAAACAGCAAAATGCCCCGCAGGACGCTCGTCGAGAGCTGCCTGCGGGGCATCTTTTTATGCTTAGCTGTTCTTGTGCTTCTGGCCGAAACGGTACTCCTTGCCGTCCCGGATGCGCTGGATGTTGGAACGGTGCATCCAGATGACCATGCCGCCCATGATGGCAGCGCCGACGGTGCAGACCACCACGTCCCGGGTCGGCAGGCCGCGCATGAGGCTGTACACCAGCGTCAGGACCGGGTAGGCTGCGGCCATGGTGATGCTGCCCAGCGACACCATGCCGGTGGGGACCAGGCAGACGAGGAAGATGAGTGCCAGCACCGGCAGCAGCACCGGCTGGACTGCCAGAATGGCGCCGGCAGCCACCAGTACGCCCTTGCCGCCCTTGAAGCCGAAGTAGATGGGCTTGGAGTGGCCCACCACGGCGAGGATGGCGGCGAGGTAGACGCCCAGATAGGGCGAGACGGCAGCGTCGGCGGGCAGATGTCCGAACAGCCACCGGCCAAGGCAGACGGCCACGACGCCCTTGAGCACATCGCCTACCGCCGTGAGGGCAGCGGCCTTCTTGCCGAAGGTGCGCAGCATGTTGGTCATACCGGCAGCGCCCGAGCCGTGGGTGCGGACGTCGTCATGGTACAGGTATTTGCTGACGAGGATGCCGGTGTCCACGCTGCCCAGCAGATAGGCTTCGGCAGCGACCGCCAGCACAATGAGAAATGCGGTCATCGAACCAGTCTCCCTTCCTTATACGTCCTTCGCGCCCACTTCGCCGGAGCCGCGCTCACGCACGACAAGGCGGATGGGGGTGTGCTCCAGACCGAAGTTCTCGCGGATCTGGTTGATGATATACCGCTGATAGCTGAAGTGGAACAGGTGCTTTGCGTTGACGAAGGCCACGAACGTCGGGGGACGGGTGGAAGCCTGGGTCAGGTAGAAGATCTTCAGGCGGCGGCCCTTGTCGCTGGGCGGCTGCATCCGAGCGGTGGCACGGGCCAGCATCTCATTCAGCACACCGGTGGGTACGCGGGCACCGTTCTGGCTGTCCACATCACGGATGAGCTGCATCAGCTTGTTGACGTTGTAGCCGGTCTGGGCCGAGATGAAGATGATGGGAGCGTAGCCCATGAAGCTGAAGCACTCGGCATAGCCCCGGCGCTGCAGTTCCATGGTGTTGGTCTCCTTGCCCTCCACGGCGTCCCACTTGTTGACGACGATGATGCAGGCTTTGCCCTGGTCGTGGGCGTAGCCGGCCACCTTGCTGTCCTGCTCGGTAAAGCCGACGGTGGCGTCCACGAGGATGAGGGCCACGCGGCTGCGCTCGACAGCGGCCAGTGCGCGGACGACCATGTAGCGCTCGAGGCCGTCGGTGATGTTGCTGCGCTTGCGCAGACCGGCGGTATCGGTGAAGATGAACTTGCCGTAAGCGTTGTCCACGGGGGTGTCGATGGCATCGCGGGTGGTTCCGGCCTCGTTGGCCACGATCATGCGGTTCTCGCCGAGGATGCGGTTGGTCAGGCTGGACTTGCCCACGTTGGGGCGGCCGATGATGGCGACGGGGATGCGGTCTTCCTCCACGACGGTCTCACTGAAATCGAGGTGGGCGCAGACAGCGTCCAGCAGGTCGCCGGTGCCGTGGCCGTGGACAGACGAAATGGGCATGACTTCGTCGAAGCCGAGGTTATAGAACTCGTAGAGCTCCATGGGGGTCTCGCCCACATTGTCGCATTTGTTGACAGCGAGGATGATGGGCTTGTGGCTGCGGCGCAGCATATGGGCCACGTCCTCGTCGGCGGCGGTCAGGCCGTTGCGCACGTCCACCACCATGATGATGCAGTCGGCGGTGTCGATGGCGATCTGGGCCTGCTCGCGCATGTGGGCCAGGATGCCCTCGGTGGCCTTGGGCTCGATGCCGCCGGTATCCACCAGCAGGAACTCGTGGCCGCTCCACTCGCAGTTGGCGAAAATGCGGTCGCGGGTGATGCCCGGGGTATCCTCCACGATGGCCAGACGCTGGCCGCAGAGCTTATTGAACAGGGTGGACTTGCCCACGTTGGGGCGGCCCACCACAGCAACGATCGGTTTGCTCATAGGGGGTTCCTCCTTTCACAAAAGGGGTAAAATTACGGTCTTCTCCGGCGGGCGATATGCAGGCCGCTGCGCAGCAGGGCCTTGGCCTCGTCGCCGCCGCCGGTGGGCAGGACTTCCACCTTTACGCCGAGCCGCTGGCCCAGCTGCTCGATGGTCATATCATCGAGGAAGGTGTCTTTCTCCTCCCGCAGCATCACGGCAGGCACGCCCAGGGTGCCGCTGGACAGCCGGCCCTCGCACTGGGCGATGATGTCGGTCGCCGTGACGAGGCCCGCCACGCCGACGTTGCCGCCGAAGAAGTTGTTTTTGATGGGATGCACTTTTACTTCTATCATGGGGTACTGGCGGTGGAGCTCGTCCATCATCTCGGTGATGAGGGGCGCGGCCATGGTGCCGGTGACGACATCCATCTTTTTGGTGCCATAGATGCGGTGGGGCTTTTCCAGCTCGGCCAGAAATTCCTCTCGGAAGAGGCTCATCATGCCCACGCCGTTTTCCAGCTGGTCGTAGTCCTCATAGAACTCCGGCTCCGGGATGGGGCGGCCGGCCTTGAGGTACCACTCATCGCTGGGGTAGATGATGCGCTTGCCGTGGCGGCGCTTGCACTCGTCGCCGAACTCTTCCATGATGTCGATGACGGCGGCGCTGGTCTCAGCGTCGTAGGGCGTCTGCTTGAAGAGGTTCTGGCGGTAATCCGTCACGCCGCAGGGGACTGCCGCCACGCTCTGTACCATCGGGGTCAGCTCCAGCAGGTCGGTGAGGGTGCGGCGGAGCTCGTCGCCGTCGTTGATGCCCCGGCAGAGCACCAGCTGGCAGTTGACGGCGATGCCGCCCTCCACCAGGCGGGGCAGATACTTCAGCACCTCGCCGCCCCGCTTATTCGCCAGCATCCGCACCCGGAGCTGGGGATTGGTGGTGTGGACCGAGATGTTGATGGGCGAGATGTGCATCTTGATGATGCGGTCGATCTCGTGGTCCTGCATGTTGGTCATGGTGATATAGTTGCCGAACAAAAAGGACAGGCGCTCGTCGTCGTCCTTGAAGTAGAGGCTCTCACGCATCCCCGGGGGCAGCTGGTCGATGAAGCAGAACATGCAGTGGTTGGAGCAGGAGTGCTTCTGGT
>ERZ773169.2455-NODE-2455-length-13529-cov-3.041562_pt1 | contig 13529 bp, 20 predicted proteins | sample MGYA00580536_ERZ773169 | MGnify/ENA primary metagenome ERZ773169 (study PRJEB29015, sample SAMEA2737814) | human gut metagenome | biome: human gut; feature: human-associated habitat; material: faeces | place: China | collected 2012 ...
GCGTGCGCGCACGGGTTGAAAATTGGGCCGCAATCCCGTAGGGGCGCACATTGTGCGCCCGTCGCCCTGTGGTAAATCCTGTTGTGGCATCTACGGCGGGGTTTTGGAACGGTCACTGCGCCCGCAGGCGCGTTTCGGAGGCCAACCGGGGCAACGCCCCGGCTCTTAGGCCGGAGATAGACCGTTCCCTACAGAGCCGGACCTTAGGCCCGTTTTAACTCCTACCTCCTGACTTAAAAAGCTCCCTGCTTCCACCCGGTGCTGGGGGCGGCGGTGGGTTCGGGGCGGGGCAGGAACTTTTCAATCTCGTTGGCCTGCCCGGTCTCACCGGCGTGGGGGCCGCTCTGCTTGGTGTATTCCCGCACGCCCAGGCGGCACATGCCCTGCGCACCGACAATTTCGTTCCAGCGGGGGCGGAACGTCTCGCCGCGCTTGCACTGGCCGATGCTCTCAAAAAAGGCGCCCAGCAGGCCCTGGGTCTTGGTGTGCAGGTACAGGCGGTGGGTGACGGTGGTTTCGCCTTTGTCGCCGCCATGGATGGTAATGGTCAGCTTGGCCATGCTGCAGGGCGGCAGCTTGGCGCTGCCCTCATAGCGGGCACGCTCAAAGCTCTGCACGGTAAACAGGTAATCGCCCGCAGGCAGCAGCACAAATTCCCGCTGTTCGTTGGTAACCTCGCTGTCCCAGTCCAGGGCAGCATCCGGCATGTTGTTCATATATTCAGCCATGGGTAAATCTCCTTTGTATTAAAATTTGTTAAAATGGTACATCGCGGTTGGTGCAGATCATCTCCAGCACCTGGGGCCAGGCGGCCACCAGGCAGCCGCTGACGAAATCAGCCGGGTAATCCTTGACCGGCATATCGGCGGGGAAGTACCCGCGCTGGCCGACCACGGTCTGCAGTTCCTCCGGGGTCACATTATTGGCGGCCATCAGCTGGGCAAGGGCGGTCGGCACGCCCTGCGCCTGCAGATCACTGGCGGAGATCCCGGCAGGCACGGCAGGCGGTGCAGCAGGTGCAGCGGGAACCGGCACCGGTGCAGGCTTGGGGGCGGGGGCATCCTCTACCATGATGGGGCGCGGCGCGGGGGCTGCGCCGGGGTGCGGGTCCGGGATGCAGGCGGCGATGCTGGCATACTCAAAGGGCAGTTCTTCCGGCAGGCCGAAGCGGTTTTTGGCATCCCAGCAGGGGTGGTGGCTGGTGTAGAGAACCCGCCGCCCGCCGCTGGCCTTGTTCTTGGCGTTGAGGGCACTGCCGGCCTTTTCTACCACGGTTTTGTAGTTGGCAAACAGCAGCATGTCGCACCATTCCCGCAGCAGAGGGGCTACCTGTTTGCTGGTTTTCATGCTCCAGCGGTCATAGTTGCCCACGGCGTCGGGCTGCTCAAACTTGGTGATGGCAGCATGGGCCAGGACTACCACGTTGTGCCCGGTGTTCAGCACCTCTTCCAGAGCGTCCAGCAGCTTGCCGAACTCTTCTTTCGCGTAAGTATAGCCCTTGCCGTACCCGAAATCCTCAATGCCCTTGACCTTGGCGCGGGCGCAGACGGCGTCAATGCAGAGCCGCTCGGCCCAGTCGGCGGTGTCGATCACCAGGGTGCCGCAGGGCACATTGCCGCGGCTGACCTCGGCAACTTCATCCAGCAGCATGGCCCAGCTGGTGGGCGCGGGCAGGCGAGCAACGTTCAGCCGCTTGGTGCCGCCCTCAGTGTCAATGAATACCGGGGCGGGGAACTGGGCGGCAAAAGTGCTTTTGCCGATGCCCTCCGGCCCGTACAGAACGGTTTTGACCGGCGCGGCAATGGTGCCGGATGTGATTGCGTATTTGCTCATTTCAGAACGCTCCTTTCGTCCATGCTTTGGGGGCGGGTGGTTCCTCGGCGTCTTTTACCATGCCGTCCTCAATGATGATCTGGCACTCCCCTCCGGTCGAAACGCGGGTAGCGATGGCCTGTAATCCTTCGGCCTGCAGCCAGCTGCCGAACTCCGCCAGGGTGGCAAGGTCCATCTGTTCCAGCTTGTCCAGCAGCACAAAGCCGCAGTCGGGGTTCAGGCGGCGCACAATGGCGGTGGCCACCCGCAGCTGGTCGCTGCCGCTCATGTCCTGCCAGTGCTTGCCGTTGTAAGTCAGGCTGCCGTCCTCCACACCCAGGCCGGTCAGGGGCAGGTCTGCGCCGTTCAGCAGGTCCATGCGGGCGGTGCGCTTTGCCTTGATCTGCTCCGTCAGGGCGGTGTATTCCTGCGCATAGCGCTCGGCTTCGTCCTGAGCCTTGGATTTTGCCAGGTTGGCGGATACCTGCCGGTTGATCTCTTCCACATTGCGGATGCTCTGCTCCAGCTCTGCGGTGGATTCATCCTGCAGCTGGGCCACGGTCTTGGTGGCGGTTTTCTCCTGCACGCAGGCGGCGTTGTATTCCTCTACCAGTTGGCCGCGGTGCTCCTGCAGGGTTTTGAGCTGTTCCTCCAAACGGGTCAGCTCATCCATGGCGCGGTGCTTGGCGTGGGTAATCTCGGTCAGGCGGTCGCGCTGGCGCTGGTTGTCGGCGTTATGGAGCAAAATCTCCTGCTGCTGTTGGATCAGCTCAATGGCACTAACGGGTTCGGACGGGGCATCCGGGTATTCGGTCAGCTCTTCGGCGGCGTGGCGTTTCTGGGCGCCGATCTGGCCGATCACGGTGCGGCGGTCGTACAGGGCTTTGATCTCCCGGTCCAGGCCGGTCAAAGCATCCCCCACACCGATGATGTTCAGCAGGGTGTCGGCCTTATCTTTATCGCTGGCCTGCATAAAGCGGGGCAGGTCCAGCGCCAGCGGCTCCACAAAAGCGTTCAGCAGCTGCTGGCCGCTGCGCTGGCCGGTGGGGTCCGTCACGGTCAGGCTGCTGTTTTTGCCCCTGCGCTCCACCACAACGCCGTTAGACAGGATCACTTTCAGGTGGGGCGGGGCAAGGGCACCGTCCCGCACAGCGGCGGTAGGGCGGAACTTCTCGCCGCCCAGGGCCCAGGCCAGGGCATCCAGCACACTGGTTTTGCCCTGGTTGTTGTTGCCGCCCACAATGGTCAGCCCGGTGGGGGAGGGCGTGAGGGCAACCGCCTTGATGCGTTTTACGTTTTCGGCTTCCAGAGCCGTGATTTTTACAGACATTTTATTGCCTCCGTTTGAATTTCAGTCAGGGTGTTGGTCAGCTGGTTGATGGCCCCGGCGCGGGTGTCCGGCGGCAGCTTGGCCAGCTGCGGCTTGACGGACTTCCAGGCGTTCTGCATGGCGCGCCCGGCCAGCAGCAGGCTGTCATAGGCGTTGCGGGTGTCCAGCTCGATTTGTTCCGGTGTGGCGGCGGCAGCTTTGGCGGCTTCCAGCTCGCTGCGCAAAGGGGCGGTCAGTTCATCGGCCAGGGTGTGGGCACGGCGGTTGATCTCATCCTCGTCCACAGCGGCGGCCACCGGCTGCGCTTTGGCGGCTTCGGCTTCCCGCTGGTATTTGTCGGCACGCATCCGGGCAGCATCGGCAACCTGGCGGGCACCGGCCAGCTGATTTTCCGCTTCCTTTGCCCGCTGCTCGGCTTCGGTGGCGCGGCGCAGGGCGGAATCTTCGTTTTTGTGGGCGGTGCGGTAGCTTTCCTGGGCACCGGTGGCGGCGGCTTGCAGCTGGCGGTTCTGCTCATGCAGGCCGTCAACATCGGCCAGGGCGGCATCGCGGGCGGCTTTGGCGGCGGCTGCGGCATTGAGGGCGTTCACCCGGTCGGCGCGCAGCTGCTGGTTTTCTTTCAGCAAATCCTGGTATTGCTTGTGGGTGGTAATGTCGCCGGATTTGACGGCCTGCACCAGATCGGCGGGGGCGCTGGGCTTGGCGGCAGCATATAATAAGGATGGGGAAAGCTCTTCCAGCACTTGCTGCTGGCGAGGGCTGCTGGAATCAAACAGCTTTGCCACCAGCAGCCGCTCGGCCGCCTTGCGGTTTAGACCGACACTCTCGCACCAGCCCCCGAAGGTCTTTTCGCTGTCGGAAAACGCCCCCTTACCATTGCGACATTTTGTCGCAATGGTGACGCACAGCGCGTCGTGCGCAATGGAAACGCCGTCAGCCATGCGGCGCAGGCCCATTTCGGCCAGCTTGCGTCCCGATGTGTACATCTGTTCGGCCAGGTGCAGGTCGGTAACGGTTTGGGCATCCAGCCCCGAATAATCAAATGCCGGAGCCGAACAGGCAGTTTCCGCACCGGACGGGTTTGACATTGCAGCAGAAGTGCCCGCAGGGAAGCAGGGGTCCGGCGGGCAGCTGTTTGCATCCGCCTGGGTGGTCGATGTTTCCTCCGCCAACGTGGCAGCAGGGGCGGCCATAGTCACAGCAGCATCCGCATTCGGGGCAGTCGTGTTCACTTTGCATGGTGGTTCCTCCTTGTTGGACAGCGCGCGCAGGGCTTTTACCACAGCGTCCGGGACCTCGTAGTCATCCATCAGGATGCCGAAGCCGTACCCCAGCCAGTCTTCCTGCGTCAGGTCAGGCTCTTTGGTCTGGGCCTTGGCGTACTGCTGGGCGGCAAAATCGCTGGGCACCCATTTGTTTTGGCGTTTGTCCCAGAACCAGAACCTGCCGTGCTTTAAGGCGTACAGCAGGTGGTTGTCCTGGTTCTGGCAGATCATGTAGTCTATCAACCTTCTACCTCCATGTTGATCAGCGCTTTGCGCTGGGCGGCGCCGGTGTCTGCGGCGCTGTAGCACAGGCTGATCTTTTCCAGTTGTTTGACCTTGCTGCTCGTTGCCTCGGCCAGAATGCTGCGCACGGTTTCGTGCAGCAGCAGTTCGGCATCCTTGCGGTTGTGGGCAAAAGCAGCGCGGATGGCGTCATACTCGTTCATGGCGTTACCTCCACAGGTGTGAATTTCTGCAGCAGTTCTTCGGCCAGCGGCTTGGGCAGGTCCGTCATGCGGGCGTTGCGCCAGCCCACAAGGCAGAGCCGACCATAAAAGCGGCCGTTGTAATGCCGGGTCGGCAGGCTTTGCCCTGCCTGCGGCAGATAAAACAGCGCGGCAAACCGGTTGCTGATCGGGCAGCGCTGCGCGTACCCGCCCATAAAGCGCTGCAGCTCCTGCAGGGTATCCGGCAGGCGGTAAAGTTCCGGCTTTGCGCCGGGGTCAATCACGATTCCGCGCATGTCGCTACCTCCCGCAGCGTAACAGCTGCCCACCCGCCCAACAGGCAGCAGGTCAGACCGGACATGGCAGCTGCCCCGCAACCCTCGGCCAGGGCGGTCACGGCGCACAGTGCGCCCAGCCCGCAGGCCGTTAGCGTGAAATTGGCGAAAGCCTTGCAAATGGGGCTGATGTGGGGTAAAATACAGGTGATGATTTTTTTCGTCTGGCCGTCACGGTGCTGCAACACCGGGGCGGCTGTTTTTGTTTGGGGCATTGTCGTTCTCCTTTCAGTTTAGCCGCACGCCGCGGGCGCGTAGCTCGGCCTTTTTGCGTTCCAGTAGCTCCTTGGCATCGGGACGCTGCATAAAGCGGTGGTAAAAATCCAGCGTTGCCGCCGCCAGCCGCTCGGTAGCATAGGGGTCCGGCTCCGCGGTGGTGGTGATTTTGATAGTGGCGGGGAGAGAGGAAGGGGTCAATAGGATACCTCCTTTTTAGCGATGCTGCATAAGCCAGCGCTCGATTTTTTCGCAGATGTGACAGATGTTGTCAAAAAAATTGACTTTCTGTTCAGTAATGAGTATCTTTAACATAAGGGCAAGTTTGTCCATAAAACCTCCTAAGAAAGGAATGAGAATAATGAGCGATGAAAAAGAATCAAAAACGATTAACATTAGTCCCCTGCCAAGTTGTGTTGATGACACAGTGAAAGAAGCACTAAAGCCAGCAGCCAAGGGAATCGGAACCCTTCTGGGGGATTTGCTGAGCATGGCAACGAATGGCATTCATTTTAAGGCGGAGAAAGCACGTATTCAGCAAGAGCATGACTTGGAAGTGTTCAAGGCTGGTCTAACAAAAAAGCTTGAAGAGAAGCCTGAGGATTGTCTGATTGAGCCGCATCTCCAAGTTGTCGGGCAAGCGATGGATAGTGCTAAATACTGCTTGAATGAAGAAGAAATTCGAAAAATGTTTGAAAATCTTATCGTTAATGCAGCTGACAAAAGATATCAGTCACAGGTCCACCCGTCATTCCCAACGATGATTGCTCAAATGTCGCCATTAGATGCTGAAAATTTGGCATTACTTAGAAATAGGGATGCGTACCCTATTGTTAGCTATCGACTTATAACTTCAGAAGATGGTGGATACGCTGATGGGTTCAAAAACTTTTTCCTTGGAAACGCAAACATGCAAAGCTTCCAGGACTTTGAGTTGCAAGCAGCATCTATGACATCGTTGAATCGATTGGGTTTGACGGAAATTAGTTATTCAGAACACTTTAGCGATAATGCTGTATATGAGCCCTTTAAACACACATTGGTTATGGAGGAGATGCAGAAAATAGTGCGTTCTCAATCAATGTATAAGCGAGTGGATTTTCAAAGGGGATTGGTCAGGCTTACACCAATGGGAAAGACATTTGTAAGGGTTTGTTTCACCTCCTAAAAAAATCCAGCCCTTCCGGTTCAAAGTCCGGACTATGGGACAGGGGTTGTGGTAGAATGGTTGTAGCTGCTAGGAATGCTCCACAAGGTCATCAATGCGGACGCCGAAGTGGTCGGCAATCTTAGCTGCTGTTGCCAGGGTAGGGCCGCCGCCGTTCTTCCAGCGCTGGGCATTGCCTTTACTCAGGCCAAGCGTTTTAAGAACGGTGGTAGCACTTTCACCATGCTGCACGCATAAATTTGTGAAAGTGTTCCAAAAGTTCAAAAAAATGCACCTCTCTTTCCATTTTGTATTGACGCAAGTGCACTTTTGTAGTACTATAGAGTTGCTAAACATCAGTATTAACGCGGTGCCCTCATGTCATAAGTGCATTATAGGGCATTTAAGTGCACTTTGCAAGTGATTTAATGCACTTTTCTGCACTTCTGCGTTTTGCACAAATTCCGGAGGTGCATTTTAGTGTTTTTTGATATGCTGCAAGCACTCTGCGATGAAAAAGGCATCGCAATGTCAGCACTGCTTGATCAGGTCGGGATGAGCCGCGGGAATATCGCGCGCTGGAAAGCGACCGATAAGCCGCCCAAACCAGCTACCTTAATAAAGCTGGCAGAGGCGCTGGGCGTTGACCGCAAACGTCTGGAAGGGGCAGCTGAAAGCCAGGAAGCGGAGACAGAAATGCCTGCCCACGACATCCTGGACGATGTGGATATTGCTTTTTACGGTGAATATAAAGAGCTTTCCGAAGATGACAAAGCAGTGCTGCGCGATATGGTCAGGGTGATGCGAGATCGCCGGGCCAAGAAAAAGCAGGAGGAATAGATTCAGTGTTTCAGTTGTCCGACTTTTACGGATATTGCAAACAAAATGATGTGGATGTTATGCCGTTCGCAATGCTGCCGAGGGCGGCCTGTACCGTGCGGGATGGTCAGAATTATGCCGTTGTGCTGAATTTCAAGCGTCTGCATACCGTGCGCCAGATGCGCACCGCAATGCTGCATGAATCAGGCCACCTGCACACCGGCGCACTGCATAAGGTAAACAGCTCGTTCCAGCTGGTGGAGCAGAACGAATACCGCGCGGATGCGGACGCGTTCCGCCGCTGTCTGCCGCCGGAAGAAATCCGTACAGCCATGCGGGAAGGCTACACAGAGCCGTGGCAACTGGCTGATTACTTTGACGTAGAAGAAAGCTACATAAAAAAAGCCCTGCACTACTGGACGCAGTGCAGGGGGATAAACTTTAATCAGTAAATCAAACCAACCAGGAGGGAAGTACCATGTGTTCGATTCCGGAACTAAAACCTCTTGAATTGTATATCGGGACAAGTGAAGCACAAAACGCAGTGGTATACCCGCTGGACCAGCTGCCGCATTTGTTGGTTTGCGGAATGAACGGGTGTGGGCGCTCCAGCTTTCTGCGGGCGCAGGCGGCAATTTTGGCACATGGGGCCCCGGCAGAGCAGCTGCGGCTAGTGCTGTTGGACGAGACCGGTGTGGAGTTTGTGCAGTTCAAGGAACTTCCGCACCTGTTAATGCCGCCGGTTTCCGCCCCGGAGAAAAAGGCTGGCGCCATGCGTGCACTGTGCATGGAACTGCAGTGGCGCTACTCTGTGTTTGCCAAGTGCGGTGCGCGGGAACTGGAGGATTATAACCAGCAGGCTGAAACGCCGCTGCCCCACATTGTTGCCGTAATAGACGGCCTGGAAGATCTGCTTGTGCAGAAAGAATGTGTGGGTCAGATACAGCAGATCTGCCAGAAGGGCCGCCCGGTGGGCATCCACATAATTGCGGCGGCCCGCCAGGTTCCGGAGGAAGAGATTGTTGCCGGATTTGCCAGCCGCCTTGCATTCCGCGTGGCAACAAAGACCGCGGCAAATCGGATGGGAGCCCCCGGGGCGGAACTGCTGCCGGTCCCCGGAACGGCATTATTCTCTCCCATTAACTATGCAAACCCTGTGCGGGTGCAGACCAAAGAACTGACCGACGAAGAAATTGAAACCCTGATCGCTCCCGTGGCAACTGGGCACCACTATGGTGACGATTTTGTGCGGGAAGCCAGCAGGGTAGAGAGCGACGAATGGCCAGACCCCATGTATGAGTACGCACGGCAGTGCGTGATTGAGGCAGGGTATGCCTCCACCAGCCTTTTGCAGCGGCGCTGCAATCTGGGGTATGCCCGCGCGGCCCGCATTTTGGATCAGTTGGAACAGGCAAAAGTTATTGGCCCTTATGAGGGGACCCAACCGCGGGTGGTGCTGCCGCCATATGCAAAGCCCAAAGCACCGCAAATGCCCAAAGCGGCCCCCGCAGCCAAAGGTATTAAGATCAATCGCAGCACTGTGAAGGAGGCAAGCGCACCGGAGGAGAAACTCGTACAGCCCCCGGCAGAAGAAACGCCGGCGCAGCCACTGGTACCGGAAATTGTCGAAACGCAGCCGGAGATTCCGCGCCAGGTCTCCACGGTGCAGGGGTGCGATGGCATGGAAGGCCATGATTTTGAGCACCTGTGTGCGGATGCTTTGCGGGCCAATGGTTATAAACAGGTGCAAGTTACGCAGGCCAGCGGCGATTATGGCATTGATGTTCTGGCACAAAACAACGGGATATCCTATGCCATCCAGTGCAAGCGGTACAATTCGCCCGTTGGCAACCATGCGGTGCAGGAAGCTTATGCAGGTGCCGCCTATTATGGCAGCAGCGTGCCGGTGGTCCTGACAAACCAGGATTTTACCCCAGCTGCCAGAGAAATGGCAGCCTCACTGGGGGTAAAACTTTGGGGGCGCAGCGAACTGGACGACTTGCTGCGCGTGTATGAATCAACAGAGCAAAGAAGAAAGCGGATGATCCTGAAAGTATTAAAGGTCGCCCTGAAAATTGCCCTGTATGCCATCGGAGCCGCCGCAGTTGCCCTGGTGGTTGTCGCGGCGGGAATCGTGGTTATTAGCGCATATGCCATGGTGTTTGCCGCCATTCTGGTGTTTGCACCCATCCTGGTTTTCTTCTGCCCGAAAAAGAGGCGGAGAAGGAGAAGGAAAAAAGAAAAAACGCCCCCGGTGTTGGCGCACCGAGAGCGTTAAAGAAGGTGATAAAAGATGTTTTGGAAAAAGGAGCAGAAAGAAAGCGAACCGCAAAAAGCAGAGAAAATAAATGGAATTGATGATTATATCAGAATCCGTTTGGATGGACAGATAGACTGGTATGACAAAAAGGCTGCCGAAGCGCAGAGGTGGTATAAAAGATTCCAAGTGATGGAGCTGATCGTCGCGGCGATTATTCCATTGTTGTCAGGATATGCAGTAGGATGCAAGCCGATTGCTGTGGTGATTGGAATAGGCGGCGCAATTATTACCCTTATAGAGGGAATTTGCAAATTGTACCGATTCCATGAAAACTGGATAGAATACCGATCCACTTGCGAACTTTTGCGGCATGAAAAATATCTTTATCAAATGAAAGCGTTCCCTTATTGCAAAGAAGAAGGTTATGACCAACTGTTTGTCAAAAACGTTGAAGCGCTTATTTCGTCCGAAAGTTCAAGGTGGAAAACGAATAATGTTTCGTCAGGTGAATCAGAAAAGAAAAGTCATTCTTCCAGTAGCTGATAAGTCTTCTCGAAAATATCGGGCTTGCAAGGATATTGCTCACCATTTACGCCGGTGATAATCCAATCGCCCGGTGCTGCGTGCATTATGCCTTCCAGCGTTTTGATGTCAAGGTCTTTCTTTGTTTGATATGCGTCTACAATGACAGGTTTTTTCTGAAATTTCATAATGTCACCTCAATTCAATAGAAAGGATGTTCAAAAAATGCCAGGCTTATACTCTTACCGAATTTTTATTAGCCACGCGTGGGAATATGGTGCGGATTACTACCGCTTAGTCAACTTGTTGGATGCAGCACCATATTTTTCTTATTACAATTATTCTGCCCCAAGTGAAAAGCCGCTTGAACTCTCTAGCATAAATGCTTCTGATGCAGAGATAAAGCGGGCAATTACAAGAAAAATAAGCAATGCGCAAGTAGTGCTTGTATTAGGCGGAATGTACTCTATTTACCATCATTGGATGGAATATGAAGTGGATGAGGCCGTGCGAATGGGAAAGCCGATCATTGTCGTAAAGCCTTGGGGTCAGGAGCGGGTTCCCAATTATCTGCAAGCCAGAGCAAACGATATAGTTGGCTGGAACACAGATTCAATCGTTGGGGCTATCCGTACATTAGTATAACAAAAACGCCCCACAGCTGCAACTGTAAGGCGTTTCCATAGATCAGCTTGCCCACAAAAGTGGATACAATCGACCCGACAATCGTATTGTACCACCTTGCGGGCAGGATTGCAAACCCAAAAGGTGATACCATGAAAAAGAAGCAACCAAATACCCGCCATGGCCGGGCGGCGATTTACGCCCGGTATTCGTCCCATAACCAGCGGGAAGCATCCATTGAACAGCAGGTCAAAGCCTGCCGGGAACTGGCCGTGCGGCTGGGGCTGGATGTGGTGGAAACTTACGAGGATAAAGCCATCAGCGGCAAATCCGACCGCCGCCCCAGCTTTCAGCGCCTGCTGAGGGATGCGGAAAAAGGTTATTTTGACTGCGTGCTGGCGTGGAAGTCCAACCGTATGGGCCGCAATATGCTGCAGGCCATGACCAATGAAGCCCGCCTGAAAGACTGGGGCGTAAGGACCTTTTACGCGGAGGAAGATTTTGACGATACCGCTGCCGGCCGCTTTGCGTTGCGCAATATGATGAACGTCAACCAGTTCTACAGCGAGAATATGGCAGAGGACATCACCCGCGGCATGATGGATAATGCCAGCAAGTGCCTGAGCAACGGCGCGCTGCCATTGGGGTACAAGGCAGGGGAGAACGGCTGCATTGTGCTGGATAAGGCGCAGGCTGCCGTGGTTCAGGAAATTTACACGCGGGTGGCCTGCCGGGAGCCTTTTGTGGATATTGCGGCGGATCTGAACCGGCGCGGCATCAAAACCAAGCGCGGCGGCCCGTGGACCAAAAGCAGCTTTTATACGATCTGCCGCAATGAGCGCTACCGCGGCATTTATATTTACGATGACGTCCGGGTGGAAGGCGGCGTTCCGCGTATTGTTTCGGACGGCCTGTTTTATCGTGTGCAGGAGGTGCTGAAAGTGAAAAAGACCCCACAATCCGCCCGGCATCATACCGGGGCAGAGGATTACCTGTTGACAGGCAAGCTGTTCTGCGGCAAATGCGGCAGGCCCATGACGGGCGTTTCCGGCACCAGCCGCTCCGGCGAAATGCACTACTATTACACCTGCCAAAAGCGCCGCCGGGAACACGCCTGTGATAAAAAGAACGTGATCCGCGAGCAGATCGAGAAGAGTGTGGCACAGGCCATCAAGCAGTATATGCTGACGGACGAGATGATCCAGCACATGGCCGATGCAACCATGGCCTACAATGCCCGCCAGGAAAAAGACCTGCACCTGCAGGACCTGCAAGGTCAGCTGGCCGCGGTCAAAACCTCCGCAGCCAACCTGCTCAAAGCCATTGAGATGGGGGTCATCACCGAAACCACCAAGGCCCGCATGGTGGAGCTGGAACAGGAACAGGGGCGGTTGAACGCCCAGATTGAAAACGCCCGCGCCGAACTGGTACCCATTACACGGGATAATTTTGTTTCACTGCTGCACATCTACCGGGATGGTGACATCAATGACAGCAAGTACCTGGCAAGCCTGTTTGAAACGTTCCTGGTGCGGGTAGATCTGTACGATGATCACTTCCTGATTTGGTTCAATCCCCTCGGCCAAAAGACCCCGGCTGATATCCCGATCACCAGCATAGAAAACGGGGATGCAGATGAATTTTTTGACGAATGTAGGAGTAAAAATGTGTTCGATTGGGGTGGGAAATGGTCCACCATAAACCATCAAGACGAACACACTACTTTTATCACGATGATAGGTAATGTGTTCGTTTTGTTTTGTTCGTTTCCGGGCCTGAAATAGAAATAAATTAAGTCTAATTTGTGAACAAATAGAACATCATTAGAGACCCATTACAACAAAATAAGCGGCGGGCTACCCCTATTTTCAGGGGAAAGCCTGCCGCTTTTATTATGGATTATTTAACTTGCTGGTAACTTGCTGGTAACTTGCTGGTCAGTTGCCTTTGCCGATCTGCTTAATAACCTGATCCGCGCCGGTAGCCGCAAGGCCGGAGACGATACCCACGGCCAGGGCGGTCAACGGATCAGTTGCAGGAAAATCCGGCACGTTGATGTACATGGCGGCAAGGCCCAGCAGGCCGCCAAGGGCGCCGCAGATGGACGGCAGCCATTTGTTGGCCAGCGGGGTTTGCTTGACAGCGGTGGCGGCCAGGTAGCAGATGACGGTGATGCAGGCAACGGATGCGATGCCAAAAGATGCAAAATCCATGATGATTTCCTCCTATGTATTCGTGTTCAGGCGGTCCTGTTCTCGAGGTCGGTGATGCGGTGGTTTGCCACGCGCATCTGCTCTTCAAGTACGGGGACCCGCTGGGCAAAGTTGTTGTGTGCGCGGACCTCGCGGGTCAGTTCTTCCAGTTTAGTGTCGGTTACTGCCTGTGCGGTGGCCATGCGCTGTTCGGTGCGGCGGGAGGTTGCCAGGGTGGTGATGACCACGCCAACAACGGAGCAACCCCCGGTAATCAGGGCAACGATGATTGCGTCCATACTCAGTCCTCCCACTTGGATTTGTACAGCCCTGCCGCGGTCAGGCCCAGCTGATTGCAGAGCGCATAAACCTGTGCCGCATCACCAAGGCTGATGGGGCCGATGGTGATGGTTTGCAGCGTGCTGGTATTGGCGGCGGGCTTGTCCTGTGCTGCGCGCTGCTCGGTGCGGGTCAGTGCTGCCGCAGCCTGCACACCTAGGACGGCGCAGAACGACAGCTGAAAGCCAAGGTCGCACGGCGCATAGGCGTTTTGCAGCCCCA
>ERZ773169.2457-NODE-2457-length-13507-cov-2.750669_pt1 | contig 13507 bp, 13 predicted proteins | sample MGYA00580536_ERZ773169 | MGnify/ENA primary metagenome ERZ773169 (study PRJEB29015, sample SAMEA2737814) | human gut metagenome | biome: human gut; feature: human-associated habitat; material: faeces | place: China | collected 2012 ...
AGCTTGTCGCGGTCGATCACCGTCACGCGATCGGAAATACGGCTCGCCGCATAGTACTGGTAGCTGCGCATCACCTTGAGCACGCCATCGGAATCGTCGGCCACCGTATAGTAGCCAATGAGTTGGTGAGCCATGGGAATGCTCAGCAGGTGCTTGGCCACCTCACTCCACTGGTTGATAGGGTTGTTGTTGAAGTCGGCCCAATGGAACTGGAACTTCTCGTTGAACGTACCGTCGGGTCCGGGATTGGCGAAGTACTTCGTCTCATCCGGGTTCATGGCGACGAATATCTGCACCAGGGAGAACAGTCCCTCGAACACGCCCTCGGCGGCATACTTGCGAATCTGGCCGATGGCTTCTGACACCGGCACCCCGCTCTTTTTCAGTTCAATATGGAACAGAGGCATTCCGTTGATGAGCAGCATGAGGTCGCCACGACGGTCGTGTCCCAACTTCGACTTCGAGGAAAACACCGGCTGCTGGGCTATCTGATAGCGGCTCTGACCGCCGGCGATCTCGTCGCGATGGAATATCTTAAGGGCCACTTCCTTACCGACATGCAGCTCATCGTCGGCATTATCTCGTTTGATGATAATCTCTTTGCCGTTGATCAACTCGTTGATGGCCACTGGCGTGCGCTTCACGCGAATCTGCTCCACAACTTGCTGTATCTCGGTTTGCGTCAGCGGGGCGCCATTGAGGCAGTCGCGGTGCTTGTTGTTCTCGAAGAGGATAGCCGCCCAGTTCTCTAAGAGCTGCTGCTCGGTCGGGCGCTTGATCACCCCACCCGCATCATCCCAGCCATAGGCCTTCAGCTTCTCGATAACCGCTTCCTCGAATGCCGCCTCTGTATCAAAAACCATTGAAGCCCTCTTGTCTTTCTCTATTTGTTCAACCGCAACATGTCTCCATTCAACGGAGTATTCGGATCAGCCGGTGTTGCAATGCGAGTAAATATCGTCACCAGCCCAGACAAATCCATATCTTCGGCAGCCGCACGTTACCTGGCACCAATCGAGATCGTATCCGGCCTCGTGGCAAAGGAGCGTCCAGAACAGCCGCTGGGTTCTCCCGTTGCCCTCGCGAAACGGATGGATGAAATTGTAGTTATCGAAATGATAAGCTAGACGCTGCGTAAACTCCTCTTTCGGCAAATCGCGAAGCCAGTTGTCTTTCCGCAGCTCGTCTTGCGCCCATGCGAACCCCATCGCAATATTGGGCGACGGAAGAAAGTACTCGGATCCTTCCTGGCTCTTGCGAATTTCAACCGTACGCGGCATCCCGGCCCAATCGTAAATATCCTGAAACAGAAAGCGATGAATGAAAAGAAAATCATCCATAGAGCCCGAAGGCCGGAGCGGGAGCTTTTCGAGAAACTCATTAGTACGCAGGGCGACGAGCTCGCCTTCGGCGTTAAGGAGTTCATCGTAGTTTGTTGCGCCTACCAGGTTCCGCAGTATGCTCGCATCGGCATCCAAGTAGGGATCGACAAAATCATGCGCCATGGGACACGGCTTCCTTGCGGTTCGTCCAACGGCGCTTCGTGCGCTTCATGAGCTCCTCGATGGAGATATCGCCCGAGACATACTCCTCGGCATCTTCGCGGAACTCGGCGGACACGTAAGCGCCCTCCATCTCGCCAGAGTGAATGGCCTCTTTCATTGCACGTTTACGATCCATATCGATATCCTTTCACCAGCGTAAGTATCAGACAAACATTTTCTCGAGCAAAGCTTTTTTCAGATTCTTCAAGATTTCCAGCTCACGCTGATGAAGGGCGATGAGGGAATCGAGCCCACGGAAAAAGGAACCCACGAGATCCGCCTCCTCGCAACACGGGACGGCCATCTGAAAGCCCTTTACCTTTTCTGCATTTAGATTCGCCTGTGTCCCCGTAGAGATTAGGGGCTCCCATTCGGCATTCGCATCAGCCTTGTCTAGTCGTGCGTATACATAATCACGCAGCGCTTGGCTATCAAAGACCATGTTGTAAAAGGCCTGGCTAGTAGCCAAATCAAGTTCGCAAATCCCCACTTTTCCAACGCTTGCATACATGGCTAGACAGATTGCCCCACTAGGCACAACCCACGCAGCACTATTGTTGAGACCATCCTCTGTCAAAGACTTCGCGGTTGAATCTATGTACCGGTCTTCGATGTCCGCAATCCCAAGAAAAGGTATTTCTCCGTTGTAATAGGATGGCTCTGTAGCAGTTGGAGTCCCTCCCGATCCTCCTTTTGCGAATAGCTCCCCCAGCTTACGCTGTTCCCAAGTTGACGCAAGGAACGAACTTCTTGTATGCCGGAACGCGGAAAAGTGTTGTGCTGCGCATGCAATTTCAGAAAAAGTGAATCACCTTGCAAAAAACTCCGTATTGAAGAAAGCTGGGGGTCCTTGGGCCATTCCCGCTCAACGGCACCTGCCTCGTCGGCGCGAGCGAAGCGACCTGCAAATAAACAAACCGCACTGCATCGGATCGAGCTTTGCCGCAAAAGCAGGAAGGCGAGCGCAACCCGACAGAACTCCAACGCTTTTGCCTCAAAAACGAACATCGACATCAATCTCTTGAAGGCATCTTGCCCGTTCAAACATGTATCCGTCAGATAGCCTCTCTCCCGGTCCCATTCGGAAAGTCCACGGTAGTAGTACATCTTCTTGGAGTCTTCAATAATGAACGGCACAAGCCCAAAGCGCAGGCACTCCTTCAGTACGATGAGCCGTCCGACCCTCCCATTGCCGTCCTGAAACGGATGTATACGCTCGAACTTGCAATGGAAGCGAATGATATCGTCGATTGAGACATCGACTATCTGGTCATACTCAGCAAGTAGCGACCTCATGCGCGAAGCAACTTCTTCCGGCCTGACGGTCTCCCGACCACCGACCATGTTAGCCCTCTTCTTGTAGTCCCCGACAGCAAACCAAGCGAGCGAAGAGTCTTTCGTGCCCTGCTTCAGTATTCGGTGCAGCTCTTTGATGACATCCTCAGAAAGCGGCTCTTCTGCAACATCAATGCAGAAATCGATGGCCCGAAAATGATTGACCGTTTCGATAATGTCGTCAACTGGGAGGCTCTCGCCGACGTCCACCGTGTTCGTTTCGAAGATCATTCTAGTCTGATCTTCGCTGAGCTTGCTGCCCTCAATGCGATTGGAGTTATAGGTCATTCGCACTTGGAGCTCATGATATAGCCCGCCTGATATTCGGGCGTACTTCTCATCTCTGAGCGTTTGGAGCAAGTTGTTATCCGAGACAGCTCGACATAATTCGTCTACGGGGCAGCAGAGGTAGGCCGCCATTCTCTCAAGAACGCGCTTGGCAACCTTCTCGCCCCGTCCGATTTTCGCCATAGTGCGGGACGATATACCCAGCTCTTTCGCAAGTGCGGTTTTCGTTATGTCTCTCTCATCCAGCTTTTGGGACAGTCCAGAATATGAAATCACAGCATTCACCTCATTCCTTTACTTTTTATAGCATAAAACCCGTGCAAGTAAAGGTATGAAAGCGGAGAAGTAAAGGTGGCGCGACGACATGGCATCCAGCACTTTTTAGTTTCCGGAAAGCCCAACATGGAAAGATCGCCACCTTCTGTAGAGGAATCCAGCTGGACGGAAGCTGTTACGCGAAGAAGACAACTTGGGAACAGCGTAAGCTGGGGGAAGTCGTTGACGTTCACAACGGGAAAGACTACAAGCATTTGAAACCAGGCTCGATTCCTGTTTACGGAACCGGTGGCTTGATGACCTACGTTGACGATGCTCTTTCGAAAAACGAAGACGCCGTCGGCGTCGGGCGAAAGGGGACGATCGACCAGCCCTACAAGCTGCGTGCCCCGTTTTGGACGGTTGACACGCTGTTTTATGCTGTTCCAAAAGCTGGAAATGATATCGAATTCGTTCTGTGCTGCTTTCAGAGAATCAACTGGAAGGCGAAAGATGAATCAACCGGGTTGCCCAGTTTGTCGAAAAGTGCGATCAACAATACCCGGCTTTTGACCCCAAGATCGGGTGAACAAGTCCGCATCGGCGCCCTCTTCGCCAAGATCGACTCGCTCATCGCCCTTCATCAGCGTGAGCGATTGCCGACTAAATGAGGCTAGAGATCGAGCGCATCACGAGATCGACGTCCTGGTTCTCGAGTTCTTGAATAATGTGCAGGTAGGTCTTCTGGGTGGTGTTCATGCTGGCGTGTCCAAGACGCTTGGCGACGCTGGCGATGGAGACGCCGGCGAACAGGAGCAGCGATGCGTGGGTGTGGCGCAGCCCGTGCACGGAGATGACGGGAATGCCGGCGCGCTTGCAGTGGCGTTCCAGCACGCTGTTCGCGGTGGAGTTGTAGACCTTCCCTTCCACAAAGATTGGCTCATCATGGGGAAGTCTCTTGGTGAGTTCGGAAAACTGGATGACTAGCTGCCAGTCAAGTTGCACCTTACGTACTGAGGAGCGGTTCTTGGTGGGAACGAACCCCGTTCCTGTTTTATAGTCCCAGGTCTTGTTGACCGAGACAACCTGGCGACTGAATTCGAAGTCGTCGGGCGTCAGCGCAATGGCCTCGGAAAACCTCAGCCCCGTCTTTGCAATGAGAAGGATCAGCCAGTCCCAGCTCACCTCCGGCCCCAGATCGAGGTCGTTCAGAAGGCGGTGCAGTTCGAACTGGTTGAGGTACTTCTGCTTCTTGGCGCGCGGAGACTTTCCCTTGATAATGGCCTTACGCGTTGGGTCGCGTTCCACGAGGCCCTCGTCGACGGCGTCGAGGACGGCGCCTTTCAGCTGGTGATGGAAGTCCATGGTGGTCTGCCGTTCGTGGCTGACGGCGTAATCGTTCAGCAGCTTCTGATAGGTGATGCGGTTGAGCTCCGCGAGGGTCAACAGGGGAATGAGTCGTTGCAGCCACGCGCAGGTGAGCCGGTACTTGCTGAGTGTGACATCGCGCACGGCTCCCTCCTTGTACATAGCCACCCACTGCCGATAGTAGTCGCAGAACGTGTCGTTGGGCGTGAGTTCGTTGAGCATTACTGGGTTTCCTTTCTGCGTTTTTTGGTTCGTTTGAAGGCTCACGCTGATGAAGGTTCGCTTAGCATACGGCGATTTGCCGTGTGTGGTTGCTTTTGGAAAGAATTAAAGGTGGTGCGCATTCCGTGCGGTTGGACGGAGGCTCGGGGCGCCGTGGTAAGATGACGCAGAAATGAGAAATGCGCGGTTGAGCGATCGCGTGGATGTGTTAGGGGTTTGCATGAATTCGCAGAGTCCGGGTGTGGGCGGCCAAGGGTCGCGCGATGGTTGGGGCGCTCCTCGGAGCGCGGCCTGGCAATCTGCGTCGCAGCAATCCGGCCCGTGGCAGCCGCAGCAGTCCCGGCCGCAGCAGCCCGGGCCGCAGCAGCCCGGGCCCGATTATGTCTATGAGGTGCCCGAAGATTTTCAAGGGCAACAGAGTGCCTGGCAGAGCGGCGTCAGCGGGAATGCGAATGGGCATCCCCAGGGCGGCGGCCCCGCGTCGGGCACGTCGGGGACTGGTTCTGGGTCGGCGGGCCCCTCGGGCAGTCCCATCCCCGGCATGTCGGCCAAGGACTTCCAGAAGATGTGCCGGTCGGTGGACAAGGCCTTCTCGCAGTTCGCTCGCATTGTTGATGCGGGGGTAAGCGAGGCGGCCGAGGCGCTGGGGCAGTCGCCCGAGAAGAACTTGAAGGCCCACAAGGAGCTGCAGGAGAAACGCAAGCGCGAGAAGAAGGCGCGCAAGGCCGAAGAGGAGGCCCGACGTCGTGCGGCGCAGCAGGCTTGCGGGCAACAGCCTTACGGCCAGCAATGGGCGCCGCTTTCGAAGGCGAAGAAGCGCGCTTCCGCTCATCGGGCGGTTTAACGGCGGCAGGCGTTGTCATGACGGCAATCGGGGGAGCATGCACGTTCGCTTTCGGAACGTTTACCGTCGTGGGCGTTGCTACGGGATTGGCGGTAGGGCCGGGAGGCATCATCACGGCTGTGCTGTTCGGGGCCCTCACCGTTGGCGCTGCCGGCTTGCTCGCGAACGGCATCGGGCGCCTCCGCACTGCCTCGCAACTGAAATCGGTGCGCCGCATCATGGGGGAGCGCGAGGTGTGCACCTTCGACGAATTGGCGAGCCGCTCCCAGGTCAAGCGTTCGCGCGTCGTAGCTCGCACGCGCAAGCTTTTGAAGCAGGGCCTTATTCCCCAGGGACGCATCGATGACGAGCAGACCTGCCTCATGGTGACTGACGGGGCCTTTCACCAGTATCGTCAGCTGCAGATGGCTCAGCGCCAGACGAAGGAGAACGAGCAGGCGGCCGCGGCGGCCCGGGCGGCCGAGGAGACGGCGCGAGCGGCCCACGAGCAGGATATCTCCGAGCGCCTGACGCCCGAGCAGCGCGCCTTTGTCGCCCGCGGCCGCGACTACGTGCGCCAGATGGATGAGCTGAACGCCGCCATCGACGACGTCGCGGTGAGCGAGCGCATTACGGCCATTCAGGACGTGGTGGGCCGCATTCTCGCCCGCGCCGAGGAAGAGCCGGCCGTCATCGCCGGGCTCGACCGCCTGACCGCGTACTACCTGCCCACCACGGTGAAGCTGCTCGATGCCTACGACCGGTTGGAGGAGGAGCCCATTCAAGGCGAGAACATCTCCAGCTCGCGCAGCGAGATCGAGCATACGTTGGAGGTGCTGCACAGCGCTTTCGAGAAGCTCTTCGACGACACGTATCAAGACCTCTCCCTCGATGTGTCCGCCGACATCTCAGTGCTGCACGCCATGCTCGCCCAAGAGGGACTCACGGAAGGCCCCTTCGATGTGAAGCCGTAAGCAATGGTTTCGAGCGCCTAACCCCGGACGCTCTTGAGCGCGAGGCTCGCAAGGCCCCCTCGCAATTTCCGATTCATCCGTACCGTGCCCGTGAAAGGATAAGCTATGAACAACGAACTGACCGATCTCACGAACATTCCCGCCCCGACGCTCACGCTCGATCCCGTAAGCGACGGCGAGGTGGCCGAGGCCTCCATCATCGAGGTGGACCCGCCCGCCGCGCCCAGCCTCGCCGACTCGCTTTCCGCCGAAGAGCTGGCCCAGGTGGACGCGTTCGCCCAGCAGATCGACATCGCGAACTCCCAGCAGGTGCTCACCTTCGGCGCCGGCGCCCAGAAGAAGATGGCGTCGTTCTCGGAGACGGCGCTCGCGAAGGTGCGCACCCAGGATTTGGGCGAGGCGGGCGATCTTATCGCCGGGGTAGTGACCGAGCTCAAGAACTTCGACGTGGATGACGACGACAAGGGCTTCTTCGGCCTGTTCAAGAAGTCGGCGAACAAAATCACGTCGCTCAAGGCCCGCTACGACACCGCCGAGGCCAATGTCGACAAGATCGCCAAGACCCTCGAGGGCCATCAGGTGCAGCTCATGAAGGACGCGGCCACACTCGACAAGCTCTACGAGCTGAACCTCACCTACTTCAAGGAGCTGACCATGTACCTTCTGGCCGGCCGTCAGCGCCTGGCCGAGGTGCGCGAGAGCGAGCTGGCCGAACTGTCCGCCAAGGCTCAGGCCTCCGGTTCCACCGAGGACGCCGAGGCGGTGCAGAAACTCGCCGCTGCGTGCAACCGCTTCGAGAAGAAGCTGTCGGACTTGGATTTGTCCCGCACTGTGGCCATGCAGATGGCGCCGCAGATCCGTCTCGTACAGAACAACGAGATGCTCATGATCGAGAAGATCCAGACGACGCTCGTGAACACCATTCCTCTGTGGAAGAGCCAGATGCTGCTGGCGCTGGGGCTCGCCAACAACGAGGCGGCGCTCAAAGCCCAGTCGGCCGTCACCGACATGACCAACGAGCTTCTGCGCAAGAACGCCGAGAAGTTGAAAGCTTCCACCGTGGAGGTGGCCCGCGAGTCCGAGCGCGGCATTGTGGATATCGAGACGTTGAAGGCCACCAACGAGAACCTCATCCAGACCTTCGATGAGGTAATGAAGATCCAGGCCGAGGGCCGCGCCAAGCGCGCCGAGGCCGAGGCGGAGATGCGCCGCATGGAAGCCGAGCTGCGCCAGAAACTGCTGGAGGTGAAGTAGCCCGTGCGCGTGATGGCGCTGGATATCGGGGAAGTGCGCGTGGGGGTGGCGGTGAGCGACCCGGGCGAGCGCGTGGCAAGTCCGGTGTGCGTGATGCCCGCCGCCGAGGTGACCGGTTGCGCCAAGCCCTTCCGCCGGCTTCTGGAAGACTGGGAGCCGGAGCTGCTCGTCTGCGGGCTGCCCCGCACGCTCGCCGGCGATGAGGGCCCCCAGGCGGCCCGCATTCGCAAGGAGGCCGCGCGCATCAGCGACGCCTGCGGCATTCCCCACGTTTTCGCAGATGAACGGCTCAGCTCGGCCGAGGCCAAGCGGAGTTTGCGTGAAAAGGGTCTGACTGAGAAGGAGATGCGCGGCAAGGTTGATATGATAGCCGCAAGTCTGTTTTTGCAATCTTGGCTCGACGAGCGTGCCCGCGCTTGAGGTATTCGCGGGGCTAATCGCCGGGCCGTTTCGTAGAGAAAGGCCGCACCTTGGCTCTCCATGGCAAGAAGGTCACCTATTCGTCCCACTCCTCTCGCGCCGCCCGGGCGGCGCACGCCAAGGGGGATCGGGAGTTCCGTACCTACGACACGAGCGCCATCATGCCGAAGAAGTCGCCGGCGCCCTTCATTTGCTTGGGCATCGTGGCCGTCGTCGTCATTGCGGCCGTGTGCTTCTTCGCCTTCCGCGGCTGCGCCGGCTCGCAAGTGGAGCTGCTCGCGCCGGGCCAGTCAGCAGAGGTGACCATCACGGAAGGGGAGACCGCCTCCTCCATCGGCGACGCGCTCGTGGCCGCGCGCCTCATCGGCAGCTCGCGGGAGTTCACCGACGAGGTCACGCGCCTGGAAGCCGCCTCGGCGCTCATTCCCGGCACCTACACCTTCCAGGGCGGCAGCACCCCCGAGGAGCTGGTGCGCGCCATCATGGCCGGCCCCGCCCAGGTGGGCGACACGCTCGCTGTGCCCGAGGACATCACCCGTGCGGAGCTGTCCGAGCTGGTGGCGAGCGCCACGGGCGGCCGCATCACCGCCGAGGCCTTCCTCGCCGCTTCCGAGAACGCGAGCGCCTATGCGGCCGACTACGCGTTTCTGGAAAGCGCCGGCGAGAACTCGCTGGAGGGCTTCCTGTTCCCCGAGACCTACGCCGTGACCGAGGACATGGATGCCGAGGCCGTCGTGCGCATGATGCTCGACCAGTTCGGCACGGAGACCGCCAGCATCTTCGGCGACTTCGCCAACAGCTACCCGGCGAGTCAGGGGCTTACGCTGTACCAGTCGGTGAACCTGGCCTCCATCGTCGCCAAGGAATCCACCGGCGACCAGGAGGTGCGCGATCATGTGGCCGGGGTGTTCTACAACCGCCTCGCCTCCGATCGGCCCTACCTGGAATCCGACGCCACCACGGCCTACGAGGTGGGCCGCGAGCCCACGGCCGAGGAGGTGCACGCCGAGACGCCCTACAGCACCTACGCGAATGCGGGCCTGCCGCCGACGCCCATCTGCTCGCCGGGCCTCGAGAGCCTCACCGCCGTGTGCGAGCCGACCCAAACCGAGGACATGTTCTTCTACTTCTATCCCGATGCCGACGGCAACATGCAGGCGGCGTTCAGCAAGACCTACGAGGAGCATCAGCAGGCCATCGCCGATAATTCCAACGCTGGTGGCGCCGACGGGTCGGGCGATGCTGCAGCCGGTGAAGGCGCGGCCGCCTAAGGGCGCCCTTTCGGTCTTCAGGTGCGACCCATGGCGCTTCTCACCCCCGATCGCTATTTCTCGCGCATCAGCGCCATCGATATCGAGCGCGATTTGCTCGGGTGCGGCCTGACTCATGTGCTGCTCGATATCGACAATACCGTGCGCGCCCGGGATACGGGATGCGTGCCGCGCGATGTGGGGATGTGGCTCGGTCGGGCGCGGGAGGCCGGGGTGAGCTTCTGTTTGCTCTCGAACAACTGGCATGCCGACGTGTACCGATTCGCCGGCGAGCTGGAGCTGCCCATCGTGGCCAAGGCCTTAAAGCCGCTGCCGCCGGCGTTTCTCGCGGCTCGGCGGAAGATCGGGGGAGCCGCCGCCGACACGGTCGTTGTTGGCGATCAGCTGGCGACCGATGTGCTGGGAGCCCATCTGACGGGCATGAAGGCCTATATGCTGCAGCCGTTGGTCGAGCAGGATCTGCCCCACACGCTGCTGCTGCGCAACGTCGAGCGGGCTATTTTGGGAGATCGCAAGCCGGAGCCGGCAATCAATATCGCGGAATGCGAGGCGAGCCGTTCCGCGGCGCGCCGCGGACAAGGAAGCGCCCCGCGCCGCTTCGGGCAGGGCGCGCAGCGCGGGGTCGAAGGGGCCTCGCGCGAAACGGGAAGGGAATCGCTGTGAGCGAGAAGCTGTATGTGCTGGGGCACCCGGTGAGCCATTCGAAGTCGCCGGTCATGTACAATGCCGTCTACGAGAAGGCGGGGCTGCCCTGGCATTACGGTCTCATGGATGTGCCGACGGCGCCCGAGGCCGAGGCGTTCCTTGCGGCTCGCGACTTCCTTTCCATCAACATCACCACGCCCTATAAGCCCGAGGCGTTCGCTGCCGCCGATGTGCGGGCCGCCTCGGCCACGCTCGCCCACGGGGCCAACGTGCTCGTGAACAAGGACGGGGCCCTTATCGCCTACAACACCGACGGCCAGGGCTGCGTGGCCTATTTGGAACGGGCCGGCGTCGATTTTCGCGGCGCGTCCGTCGTCGTTTGCGGCACGGGGCCGACCTCCCTCTCCATCCTGCACGCCGTGGCCCAGGCGGGGCCGGATGAAGTGATCCTCATCGGCCGCGACAAGGCCAAGGCCCGCAACGTCATGCGCACCTACGCCGACGAGCTGGGGGCGATGGTCGGACGGGTGGTGGACATGCCCGCCTTCAAGGAAGGGCACCTGAGCTTTTCCGAGGTGTACAAGCAGGTGGGCTTCAAGTTCGGCAGCTACGCCACGTCGCGGCAGGCCAACGCGGGCGCGGACATCATCATCGACGCCACGCCGCTCGGCATGAAGGCGGGCGACCCTGCCCCCTTCGACACGGCGCTTCTGAGCGCGGACCAGACGGTGTTCGACGTGGTGTACGGCCACGGCGAGACGGCGCTGGCCCGGGCGGCCCGGGCGGCGGGGTGCCGGTTTTTCGACGGTGCCGGCATGCTCGTCGGCCAGGCCGTGGTCACGGTGGGCATCCTGCGCGACATCACCGGCGAGGCGGCCCTCGACATCCCCGAGGACGAGCTGTTCGCCCTTATGGCGCAGGCGGCCGGGTTTAATCTCGCCTAAGGCCCTTCGGGCGCGCGGGGATTTGGCGGCCGAGATGCCTTTGGCCCCATAGGCGGCGCGGCGCTGTCCTGCTATCATAGCGGCAATGGAAAACACCCTAGCTCGAAAGGTCGCGCCATAATGAACCGCACTAAGATCGCCCAGCTCTACGCCGATGCCGACGCCTTCGCCGGGAAGACCGTCACCGTTGCCGGTTGGGTCAAGTCAGTCCGCGATATGAAGAACTTCGGCTTCGTCACGTTGAACGACGGCAGTTGCTTCAAGGACTTGCAAGTGGTCATGGACCGCGCGACGCTGGAAAACTACGACGAGATTGCGCACCAGAACGTGTCGGCGGCTCTCGTGTGCGAAGGCGTGTTGAAGCTGACGCCGGACGCCCCGCAGCCCTTCGAGCTTGCCGCCGAGAGCATTCGCGTCGAGGGCGCCTCGGCTCCCGACTACCCGCTGCAGAAGAAGCGCGCCACGCCGGAGTTCCTGCGCACCCAGCAGCATCTGCGGCCGCGCACGAACCTGTTCCGCGCCGTGTTCCGCATCCGCTCGGTGGCCGCCGCCTCCATCCACCGCTTCTTCCAAGACCGCGGGTTCGTCTATGTGCACACGCCCATCATCACGGCGAGCGACTGCGAAGGGGCCGGCGAGATGTTCCGCGTGACCACCATCGACCCGGCCCAGGTACCGCTCGTGAGCGAGGAGGCTGCCGCGGCCTCGGACGGCGCGCTTGTGGCCGGCGAGGTGGATTGGAGCGCCGACTTCTTCGGCAAGCCCGCCTCGCTCACCGTGTCCGGCCAGCTCAACGCCGAGAACTTCGCCATGGCCTTCGGGGATGTGTACACGTTCGGCCCCACCTTCCGCGCGGAGAACTCCAACACGGCGCGCCATGCCGCCGAGTTCTGGATGGTGGAGCCCGAGATTGCCTTCGCCGACCTTGAGGACGATATGGAACTGGCCGAGAGCATGCTCAAGTACGTCATCCGCGACGTGATGGAGCGCTGCCCCGACGAGCTGGCCATGTTGAACAAGTTCGTCGACAAGGGGCTTCTCGAGCGCCTGGATCATGTGGCCTCCTCCGATTTCGCGCGTGTCACCTACACCGAGGCCATCGATATCCTGCTCGCGGCGCAAGCGGCGGGGCGCGCCTTCGAGTATCCCGTTGAATGGGGCATCGACTTGCAGACCGAGCACGAGCGGTTCCTCACCGAGGAGCACTTCGGCCGCCCGACGTTCGTGATCGACTATCCCGTCGGCATCAAGGCCTTCTACATGCGCCTGAACGACGACGGGCGCACCGTGGCCGCCATGGACTGCCTCGTGCCGGGCATCGGCGAGATTGTGGGCGGCTCCCAGCGCGAGGAGCGCCTGGAAGTGCTCGAGCGGCGCATCGCCGAGCTGGACATGGACGCCGAGCAGTACCGGGCGTATCTGGACTTGCGCCGTTTCGGCACCTGCCAGCACGCGGGCTTCGGGCTCGGGTTCGAGCGCTTGGTGATGTACCTCACGGGCGTGAGCAATATCCGCGACGTCATCCCGCACCCGCGCACGGTGGGCAACGCCGAGTTCTAAGAGGGCTCAGGGGCCGCTTCCGCCCGCACTTTACCGTCCCGAAACGGTCGGGTGCCTCTGCGTGCGCTACAATGGGTGCCGATCTGTCTCGGGCGCCCTCTGTCGGCGCGCCCTGCGAGAAAGCTGCGTCTATGGAATACATCACTGCCGGAGAAAGTCACGGGCCGAATCTTACGGCCATCGTGACGGGCGTGCCGGCCGGCCTGCCCGTGTCCGTCGATCACATCAACTCCGATCTGGCTCGCCGCCAGGCCGGCTACGGGCGCGGCGGCCGCATGGCCATCGAGAAGGATACGGTGCGCGTCACGAGCGGCATCCGCTTCGGTCGCACCATCGGCAGTCCCATCGCGCTTGAGGTGGCCAACCGCGATTGGGAGAACTGGACGGAGCGTATGGCCGCCTTCGGCGAGGCGCCGCGCGACTTGGTGCGCGAGGTGACGCCCCGGCCGGGGCATGCCGACCTGGTGGGCGCCCTGCGCACGAACACCGATGACTGCCGCAACATCCTGGAGCGCGCGAGCGCCCGGGAGACGGCGGCCCGGGTGGCCGCGGCCGGCGTGGCGCGCGAGTTTCTGGCGGCGCTCGGCGTGGAAGTGTTGTCGTA
>ERZ773169.2462-NODE-2462-length-13462-cov-2.736630_pt1 | contig 13462 bp, 9 predicted proteins | sample MGYA00580536_ERZ773169 | MGnify/ENA primary metagenome ERZ773169 (study PRJEB29015, sample SAMEA2737814) | human gut metagenome | biome: human gut; feature: human-associated habitat; material: faeces | place: China | collected 2012 ...
TCCATGGTGATCTCCCCGCGGTATGCCTTCCGCCGTCCGGGATCTGTCAGATTTTCCCGGTCATAGCCCACGGTCAACACCACCTGGTCTGTGACCAGACGTTTTTCCACCAGCTCCAGGGCCAGAGCGTCAGCCATCTCCCGGACCACGTTACGCGTCTTCTGGAAATCGTAGGCAGACTGGAGCACCTGACCGGCTCCCACGCTCTTTTCCTCCGGGCGGTAGGCCTTGATGTCCGCAATGGTACATGGCTCCCATCCCCAGGCATGGTCGATGAGGAGCTCCGCGTTGATGCCGAACATCCGGTATAGCAGGTCCTCACAGTAAAACTCCCCAGGCTTTCCCAGAGAGCATCTGGCGATGTCTCCCATGGTGAACAGTCCGGCCGCCTCCAGCTTTTTCGCATATCCACGGCCCACCCGCCAGAAATCAGTCAGCGGCCTGTGGTCCCACAAAAGCCGGCGGTAGCTCATTTCGTCCAGCTCTGCGATCCGCACCCCATCCTGGTCCGGCGGCACCCGCTTTGCCACAATGTCCATGGCCGCCTTACAGAGATACAGATTTTCTGCGATCCCGGCCGTGGCCGTGATCCCTGTTTCCTTAAGGACCTCCCGGATTATCTTCATAGCCAGCTCATGAGGCGTCATCTTATATATAGGAAGATACTGGGTCACATCCATGAATACCTCGTCAATGGAGTATACGTGGATATCCTCTGGAGCCACATACCGCAGATAAATGTCATAGATCTTTGTGCTCTTTTCTATATACAGGGCCATCCTGGGCGGGGCCGTAAGAAAGGACACCGCCAGAGACGGATCCTTTTTAAGCTCCTCTGCGTCATAGGACTCCCCCGAAAGCCTGCCTCCCGGCGCGTTCCTCTTTCTGGCGGCGTTGACCTCCCTCACCTTCTGGTTCACCTCAAAGAGCCTGGGCCGCCCCGGGATCCCGAAGGACTTTAAGGCCGGAGACACTGCCAGGCAGATGGTCTTTTCTGTACGGGTCCCGTCTGCCACCGTGAGGCACGTCCGGAGAGGATCCAGCCCCCGCTCCATACATTCCACTGAGGCATAAAAGGACTTGAGATCAATGGCAATATAGGTATGGCGGCCATCCATGGACTTCCCTCCTTCCGGTCTGTTAGTACAGGTTCTTTACCTTAAAATCCTTTTCCAGCTCCCGTCTCTGGTCCTTTTTTGCAATATCCGCACGCTTATCGTACAGCTTCTTACCCCGGGCCAGGCCGATCTCCACCTTCACCAGGCTTCCCTTAAAATAGACCTGGAGAGGCACCAGGGTATAGCCCTTTTCCTGGATCTTTCCCTTTAATTTATTGATCTCATACCGGTGCATCAGAAGCTTTCTCTCCCGAAGGGGATCCTTATTAAAAATATTTCCCTTTTCATAAGGACTGATGTGCATGCCATAGATCATCACTTCGTCGTTGACGATCCGCACAAAGGACTCCTTGACGCTGCATTTGCCCATGCGGAGGGACTTCACCTCTGTTCCTGCCAGGGAAATGCCGCATTCAAATTTATCGTCGATGAAATAGTCGAAATACGCCTTTTTATTGTTGGCGATCAGCTTGATACTATTCTTCCCCATAGATGTTTTCCTCGTTTCTGTCTGATTTTTTCGCCCGGACGGAAGCCCCTGGCTCCGGAGTCTGCATTTTCGCTCCCAAAGCCCTAAAACTCCCGCACCGGAAGGAAGTCGATGGTCTTTAAATACCGGTCCACAGCCACCACCTGGACGCGGATGGGCTGTCCCAGCTTAAACCGTTTTCTGGTGCGCTCTCCCACCAGCTCATAATGCGCTTCATCGAACACATAATAATCGCCGTCCAGTTCGCTTACATGGACCATGCCCTCCACCGTATCAGGAAGCTCCACATAAAATCCATAATTGCTGATCCCGGAGATGACCCCGTCAAAAACCTCCCCGATGCGCCGCTCCATGTACTGGACCTTTTTCGCCTTCTCCGTTTCCCGTTCTGCCTCCTCGGCCAGACGTTCTCTGGAGGAGGTCCAGACTGCGGCCTCCGGCAGCAGCTTTCCATAGTGGGACAGCCGTTTTTCTCCCAGTCTGCCATGAAGGTTCTCCTTGATGATCCGGTGGATCTGCAGATCCGGATACCTGCGGATGGGGGACGTAAAATGTGTATAGTACCGGGCTGCCAGACCGAAATGGCCCACGCAGTCCGTGGTATATTTTGCCTGCTTCATGGACCGCAGGGCAAGCCTGGAGAGCATGGCCTCCTCTGGCGTTCCCGCTGCCCGGGAGAGCAGCTTCTGGATCTCCTTGGGATGGATCTCCTCCGTGGAGACCTTGCTGTTCCTGCGCCCCAGCGCCTTCATGTAATAGCCATAATTGCTGATGAACGTAGACAGCTTCTGGATCCGCTCCGGATCCGGTACATCATGGACGCGGTAGACGAAGGGCAGCTCCTGCCAGTAAAAATGCTGTGCCACTGTCTCATTCGCTGCGAGCATGAAATCCTCGATCAGCATAGTCGCTATATTCCGCTCGTAAGGCTTAATATCCAGTGGATGTCCTTCCTTATCTAACAGAATCTTGCACTCCGGAAAATCGAAATCAATGGATCCCCGCTTCTGTCTCTTCTTCCGCAGTTTGTCCGCGAGCTCAGCCATTTGTTGGAACATGGGGAGCAATTCCCTGTACTGGGAATAGTCTGTCGCGGTTCCTGCGCCTTCCCCGGAGGTTCCATCCGGCGCACCGGCGTTATGCTCTACACACTCTGGCTCCTCCAGCAGCTTTTTCACCACGGTATAAGACATCCGCTTATTGACCCGGATCACAGATTCGCAGATCTCATAGTCCACGATCTCGCCCTCTTCATCCACCTTCATCAGGCAGCTTAATGCCAGACGGTCCACGCCCTCATTCAGGGAACAGATACCGTTACTCAATGCATGGGGCAGCATAGGGATCACACGGTCTACCAGATAGACGCTGGTGCCGCGCTTTAATGCTTCTCTGTCCAGTACGGAATTTTCCTGCACGTAGTTCGTCACGTCTGCAATGTGTACTCCTAAGTGATAATATGTCCCATCAAAGGATACACTGACAGCATCATCCAGATCCTTGGCATCCTCTCCGTCGATGGTGACCATGGTCACATCCCGCAGATCCCTGCGGCCGACACAGTCCGCCTCGGATACCTCCTGGGATACCCTCTCCACCTGGTTCATGATCTTCTCGCCGAATTCCACCGGCAGATCAAAGCCACGTACGATAGACATGATGTCTACACCGGGATCGTTGATATGTCCCAGGATCTCCACGACTTTGCCCTCAGGGCTCTTCGTATTGGTGCCGTATCCGGTGATCTCCACTACGACCTTATGTCCGGTCATGGCTCCCTTCGACCACTCCTTCGGCACGAAAATATCCTGTGCTATCTTCGTGTTATCCGGAATGACAAAGCCAAAATTACTCTTGGACTGCTCATAGGTTCCCACCACCTGGGTCATTCCCCGGGCAATGATACGAAGGACCTGCGCTTCCTGTCGTTTGCCGGTCTTCGCAGGCAGAAGTGCCACTTCCACGGTGTCCTTATGGAATGCTCCGCCCTGCTTGTCCTCCGGAATGAACAGATCCTCGTCCCTTCCTTCCACTTCCACAAATCCAAAGCCTTTGGCATTGCTGATAAAAGTTCCCGTCAGAACCTTACCGTTGGACTTCATATATTTTCCCTTAACGGTCAGGGTAAGCTTTCCTTCCGCTAAAAGTTCCCGCAGAATCTCACGAAACTCTTCCCGTTCTTCTTTTGCGACCTGAAGAAACATTGCCAGTTCCTTTTCCTTCATCGGAACGTAAAAATCATCCTTCACCAGATCACAAATTACTTTTTTTCTCTTCTCTCTGATTTCGTTATTACTCATGTAACCTCTCTCAAACAGTAACTATTCAGAACTCCATTTGCAAAACCGCATCTTCGATGCTTGCTTTTTACTCTGAACAGTTACTATTTTCATATAAAAACAGCCCAGGTGCAGGTCTCTTCCATGTCAAAAGCCAGTGCGCAAAAGCGTGTCTGGATGGAATATTGCCTGCGCCTGAGCGTAACACTAACCCTTCAGTCCCGTAGAGGCAACACCCTCTACAAAGTATTTCTGCAATACCAGGAATACGATCAGTACCGGGATCAGTGACAATACCGATCCTGCCATGATCAGACCGTAATCGGAAGAGTACTGGCTGATGAACATTTTTAATCCCAGCTGAATGGTCTTCTTCTCCTGACTCTTTAAGTAGATCAGAGGTCCCAGATAGTCGTTCCATGTCGCCACGAAGGTGAAAATCGTCAGTGTGGACAGTGCCGGCTTCGACAGCGGCAGCATAATGCTGGCATAGATTCTATACTCGCTCATGCCATCGATTCTGGCGGCTTCACACAGATCATCGGGAATGCCTTCATAGAACTGCTTCATCATGAATACACCGAAAGCGGAGAATGCCTGCAGGCAGATCATAGCCAGCAGCTTATCGTTCAATCCCATTCTTCTCATCATGATAAACTGAGGTACCATATATACCTGCCAGGGCATTGCGATGGTTGCGATGTATGCCAGGAACAGTCCGTTCTTATGACGGAAGTCCAGTTTTGCAAAAGAGTATGCTGCAAAACTACTGGTCAGTAACTGTAAGAAAGTAACGATCAATGTCAAGTATACCGTATTTCCCACGAATCTGCCAAAGGGAATCTTCGTCCAGATCTTCACGTAATTGTCCCACCTGGGGTTCGCAGGGATCCATACAAAAGGATTCATCTGAAATACTTCTCTGTCACTCTTGATGGATGCGGAAAGCATCCACAGGAAAGGAATGATCATGACCACTGCGATCAGAATTAGAATCGCATATACGATCACTTTGCCAAAAACGGCTTTTTTATGTGCTGATTTCATAATCTGTGCGCCTCCTAACGTTTTACCCTGCCGTACACTTCAATCTGACTCAGTGCCGGGAAGGGGGATGGATCTTCTGCTTTGATCAGGTTGCAAAGCTCCAGCCAGGTGATCTCTTTCTCGGGGATTGGCAGTACATGTGCCCTGCTGCTCTTCTCTAAGGGAAATTCCTGTTCACTGCCATCGGAAAACCGGATTGTTACCTGCTGCCACCAGTTGTCATGCGGGAAATCGGATCTGGTGTACAACACGATCCTGTCTGCCAGTACCGGTCTGCCGAAGTCCAGCTTCATAGCTGCATCATCCTGCATGTTGATTCCCCAGGATTCGTAGGGCCATTCTCCGTGGGAGCGGTTCGCCCGGACACCGTCAATGGCGTTTTTCGCTGCGAATACACTCTCGCCTCTGGTCTCCACATTGGCTGTCGCATGAGGATAACAGGGAACATCCATATGCTGATCCGCAGGATTCAGTGCCAGGTTTCTATAGACTGTGATCTCATCTTCTCTTGCGACTTCCGCATAGAGATAATGTTTATTTCCGGAAAATACCTTAGGGGACATGCTGATCCTTTTCTCCCCGAAGGGAACATAATAGGATACATTGTCGGTTATGTATACGAAAGCATCCCCAAGAGCATCATCCACCTGTAAATGTACATGTATATTTTTCTCATCGGTCTCCAGCACGATCCGGTCACCCTCTTCATAGGTATGGGTGCAGACCAGATCCACAAAATCCTCACCGCTGCTGACGCAGATGGTGTTGCTGTCCTTATCGAGAACCTTCAAAGCTAAGATTGCCATTATGCTTTCTCCCTCTTTGCCTGACCGCGGAACTGAATGATCGTTACGAACAGTACCATCAGGAACAGTACCATTGCTACAGAGCTGGAGTAGCCCAGATCCCAGTCAATAAATGCTTTCTGATAGATGTAGTATACAAGAACGGTTGCGGATGTGGTCAGCTCGCCGCTTCCGCCACCTGCCAGCATGATAGCAATGTCGTATACCTTAAAGCAGTTGATGGTCAGCATGACGACTACGAAGAAAGTCGTGGAGGACAACTGCGGCCAGGTCACATAACGGAATTTCTGCCAGGTATTTGCACCGTCCAGACTGGCTGCCTCATACAGTTCAGAGGAGATTCCCTGTAAGCCTGCCAGGTAGATTACCATATAATAACCCATATATTTCCATACACTGAACAGGATCATGGAGAACAGTACCAGTCCGCCGGTGAACCACTGGGGAAGCTGGTCCTGCGGTACATTGAAAACATTCAGCAGAATGTTGTTCACAGGTCCTTTCGAGGGGTGGAACAGCATTTTCCATACTGCGGTGATTGCTACCAGAGAAGCTACATATGGGAAAAAGGAAAGGGTTCTGAAAATACCTCTTCCTATTACTTTCTGATTTAACACGATGGCCAGTGCCAGAGATGCGATCATGGTCAGAGGCACGGTACCGATACAATAAATAATGGTGTTTTTAAATGCTGCGATAAAGAAAGTATCTTTCCACAGTCTTGTAAAATTACTGATGCCTGCCCACTGGATCGGGTTACTCCCGTCCCACTTCATGAAAGCAAGGGCAAAGGCAAAAATAATGGGGATCAAAGTAAATACGCAGAAACCGATAAAGTTAGGTGCAATAAAGGAGTAGGCCACCAGATCTCTTTTGGTTTGACGGCTTAATTTCCGCATAACAATTCTCCTTTCAAACGCTTTTTGTGTCATCTTTTGCGTCTTTTTCTGATAAGAAAGGGGCCGTAGGTACGACCCCTTAAGTCTTATTCAACATTCAACAAACATTCAATACTTTTATAGAGAAGATCTTCATTACTGAGCCTGAAGGTCAGCTACCGCTTTATTCATTGCTGCAATACCATCATCAATGCTCATCTCACCGGTCATGATACTTCCATGATAGGAATCCAGAGCGGAGTTGATCTCAGATACATTGGGAGCGTAAGGAACTTCCAGGTACAGGTTGGATACGGTCAGAGCCTCCTTGCTGGCTTCATCGGTGGGGAATCCTTCCAGACCGGAGATCATGTCTACTACTTCGTCAGTCATCATTGCAGGGAAGTTACCGCTGGAAGCCATAACTGCTGCGCCTTCTTCACCGCTGACCCATTTAACGAAATCCCAGGACGCATCGGGAGTATCACTTGCAGTGGTTACAGCCAGACCGGTGATGGTACCCAGAGTAGAACCGGGCTCTACGCCTTCTGCATGGGGATACTTAACGATACCCCAGTTACCGCACAGGCTGGAATCATATTCGCCGGACTTCAGGTTGGACATCATGGTTGCGATGAACCAGGAGCCCATGTTCATCATTGCTACGTCTCCACCGGAGAATGCTGCGGAATAATGTAAGCCTTCGGTCTTCAGATCTGTGTACTTTCTGCATACGCCGTCAGCTTCCTGATTCAGAACCATCTCATAGTAAGGTTTGAAGAAATCATAGTTACCGTCTAAGATGGTATGTTTTCCATCCAGTACACCGAAGAGCTGTACCGCACTTCTCCAGGTGTGGTAATGAGCACCGTATACCTGAGAACCAAAGGTAGTATCGGTCATTTCTCTTGCCAGAGCATCGTACTCATCAAAAGTCATATCGTTGGTAGGATAAGCAACACCCTTGGCATCAAACAGATCCTTGTTATAGAACAATACCCAGAAGTCATTTCTGAAGGGCAGCTCATACAGGCTTCCGTCTACAGTTACCTGATCGGTAACACCTGCGTATTTGCTTAAATCCACGCCATCTTTGGAGATGTAATCATCCAGGGAAAGAATAGATCCCTTCTGTACCAGCGTTGCATATCCGGGTACATCCTTGACGGTTACTACATCGAAATCGGATCCGCTGCCGGAAAGCTCAGTTGCCAGAACGGTCATGTAATCGGTAGAACCAAGATCTACCATCTCAATAGTTACACCGGGATGAGATGCTTCATATGCGTCCTTAATGTCACCCCAGTACTGTGTGGTCTCCTGATCCCAGATAGCCCACTTTAAAGTAACTTCTTCTGCAGGTGCTGCTTCCGTGGAAGCTGCTGCAGCCTCAGTGGTTGCTGCTGCGGGTGCCTCACCGGTGGAAGCTGCTGTGCTGCCGTTATCGGAGCTGCCGCAGCCTGCAAGCATGGTGGTCATCATTGCTGCTGTCAGTACTAAACTTAATACTTTCTTTTTCATGTAAACCCTCCTGTTAATTTGATACTATGTTACGTCTGTTACGAATCCGTTGTTATCGGTTCCTTGACTGTAACTAAAGTATAACGAAAAAGGCCGAGACATGACATGGAAAAATTTATAATAGTATTCACAATTTTTTATAATTTGTTTACATTTTTTCAGAAAGCGCTTTCAGAAAATGTATTTTTTTATTTTAACATGCACTTTTTTTAGTATCTTGTTTTTCCAACTACCTTTTTTCTTTCGTTATGTTATACTGAATGCATGAAAAAGACTGTTTATCACTCAAAAAGCATACGAAATCGCATATTGCTCTTCACTCTGAGCGCCATTTTGGGAATGTGTCTGTTGATCAGCCTGTTCAGTTATTACATATTCCGGCACTATCTGCAGAACACTCTGATCCAGTCCACCGAGACCAGCCTGCGACTGTTGTCGGAATCCATGGACAACAGTATTGATGAAGTGTACCGGTTGGTCAGATATTGCCAGACAGATTCCAATATTGCCAATTATATTGAACATAACCCCAATCCCGGCTCTGTCCTGTCCGTATCCACTTATGATTCCTTCTACGAGGAATGCAGCCGGAATTCTTCTTATAATTATATGCCCAGAATTGCCATTGTCTCACAGGAGCATTATCTTCAGGTGGTAACCGCAACGTACTCTTCTACCGCAGATCTTGCAACGCTGATTCCGGAGCTTCCTTATTATGAAGAATTACTGACTGCCGATGATTATGATTTTTCGCCCGGTATTGTATCCGATCCTTTTCACCGTGCGGGACGTAAAGTATTACCTGTGATCCGTCCCATTACCTACCAATACAATAACAGGCAGGCAGGATATCTGTTCATCGAAATATCCGCAGATCTGTTCACCATACCTTTGAAGGATTACAGTTGTCCGTCAGACAGCTTTCTCTATCTGTCCATTGCAGGACATACCTATATTTATGAAAACGGAGGCTTGCAGGAATTTACGCCCGAATATAGTATTCTTGATGACCTGAGCACATATTCTCTCACGGGCACCACACAGATTTCCAAAATCCACAGTGCTACCATGGGAGAACAGATTCTGGTCACCACTCCGTTAAATATGCCGGACTGCTACTTAAGTCAGAGTATTTCACATGCGGAGCGGACCAATCAGGCGGTTTTGTTCATGGGAATCCTTGCCTGCATCCTGATCGGCATTTTGTCTATCGGTGTCGTTCTGATGCTGTTGATGAATCGTATGATCACGGTACCTGTATCCAGGCTGCAGACACGGATGGTACGCATCGCCGGCGGAGACTTCTCCAGAGATCCCAGCGTGGAATGGGATCACGAACTGGGGGATATCGGACGGGGAATCAATGATCTGTCGGAAAATGTATCGGAACTTATGGAGAAACGACTGGAAGATGAGAAACAGAAACAGGATCTGGAATACAAGATGCTACAAAGCCAGATCAATCCTCATTTCCTGTATAATACACTGAACTCTATCAAATGGATGGCAACCATACAGGGGGCAACCGGTATCTCCGAGATGACCACCTCCCTGTCCCGTCTGTTAAAAAGTATTTCCAAAGGCACCAGCCTGTTGATCGATATCCGGGAAGAATTATCTCTGTTGGAGAACTATTTCACCATTCAGAGCTACCGCTACGGCGGCACCATTACCATGGACATTCAGGTGGATAATGAATCTCTGTACAACAGTGAGATTATCAAGTTTACATTGCAGCCTCTGGTGGAAAATGCAATTTTCCACGGTATCGAACCGAAGGGCTGTGCCGGACACATCCGGATACATGTCGGCTATGAGACATCGGACAACACCGAAAAGATCCGTATTGATGTCACAGATGACGGTGTAGGCATGACAGCGGATAAAGCTGCACAGGTATTACGCTCCAACGACGACAGTTCCGCGGATTTCTTCCGGGAAATCGGTGTCAGCAATGTGCATAAACGCTTACAATACCAATTTGGTGCAGAATATGGCATTACCATAGAAAGCAAAGAAGGGGAATATACGACGATGTCCATACACATACCGAATATTCCTCTGCATAACAATGAAACTGTTTCATCCGAAACTATTTCATCTGAAAACACTTAATCCGGACAGACATCTGTCCAGAACGGAGTTACTATGTATCAGCTTTTAATTGTGGATGACGAACCTCTGGTTCAGGCTGGAATCCGTTCCATGCTGAACTGGAACGAAATGAATATCGAGATCTGTGGAACTGCCATGAACGGTCAGGCGGCGCTGAAGATTATTGAAGAAAAATCTACTGACATCGTGATCACGGACATTAAAATGCCGGTCATGAACGGTCTGGAGCTTGCGAAAACATGCAGAGAACGCTATGGGGATAACTGCCCTTATTTTATCATCCTCACCAGCTATGAAGACTTCCAGATGGCAAGGGATGCCTTGTCTTATCAGGTATCCGATTATCTGGTAAAGCTGGAACTGACACCGGAAGTACTGAAAAATGCCATAGGCCGGGTGCTCACACAGATTTCCCAATCTCGGAAAAAGCAGCTGTCCGCCGTAAATATTCATCCTTTTTACGACAAATTCCTGATCAGTCTCCTGCATGACCTGTTCGAGTCCGAAGAACAGTTCCGTCTGCAGAGCAGAGATCTGAATCTGAATTTCGATTACGTCGCTTATGTGTGCTGTTACGGAGAGATCATCAGCCCTCAGGCCGATCAGATGTCTGCCGAAAAGCAGATGCCTCTGTTTACCAGTTCACTGCAGATGATCCGGGAACTGGGCGGTAAATATCTGCCGCTGTATGCATTATCCCTGGATCTGCGCCATTTTGCACTGATTTTCTGCTTTGCGGATGCCGTAGGTACCGATGATTATGTAGAAAATCTGACGGAGATTCTGCACAATATCAGTGGAACTCTGCAAAACTACTATAATGTGTCGCTACGCTGCGGCATCGGCATCCCGGTTCAGACGCCTGGTACCATCTGTGATTCCTACCAGTACGCGAGACAGATTTTTCAAAATACGGAATCCCATGACGCGATAGTAGCATTTGATACCGGTCATTCACAGGAAAAGGCTAAGAATTCCTTCAATATCAGCCTGTTTAAGAATGATCTCACCAGAGCTTTTGAAGAATATGATCCTGATATTTTGCATAACACGATTCAGTCGATCTGCGATCTGTTCCGGGATCACCCGGGGCACTATGTGCAGGCTCTGGACGCTGCCAGCAATATTCTCTATCTGTCGATTTCGCTTTTACAGGACGGGGAATCTATTGTGTCCGGCTTTTTTGCGGAAGATCCGGATGGCTACCGTTCCCTCTATAAGCAGTCCAATGTGGATCACGTGATCCAGTGGCTGCAATTCTTCTGCGGACAACTGTGCGAATTGTTCCAATCCCGTCGAAAGGATTATAAAAACCACATCGTAACTAATGTTCGGAAATATATTAATGAACACGTTAGCGAGCGGTTGTCCCTGAATGAGGTGGCCGCAGTCTTTGGCATCAGCCCGAATTACTTAAGCCAGCTGTTCAGCAAATACAACGATACCGGCTTCAGTGAATATATCAACATCTGCAAGATCACGGAAGCCAAACGGCTGCTGGAAGAAGAAAATATGAAGGTCTACGAGGCCGCAGAGGCTCTGGGCTTCGAGAGTGCCTTCTATTTCAGCAAGGTATTTAAACGGGTGGAGGGTGTCTCCCCCACGGAATATGTGAATGGGAAATTTAATTAACATATTAACAATAAGAGGTAATTCACATGTCCGACACTTTATCAAATCATAATGTGTCCGAAAATAGACTATTATTAACTATAACCTATCTTTCTGTAACACAGACAACATTCATAACGGAGCATAACGATGAACAATCAGAACAATAAAACAGCTTATGCCAATCATAATATAGAAAAACGCTTTTTGGAAACAGCCGAAACTTTTCATGGTACTTTTCAGTCTTTCCGGCCTTTTCCGAAAGCTTCTATGCAGACATCCTATGAGACTCTCCCTGAGTCATTAAAAGAAAAACTCATTCAGGCAGGTGAGGAAAAACTGAATTACTCTTTTCCGGTGATCCGTGCCACGGATTATATGCGTTTTAAAAGAGACGGTGACCGGGCTGCTTTTGAAGCCCTCTATTTTGCCAAACGCAATGCCCTGAATGATCTGATCCAGGCCGAATGTGTGGAACATCAGGGACGTTTTCTGGACGATATTCTCAATGGTATCTATTCCATCTGTGAAGAGACTGCCTGGCAGCTTCCCGCACACAACTCCTATATCCGCGATACCCCGCAGTTGATCCTGCCGGATGTGACCAGGCCCGTCATGGATCTGTTCGCCTGCGAGACCGGAGCACTGCTGGCCTGTGCGGCTTATCTGCTGGAAGAAGAATTCAACGCTGTCAGCCCCTATATCCTGACCTGCATAGAGGACAATCTGAAGCGCCGGATCCTGCTGCCCTACCTGACCGCACATTTCTGGTGGATGGGACATGACGATGAGCCTATGTGCAACTGGACCGTATGGTGTACACAGAATGTACTGCTGACCACGTTCCTGATGCCCTGGAGTGTGGAAATGTCCTCTCGGTTGTCCTCTCCGGTGCGCACATTCTGCGGAAATGCTCCGTTGTTCCTGCCGGAGAATACGTCTGACACAGTTGTCACATTGCAGGCGATTCTGCATAAGGCCGCTGAAAGCTGTGATTATTTTCTCAAGGATTACGGCAATGACGGCTGTTGCGAGGAGGGTGCCCAATATTATCGCCATGCGGGACTATGTCTATACGGTGCCATGACTGTGCTGAACACGGTTACCGACGGTCATTTCGACACTCTGTTCCGGTGGGATAAGGTGAAAAATATTGCATCCTATATTCTGAACGTGCATGTGAATGATAAATACTATTTTAATTTTGCTGACTGCTCTCCTATAGCCGGCCGTGCCGGAGTACGGGAATATCTCTTTGGCAAGGCCACCGGGCAGGAGGATCTCTGCCTGTTCGCCGCAAAAGATTTCCAGGCGGGACAGGGTCAGCTTGTCACAGATGAAGTGAACGGTGGGAATCTGTTCTATCGTATGCAGACCGTATTTCATTATGAGGAATTGATGAAGCAGGACACTTCCGGAACGCTTTCCCACCGGGATGTCTATTATCCCAGCGTAGGGCTGTTCCTCGTGCATTCCGATACTCTGGATCTGGCAGTCAAAGCCGGAGACAATGCTGACAGTCACAACCATAATGATACCGGCAGCATCACCTTATACAAAAATGGACTGCCCGTTCTGGCGGATATCGGTGTGGAGA
>ERZ773169.2472-NODE-2472-length-13422-cov-3.021546_pt1 | contig 13422 bp, 10 predicted proteins | sample MGYA00580536_ERZ773169 | MGnify/ENA primary metagenome ERZ773169 (study PRJEB29015, sample SAMEA2737814) | human gut metagenome | biome: human gut; feature: human-associated habitat; material: faeces | place: China | collected 2012 ...
TCGAGGCCTACCCCGAGGGCAAGGCGCTCATCACGTCGCTCGAGTGCGCGGCCGCGGGACTTCGCGGCGAGACGGGCACCGTCATCGTCGCCGATTAAGTTGCTCGAAATAGGGGGTTGCGCCGAAGATGTGCGACAGAGGCGGAGGCCCCAGGCGTTGCGCGGCCGGATCCAATTATAGTGCTCCAGGAAAAGGCGGGGAGGGCGGTGGTCCTTCCCGCTTCGCTCTTCTAGGCCCTGCTGTGCTGTCGCTCCGGGGCCAGCGTGCGATTCGTGTGTCAGGCCTTCCCGCCCTGCTGGGGATGAAGGGTCTCGCACAGATGCGGTGGGTGCCCTCCGGCCCGGCGGTACACTGGCTTTGCCGCTGCGGTAGGTGGCCCATCGTCCGTCATCGCTTGCTCGGCGGCGACGCTCATAGCGGATGATGCGTCTGCTGCTTGGTATCATATGACGCGCTATTGAAGGAATGCTGAAGAAGCTGCGGGAGAAAGGCTTGCTTGCCAGAAGCGGAGTGAAGAAATCTGGAAGAGGGATTGTGGCCAAATAATATGAATCGAGCGGGACCCTTCGCGCCATAAAAGGAAGCGGCATTGTCGGTAAGGAGGTTTCTTCAATGACTGAAGTGAAAAAGTGCATAAGATCGCTTGCCGTGTGTGGCCTGATTCTGACAGTGCCTATTTTGCCGAATACAGGTATGACTCCGATGCAGTTTCCAGCCGACCGCTCTCCTTTTGCAATCTCGAATGCACCGTCTTTGGAGGCATGTTCGTACTGGGACGTTATCGCTAGTATCTGTATTACAAAATAAAGGATGGAGCCTGATGCTGGTACTGCCTGCTGCTGTAAGTTTATTAATAAGGTCTGGCTGCGTGATCTCCGCAACCCTGTATTTAATTCTCTTTATTGGAGATCGAAAGAAGGAATACCTGTATATCGCTCTATTTATGCTAAGTCAGTACTTGATCGAGCTAATGGTTCGAGGATACGAGACTAGTTCGCCAATTTACTATTACCTCCATAGCTATTTTTCGGCGCCCGTGGTGATCAAGTCGCTTCTCTATTGCGCATCCGTCTTTCTGGTATGTTGTTTGTTCAGGAGGGCTATTGATAAGTCAAGAGCATGGATATTGGTACCGGTGGAAGTGCTATTGTTCATTTGGCTTGTCATGTTCCCCTTGCTGGGGGTGCGTACGGGATTCTTGTATATTTGTTACCTGTTGCCATTCCAACTTCTAGTTGTCGTACTGGCTTTCATCGGCAGCAAATCCTTCGGCAGGGTAGCGCAGAAAAGCATATTTTTGAAGTTAGGTGTATTCTTGAGAGTGGTTGGAATTCTTGGGATAGCGATTGCCTTCGAAGATGTCGTCACAGGACTGTATTATGGGCTCGGTAGTGACGTTGCGGATCTGGTGGCAAGTGGGGCAATTCGAAGCCGTAATATTAGCGAGAACATTTTTCAAATAATCGTTGCCGTATACCTTATCGCTGTCGCGGCACATTTCTTTGTTGACAAGATTGCAGTGAAATCGATTCGCGGTGAAGCCTTGACGGGGGAGCTTTCAGAAGAAGTCATAGACGCTTATGCGACATCTATCGGCCTTAGTCTCAGAGAGCGAGAGATCCTGGGATTTTTGCTTAAAGAGAAAAGCGCACAGGAGATATCCGAACTATTGTTTATTTCAGCCGGCACGGTCAAGTCGCATACGCATAACATCTACCAAAAGGCCAATGTTAACAATAGGATGCAACTGCTGCAGAAAATCAGATACTCATAGCGTTGTTCAAGATGGGTCAATCGATGTGAATCCGGCTTCCTTTTGCTCATACGTGCCCAGCGCGGAATGAACCGGAGTTCATGGAGCGCTAAACCGGGGTATAGGTTAAAATTGGACATTTTTATCAAGATCGGTTCATGGGAAAACGGATTGAAGAGCTACATAATCTAGCCATTAGGTTGTCGGCGGCGAGGGGCCTTTGCTCGAGCCATCAGGCTGTCGGCAATACGGAGCTTCTAGAAGAGAAGGGGTTAGATTATGAAAAGGAAGGTAGTCAGCGTATTGTGCTGTGCCAGCTTATGTTTAAGCATGGTGGCATGCGCAGGGTGTTCTGCAGAGAGCACCCCAGATGGAGCCTCAGACAGCACACCGGCAGATGTTGGATCGGCTTCTGAAAATGAAGAGTTTGACGGAGTGTTCGATGCAACCGTCAATGCGGGGAATGCACAGGAAGTCGTGTATGTAAATGGCTCTTGGTTTGATATGGGAAGGCAGTATGGGTTACAGCAGAAAGATCAGTTAGAGAATAACTGGACATCTGTTATGGCTCTAATTTACGCAGAGGCAGACGATGCCGCATATAACGAAGCTATGGGTAAGATTCTGAAGCATTATGAAGCGGATGAGCCGGCTGTATTTGATTTCTTGTCAGGGATAGCTGATGGGGCAGGAATCTCAAAGGAAGATGCAATAGTTGCAGTTATGGGTTCATCTGTTCTCAACTACGACCTCATGATGCATTACGATCCAGAGCGCTCAAAAACATGTATGAATGTATCAGCTTGGGGGAATATGACTCAGGATGGCCATCATCTTGGAGGCGCCAATCTTGATGCAATCAGCGCAACGCCCGCTGCAATGTTCTCGGGTATGATTTCTTATCCGGATGATGGCTATGCGGTTATTGCATCAGGCGGATTGCAGGGAAATGCGTTCATGAATTCCGAAGGCCTTATTATCACCTATGCTGGAGGGCCTCAGGCATCGCCGAGCGAAGGTGCGGAGGTGATTGATAGGGAAGGCACCTTCCTCGATACCTTGTTTGCTTATTGGTACGCAGCTACAAAGTGCGCTACAGCAGACGAAGCGGTTAAGATGCTTACGGAAACCGAGTGGATCCATACAGGCAACATCAACGTTTCCGACAACAATGGAAATGCATATCTCATCGAGCAAAAAGACAATGCATTCGTAGTGCGCAAGGCTGGCGATTACGGCGAGACGGACTATCTTATTGCAGCGAATCATTTCAAGGATGAATCGTGGATGAATGATTCATACGAGGCATATCCAGATAGCGTGCCGAGAGCCAATACTCTAGAAAAGGTTATGCTAGACGAGAGCGGCAGCGTTACCCCTCTTACGCTTGCGAACGGACTCGGAAGTATTCGTTACTTTGACGAAGGCAAATGGAGTGAGGAAAACTGGGATTTTGGCGGTTTCTATCAGTTTCACTCTCCAGAAGGGGATGACTTAGAGTTCAAGACAATTTTCAGGACAATTTTTGATGCAACTGATCTTGAAATGTATGTTCTAAGGGGCCATGACGAGAAATTCCGCTCAGATGTTCCCTACGGCACAGCGAATTACTGCAGGCTTATTCTTGGAGAGGGCATGCAGGCTACTAACAAGCAGGCAGAAACCGATGCACGTATTGCGGTGAGAAACGCAGGAGCTGAATTGTACAAGAACGACGCGGTAGATGACGGCTCGTTGGAATACTACAATATGGCTGCTGAGGCGGTGCACACAGGATGCAATTATACAACTATGGCTGATTGCGCTGGCGCGAAAGGCGATAAGGAGCAGGCTGCAATCTTGTATGGCCTTGCGACTTCGCAGTTTGCCAATGCTCAGCGATACGCGCAGGCATCTTATACTGCTGAAAATGTAATTATCAACTAATCTCGCGTAGCATTTGGCTTATCACCTAGAAGAAAGCGGAGATGCTTAGAGGTTTCCCTCTAAGCATCTCCGCTCATTAGTTTTCTGCGGAACATCCACCGGCTTTGAGCCGTTCTTCATGGCTGGGGTTTTCCAGCTTGGCTGCGTACGGTACGCTTTACCGTTGGTGATTCCACGCGCCGCCGATACGTGTTCTACGTTCTGCCGATAGTCTAAGCCCCTGTTCCGCCCGCTTCCTTTCCTAGAATCACAGTCGGTGCCAAAAGGCATCGAAGGCCATCTAGGGAAAGGAGCGAAGAATGGTCAAGTACAGAGAGATTCTCCGGCTAGTGGCGATGGGGGGTGAGCCAGGAAAGCGTCGCGTTCTCTTGCGGGTGCGCGGCATGACGCCGTCGCTTCTTTGGAACGAGTACTGCGACGCCGCGGTCTCGCGCGGCGAGGAGCCCTACATGTACTCCGCCTTCTGCAGGGAGTACAGGGCTTGGGCGCAGGCCCACGTCAGCATGTTCGCCTTCTTCGGCGGGGCCGCCCCCGTCCTCGTCCCCGACAACTGCAAGACCGCCGCGTCCAAGAACACCAAGGAGGCCCTCATCGTCAACGAGCAGTACCGGCGCATGAGCGGGCACTACGGGTGCGCCGCCGTGCCCGCCAGGGCTAGAAGGCCGAGGGACAAGGCCAGCGTGGAGATGGGCGTCGGCCTCATCGAGCGCCAGGCGATGCTCCCGCTGAGGAGCCGGCGGTTCATGTCGCTGGAGGAGCTCAACGCCGCTCTGGCGGACCAGGTCGCCGCCATCAACTCGCGCCCCTTCCAGAGGCGCGATGGCAGCAGGGAGAGCATATTCCTCGCCCAGGAAAAGCCGCTGCTCATCCCGCTGCCGGCGACTCCCTACGAGATGACGGCCCGCAAGGAGCTCACGGTCAATTTTAACTGCCGCGTGCGCTTCGACGGCACCTGGTACTCGGTTCCGTTCGAATTCGTGAAGCGCGCGGTCACCGTGGCCGCGACGGCGAGGACGGTCTCCGTGATGGCGGACGGCAGGAGGATCGCCATCCACGGGCGGGCCCGGCGCAGAGGCGAGTACCGCACCAACCCGGACCACATGCCCGACGCGCACAGGGACTACGCCGAATGGAACGGGGAGCGGTTCAGGTCGTGGGCCGCCGCCGTCGGCGACGCCACGGCGGAGGTGATCGGGGCGATCCTGGCGTCCCGCAAGATAGAGCAGCAGTCCTACCGGTCGTGCCGGGCCGTGCTCGCGCCCGAGAGGGCCTACGGCGGGGATCTCCTGGAGGAGGCCTGCCAAAAGGCGCTCCTCAGGACGTCGAGGCCGAGCTGCAAGACCGTAAAGGGCACGATATCGGCGCTTTCCCGGGAAGCCGGGCGCGCCGACGAGTCGGCAGGCGCGTACCTGCGGGGCCAAGACTACTACAGGCGGATCGAGGGCGACTGCCGGGGCGCAGAAGGGGGAGGCGAACGATAATGGCGAGCCAATCGACCATGGGCAAGCTGCACGACATGAGGCTTTCGGTGATGGCGAGGGCCTATCGCGACCAGGAGGAGGTCCCGCTGGCGGGCGAGATGAGCTTCGACGAGCGCCTCGCGATGATAGTGGATGCCGAATGGGACTCGCGCCGGACCAACAAGCGCCTGCGCTGCCTCAGGCAGGCGAACTTCCCCGAGCACGACGCCAACATCGCCGACGTCCGCTACGACGACGACCGCGGGCTCGACCGCGCCCAGATGCTCGAGCTGTCCAACTGCTCGTGGATCGCAAGCAGGCGCAACGTCATCATCACGGGGGCGAGCGGCGCGGGAAAGACCTGGATATCCAATGCGCTCGGGGTGGCCGCCTGCAACGCGTTCTACACCGTGCGCTACACGAGGCTACCGGAGCTGCCCGACGAGCTCACCGTCTTCAAGGACGAGGAATGGCTCAAGCAGCGCAAGAAGCACGATACATATCGACGGAGCGGAGTCCATGCGCAAGCGGATGATGGGCCTAGGTTAGAAGGAAAGCCGGTGAAAACGGGAGGGGCGGTCTGCCCCTCCCTGTTATCGACAATACGTGGAACCGCCATCGCCGGAGCGCACAGCGTCTATCGGCGACGCGTGGAACAGCCACCGCCCAGGCGTACCGTACGCACTTGGCTCTACCCCTCGTAGACGATGCGGCCGTCGGAGATGGTGTAGACCACGCGCGTGTCGGAGATGGCCTTGGCATCGGCTTCGAGAATGTTGGTGTCCAGCACGACGAGATCGGCGAACTTGCCCACTTCAACGGTGCCAATGATATCGTCCATGAAGTTCTGGTAAGCGACGTTCTTGGTGTAGGCCTCGAGCATCTGGTAGGCTGTGAGCCCCTGTTCGGGCCAGCGGGTCATGTCGGTGTCCTCTTCCTCGGGATAGGGCGAGTTGCGGGTGATTCCCACCTCGATCTCGTCGAGCACGACGAAGGGGGTCACTGGTGCATCGGAGGCGCCAGTGATGGCGATGCCAGCGTCGCGCATCTTCTTCACTGGGTACATGGCGAGTGCGCGCTCGTCGCCGATGTAAGCGCGTTCCAGATCGCACAATGCGTCGCCGTACATCCAGAGAAACTGGAGAGCGCCTACTACATTAAGGTCGGCCATGCGCTGTATGTCCTCGTCGGTGATGGCGCATACGTGGGTGATCGTGTGGCGTGCGTCGCGCTCCCCATTGGCCGCCCGAGCTTCCTCGTAGGCGTCGAGGGTGCCGCGGACGGCACCGTCGCCGATGGCGTGCACGTGCACCTGAACGCCCTCTGCATCAAAGTCGTGTACAAGGCGGGCGAAGTCTTCCTGAGGCCAAACAGGCGTGCCGCACCAATGCTTGCCGAGCCCGGCCGACTCCAGGTAGGGTTGCTGCATGACGGCCGTGCCGCTTTCGGTCACTCCATCGTAGTAAATCTTCACGGTATTCGAAGAAATCATGTCTGTGGCGGAGTCGTTGTAGGACTTGATGGTGGAAAGCACTTCGTCATAGGTGAAAGTTTCTTTCATAGTGGGGACGACGCGCATGCGCAGGGTCAAGTTGCCCTCGCGCTCTACCTTGTGGTACATATCGATAACATCAAAGCCGCCTTGGGTGATATTCGTAATGCCGGTTACGCCATAGGAGTTTGCTTCCTCCATGAATTTGTACAGGGCCTCTTCCAGCTTGTCGTTGGTCATGGTGTCGGGCATGATGGCGAATACTATTCCCTTGGCGGCATCGCTGACGCACCCCGAAGGCTCGCCCTTTTCGTTGCGATAGAACAGGCCGCCTTCTGGGTCGGGGGTGTCGGCGGTTACGCCGGCCAATTCGAGGGCCTTGGAATTGACCCAAGCGGCGTGGTAGGAGACGTCGTGGATGAGCATGGGCTTATCGGGGCAGATGGCGTCTAGATCCTCTTTCTTGGGCCCGGGATTCGAGCCGTCGGGAAGCTGGTAGGCATTGAGCATGAAAGGCGTTCCGATGTAGGCTTCTTCGTCGGGATGGGCTTCCACGAAAGAGCGGATTGCCTCGAGGTATTCCTCATTGGTGCTAAGTCCCGTTAGATCGATTTGGTAGAGGCTGGTGTACCAGTTGCCAGGGGCGTGGATGTGGCCGTCCATGAAGCCGGGGGAGACGAACTTGCCATCGAGGTCGATGACTTGAGTAGTGTCTCCTACGAAAGCGTCGATGCCTGAATCATCGCCCACGTACACGATCTTGTTGCCCGCGATAGCCACAGCTGAAGCGACATCGCCTTCCGACACCATGGTCTGCACATGACCGTTGTGGAGTACGATATCGGCAATGTTTTGATCGGGGGAAACGGGTGTGCCGGTTGATCCAAGCGGCTCCCCGGATGCGCATCCCCAAAGTCCGCCCGAGAACGCGGCGGCCGCGAGGGCGCTCGATCCAATGACAAAATGACGACGGCTGAGAAGTTGTTCGACATGGGGTGCGCTCATAAAACCCTCCTTAATTCGTTCGCAGCGCTGTCTTCTTTTGGCGCTGCAGTGATTTAACTCTAAGAACCAGGGGGTCCTTTGTTAAGAAAAACAGAGAGGGCTTTTAGATTAATCGGAGGATGAATTTTTATCCCCCGCCCTTGAGCTGCGAAAACACGGGAGATTAGGTTGGGTGCCGGGCAAGTCGTTAGCCTTAGCTGCCAAATTGTCTATAATGTTTGCTGCCTGATGAAGGAGGAGTCGTGTCTCTCGCTTTTCTCTACAATGTGGCAAGTTGCATCGCCTATGCGTTGGTCAGTGCTGCCTATGGGAGTCTGTACTATGTCGAGCGCAGGCGCGGCTATCTCTTCGTCGCGCTCATCTTCCTTGCATACACGATAGATATCGTTCTATTATTCATGTACGAATTCGTTCCGGAATTCGCGATGCAATTCGAGGGCGCACGAAACGCCTATCCCATGTTCCACACTGCATATAACATGGTTGTAATCCTCCTGTATCGGCTTGTGCTCGGCAGCTTGCTCTCGCGCAGGTTTTCTCCTATCGAGGGATTCTTTTGGGCGGTTTGCATGATGGTGGCTTGGGCAAGCGGCGCTTCATCGGTTGAAACGGTTGCATTATGGCGCGAGTTCCTCTTTGCCAGGTTGCTGGCATTGTGGGTGATAGGGTACGGTGCCTGCTGTTTGGTAGCGGAGTTTCAACACATGAGCCGTTGGCGATGGGTTTTCTCGCTTGTGCTTGTGCTTGTATATGCTCTGGGAGAAACGGCAACGTACTTGGACTTCTTTGGACAGGCGAACGGTGGAGGCTTTGCTTCTCCTCGTAAGGCTCACGTCGAGGTTATGGCACTCTGCTTCACCGTGGCTGCGTACGTCTTCCTCGCGCATCATCGGAGGATGCGCAATGCGAAGCTGGCGGAATCCCTTGTACCCTGGATCGCTCGCGAATACGGGCTGACCAAGCGTGAGGAAGTGCTGTTGTCGCTACTCGAAAAGGGCGCGTCGAACAAGGAGATTGCCGAGCAAGAATACATTTCCGTCAACACGGTGAAAACCCATATATCGAATGTCTACGCCAAGCTTGGTGTGTGTAGTCGAGATGAGCTTGCGCAAAAACTTAGAGAGGAACTGCGCGGCCGCAAGAGGACCGGATTCTGAGATGCTGCGGGGCGGGGCGGCTAAAGCCGCCCCCTGCAGCTCCCTCTTGCGGGAGCGGCTGCCTCCTGCGGGGCCGGGCGCCTCCGTTGTTCCTCATCCCTTCCAGAGCAGTTGGGTGAGTTCTTGGCGGGTGGAGACGCCGGTCTTCTTCAGGATGTTGTGCACGTGGGCCTTCACCGTGCCCAGGGCCAGCTGCAGCGAGCTGGCGATGTTCTGATTGTCCTTGCCCTGCAGCACTTCTTCCAAGATGACGCGCTCGCGCGCGGTCAGGTGATAGCGCTCGCAGAAGGCGGGAAGCAGCTCGTCCACGTATTCCTGGGTATCGGGTGCGTCGGTGCTCGGCGGCTCCTTGGAACGGAGACGCAGGGTGTCGGCGGCAGCGCGCAGGGTGAAGAACGACAGGGCCAAAAGCAGGATGTTCTCGGAGAAGTTCCGCTCGCTGATATAGAGAGGCAAAAGATCGGCATTCGCAAAGAAGCTGGCATCGAGGATAAGGATCATGCCGACATCTTCGATGAGGATGCACAGGCACAGGGCCGACGTGACGAAGAACAGCGGCTCCTGGCGGCGCAGGCGGGCCTTCTCCACCTCGTTGCGGGCAGTGCAGTAGCGATAGACGCCGAAAGCCAGGCACCACAGGAGAAAGACCTGACGTAGCGTGTAGAAGAGCCACTGGCGGAACTCGTCTACGGGCAGGCACAGCACCACGATCTCGCTCACTGCGATGAACGCCAGGGCCGGGACGAGGCGCCAGGTGCGCCGGCGCTCGTTCACGAAGTCGCACAGGATGAGCCACATGGGCTCGAGGGTGCCCAGGGCGAGCAGTATCTTCAGCTGCGGATGGTCGATGGTATAGAACTGGCTGATGGAATACTCGACGTTCTGGCCCAAATACTCGTATTGAAAGATAAGCGCGAGATCGAGGAAGTAGAACAGCAGCATGGCCGCGGCGAAGAGGAACGAGCGGCGGCGGGAAACGAAATAGGCCGAGAGCGACACCGAGCCCGACGCCACGCATACGAGCATCACGACGATGGTGTAGAGGTAGAACGCTGCTTCCAAAGCGAGCCTCCTTGATAATGCACGGAGTCCGATGATGAACCATGGCGATCTAGGACGGGTTAGGCTGCGTCACGCGTTGAGAATCCGGTAAAAAAATGCATTGGCCTTCTTCTACCACAGAAACCAGTTCAATACGTCTAGGCGGTAGGATTATTTGGGATTAGGTGTGCGGTGAGCTTTTGCCATCTGAAAATAATCCCGGTTATTTCTTCTCAAAACTACGGGCGCGCCCCATGCTGTGCGGCGGAAGAAGTGTCTCGCTCATTTCGGGGCGCTTCTAGGGAGCGCGGTCCGCAAGGGGCGGCCCGGCCAACGAATTTTGAGGAGGTTTCAATGGTCAAGGATTACATCGACACCAACGACTTCACCAAGGAGGAGCTGCTCGGCATGGTAGATCTGGCCATCGCCATGAAGGGGCTCATCAAGGAAGGCGGCGAGTACCCGCTGTTGCTGAAGAACAAGACCTTGGGCATGATCTTCCAGCAGGTCTCCACCCGCACCCGCATCTCCTTCGAGACGGCCATGACCGACCTGGGCGGCCACGCGCAGTTCTTCGGCCCCGGCTCCATCCAGCTGGGCGGCCACGAGTCCATCGAGGACTCCGGCCGCGTCATGGGGTCGCTCGTCGACATCCTCATGGCCCGCGTCGACCGCCACAAGGACGTGGTGGACCTCGCGAAGTACTCGAAGGCCCCGGTCATCAACGGCATGAGCGAGTTCAACCACCCCACCCAGGAGCTCGGCGACCTCATGACCATGATCGAGAACCTGCCCGCCGGCAAGAAGATCGAGGACTGCAAGCTCGCCTTCATCGGCGACGCCACCCAGGTGTGCGTGTCGCTCATGTTCATCTGCTCGAAGATGGGCATGGACTTCGTGCAGTTCGGGCCGAAGGGCCACCAGATCTGCGACGGCGCCCTGCACGTGGGCACCGAGGAGGAGCGCGCCGCCTTCGGGCGTAAGCTCATGGCCATCGGCGAGGAGAACTGCAAGGCCTCCGGCGGCACCATCACCATCTCCGACGACATCGAGTGCATCGAGGGCGCCGACTTCGTCTACACCGACGTGTGGTACGGCCTCTACGACGACGAGGTGTCCGGCACCAGCTACATGGACGTGTTCTATCCGAAGTACCAGGTGACCATGGACATGATGAACTACGCTGGCCCCGACTCCAAGTTCATGCACTGCCTGCCGGCCACCCGCGGCGAGGAAGTGGTGGACGAGGTCATGGACGATGAGGCCCGGAGCCTCTGCTGGGACGAGGCGGAGAACCGCAAGCACTCCATCCGCGCCATCCTGGCGACGCTGTGCCCCCAGAGCGAGCCCGACGAGAAAGTGGCGACCGCCTACCGCGCCACCATCGACGAGGGCATGGCAAAGCTGGGCAAGCACGGTCTGTAAGACATACGGAGTCGGGGGAGCTGCGGTTTCCCCGACTTCCTTCAATAATTAAGGAGCCACATTATGAGTGGTAAGAAGAAGTTCTCCTTCGTAAGCGTTATTCTCTCCGTAATCTGCGTGGTGTTCGTGTGCGAGGCGGCGGCTCCGGCGGCGGCCATCGGCAACCAGCAGTTCTTCTGGTGGATCTTCCTCATCATCACCTTCCTGTTGCCCTACGGCATGGTGGTGGCCGAGCTCGGCACCACCTACGATTCTGAAGGCGGCATCTACGACTGGGTGCGCGACGCCCTCGGCGACAAGTGGGGCGCGCGCATCAGCTGGTACTACTGGATCAACTTCCCGCTGTGGATCGCCAGTTTGGCCACGCTGTTCCCGCCCATTTTGGGCATGGTGTTCGGCATCGATATCGAGGCCAACCTTCTCGTGACTCTGGTCATCGAGCTCGCCTTCGTGTGGATCGTCGTGTTCATGAGCTTCTCGAAGGTGTCCGACTCCGAGTGGATCTTGAGCGGCGGCGCCGTGCTGAAGGTGCTCGTGGCCGTCTCGGTGGGCGTCCTCGGCATCTGGTTCGCCGTGCAGAACGGCTTTGCCAGCGACATGGCCCCGGCCACCTTCCTGCCCGATCTGACCAACACGGCAGCTCTCGGCTACCTGTCCATCATCATCTTCAACTTCATGGGCTTCGAGGTGGTCTGCACCTTCGCCAAGGATATGGAAAACCCCGCCCGCGACATCCCGAAGGCCATCATCATGGGCGGTTTGGCCATCGGCGCCATCTACCTGTTCTGCGGCTTCGGCATCGGCGCGGCCATCCCGGCCGATCAGATCGACCCCGACTTCGGCATGATCGTCGCCGTGATGACTATGGTCGGCGAGGCGTCTCCCATCTTCATTGTCATCGCCATCGTGTTCCTCATCACCCTGTTCGCGAACATGGCCTCCTGGTCCTTCGGCGTGAATGCCGTGGCCGAGTACGCGGCCAAGAACCAGAACATGCTCAAGGTCTTCGCCCATGAGAACCCGAAGACCGGCATGCCCACGGGCGCGGCCGTCGTGAACGGCATCGTGGCCTCGGCCGTGCTGCTCATCCAGCTCATTCCCGACGAGTCCATCTCCCAGGGTCTGTTCTGGACGCTGTTCGCCACCTCCGTGGTGTTCCTCCTGCTCACCTACATCCCGATGTTCCCGGCCTTCATCAAGCTGCGCAAAGTGGATGCGAACCGCCCCCGCGTGTACCGCTTCCCCTTCCAGGGCACGGCTATGAAGGTGATCCTGGCCATCCCCATGATCGAGCTCGTGCTGGCCATCGTCGCCACCATCGTGCCGCTGTCGGGCGATGAGGTGGCCGACAAGGTGCCCATGCTCATCATCTTCCTGGTGTTCTTGGCCATGGGCGAGGTGGTGCGCATCGTGAGCGCCTGCGGCCGCAAGGAAGAGTTCAAGGGCCTCACGCCCGAGACTGCCGCGGCGCGCCTGGCCGAGGAGGCCGCTGGCGCGCCCGACCAGCTGGAGCCTGCCGACCCGGCCCAGATCGAGGCCATCCTGGCCGCCAACAACGGCGAGCCCGAAAAGGTCCTGTAAGCCTTAACCGTCAGGACCTCCGCGGTACCGAGGCGCGCTTGTGCCGAGCGCCTCTGACCAAGCAGAAGCGGGGCGCGCTACCAGCTCTCCGGCGCGCCCCTCTTCCAAGCCGATTCTTCCCGAAAGGATTTCGCTATGAAGACCATTTACGAGTCCGATTCCACGCCCGCCGCCGATGGCTTCTCCATGCCGGCCGAGTTCGCCCCCCAGGAGCGCGTCTGGATGGGCTGGCCGCACCGCACCGACACCTGGGCCCACGGCGCCAAGCCGGCCCAGAGGCAGTACGCCGCCATCGCCCGGGCCATCTCCGAGTTCACGCCGGTCACCATGTGCGCCAACGAGGCCGACTTCGCCAACTGCCTGGCCGTCTTCGAGGACGACGACAGCGTGACCGTCATCGAGATGACCACCAACGACGCCTGGTTCCGCGACACCGGCGCCACCTTCGTCACCGACGGCAAGGGCGGCAAGCGCGGCAAGCGCGCCTGCGACTGGCACTTCAACGTCTACGGCGGCCTCATCGACGGCCTGTACTTCCCGTGGGACGCCGACGACCAGATCGCCGCGAAGATGGCCCAGCTC
>ERZ773169.2482-NODE-2482-length-13389-cov-3.209390_pt1 | contig 13389 bp, 6 predicted proteins | sample MGYA00580536_ERZ773169 | MGnify/ENA primary metagenome ERZ773169 (study PRJEB29015, sample SAMEA2737814) | human gut metagenome | biome: human gut; feature: human-associated habitat; material: faeces | place: China | collected 2012 ...
CTGCAAATTGTCCTTTTTATACTTCTTCTTCTTCTAGTTTACCGCCCATCCCGTTTGTCCCAATAATCGGATTCACCAATGCTGCCTTATCTTGGGCGGACAAGTTCCCAAAGATCAGCAAAGCTGAAAATAAAAGAATTGTCTTCTTCATGATATCTTGTTTCTATATTTATTTTGATAAAAAGGCTTGATACTCATTCCACAGCCCTTCAATGCTGGCATCATCGCCGAACATACGCTTCATCGCCTTGTCGAAACTCCATTCGTCGAGGTCGCGGACCGTCTCATGGAACTTGCGGATGGCATCCGGGTCTTTGGTCGTCAGCCATTGGATAAAAAAGCCGGTCGTACGATAACCGTCCATCCAGTTACCGCCCGGTTTACGGGTACTCATATCGAAATATCCTGCTTGGGCACGGACTGCATCCGCCAGCCCTTCGATACAAGCCCAGAATGTTTTGTTGGTTGAATAGGAACCGATTCCTTTCGGTTCGAACTGATAGGCGTGTACCAACTCATGAAACAGGACACCACGTGTTTCAAAGTCGAGCTTATAGAGGGATTCGTTCGCTGATTTCTCAATATGCTGAGTGCTGTAAACAATCGAGGTATTGGCCGGATTACCACTCTTGGCTGAAACTCCGTCATAATCTTTCAACGTATAATGAACCTTTTGAACATCATTCATCGTATCTTTTGCCGAATAGAAAAGAATTTCGGCTACCTTTCGAGCGTGATAACGTATGTATTCGTCCGGATTCTGGACAAGATCCGCATAAATGGCAGCCCCCTTAGTTTCCGGATCAATCACTTCGTAATCGATTTCCGGATATTTGAAATCCTCCCAGCCGGCATTCAGATTCTCATCGAACAACACCACATCTCCCAACACCAATGTATCACCAACTGCCGTAGCAGCTTCCAGCATATACTGTTTATAATTGGAAGGTTTGGTTATCGAACAAAGAATTTCCTGATAGCGGGAACAGAACGTCTGGTCTTTCCGTTCATCCACAACCACCCAGTTCTTCCCGTCATAGGAACCTTTCAATGTCCAGGCAGACGGATCGTGAACAGGCGTCTCGCCGGACGAATAGATTTTATAACTTTGGATGGGAACAGTATATTGTTCATCAAAAATCACTTTATTTACCCCTTCCGTTCCCACGAAACAGGTTGTCGGATTCCCATCTGACAATTCAGGAACATTCACCGGTAATTTTGCCTGACAAGAACACAATAATAAACTTATCGATACTAATATATAACTCTTCATGCTTTCAAAAATATTTCAGTTTTTACTTATTCGACAACTTAATGAAAATACTCCGCTGGAAATACTAAATCATCTCCAGCGGAGATTAAAACTAAAAACACAAACTCCCCATTATTTTTTACATCAGTGAAAAATTCTTTACTTTACCAAATTCATCACAATATTAAAAATTCTCCTCTATACAAGAGTAACACTCAAATGCCAAAAGAATACCACAATTGACATTGATCAATTATGATACTATTTAGGAAATCTACGACACCTTCTATACTTTGTAAAGACAAACCAGAGCACCAAAATCATAAAGCATCCATCTGTTTTCGTCACCGATACGGACTAATCATATAACTGTTTTGCAAAACCAACCATCATACTATCATATCCGTCTATATACAACTTTAAACCAATAAGTTACAGCATGACAGTTGCCGTTTTTTACTATCATTCATCTGTCATAACCATCATGGCGAAAAAAACGATAACATCCAGTGTATCAATTATACGACAAAAACAGAGACCGTCCGGGAACAGGTACAAAACATGTTAAAACAGCTTCATTTTTCATCAAGACCGGCTTTTCTTTTGTCAAAAACGGCTTGCAGAGCCGCTTGAGACCCGGGTGTAAGAGCCACGGAGACCCGGGTGTGGGAGAGGTGCAGACCCGGGTCTGTGCAAGGCCTTTCCGTGGATGCGTGGATGTTTATCCGCCATGCCGTGGGTGTTTTTATGTCTCATTTTTGCATCTTGTTCGGCAAACAAGGTCGTTTTAACACAAAAACGATCTCGTTTTATCGATGACCATTTGGGCTTATATAAATGCAAACATCCCATTATCAACCATATAAATAAACCGACATGTAAAAATCATGATAGATGCATGATGGTAGAATGATAGTGAAAAACAGCAACTATCATACTTTAACATACTGTAAAGCAACAGTTAACAACCAGAAATGACAGTATGATGGTTGGTATGCGAAATTTTCATAAGGGAAAAGAGATGATCCCGGATAGTAATTTTGATTGCCCTAAAAACAAACAAGCCTGCCAAGAAAAACTCAGCAGACTCGTTATATTATTCTGAAAAAATAGCCTATTATAATTAAGTGCTACATTAATATTCAAAATAGCCATTCTTTCAGTCAGCCATGCACCATTATTCCCAACCCGGAGTTGTCTGTTTCAGGATCGGACTTGCATTCAGTTGGTTTTGAGGAATAGGGAAATAGCTATATTCTTTGTCTGTAGCATCTTTTCCCTTATTCCACCATTCTTCATGGAATTTATTCCAACGAATCAAATCAATACGGCGGCGGCGTTCACCGATGAACTCACGTCCCCACTCATCTAAAAATTCAGAATCCGTCAACTTATCCAGATTTGCCACATAGCTATATTTCGACCATTCTTCCGCAGGGTAATTTCTTACCCGTACATAATCCAATAGTTCAGCTGCTTTTGCCTTATTTCCTTCCCTGTAATAGCATTCTGCCAATGAGTAATACATTTCAGACAAGCGCATCTCAGGAGTAGACTGAGAACGGAACAAACCATCATGATCCGGTAAATAAGGGAATTTATTGAAACGGAAACCGGAATTTTCTTCACCGGTAGTCACCTGAGAACCTTTCGCGATCACATCAGCGTCATTACAAATGAAATATCCCCCACGGGCAGCAGCATCCAACAAGGCTTGTTTCTTGTTTTCGGCGTTCAACGACTTATCTTCTGAAAAACGCCCTACCTGGTCGACAAACACCAACGGGAAACCCATCCATTCTTCGGAGCCATTCACATTTTCATCTGTAAAACCATATTGCTTCGACTCGTCATATTTCATCTGTGCCCCTTGCAAGAAGAAACCTTCATAACCACCTTTCGCATCTGTCGTATGGAAAGGAATTACACGATAGTCACACTTCGCATATTTTTCAAATGGATTTCCGAGTCCGCTGGCAAACTGATACACATTTCCTTGGAAGTCACGAGAAGGCTGCAAATGGATACCGTTGTTGCCACCACCATCGCTACCAATCGTCTGGGCTGCAGAATAGTGCATACCATCTGCCCACATCGTCTGTTGTTCCAAACGACCGCGTTCGTGCCAAAACTCGAACATATTCTCAGGAGACTGATATTTATTGATACCAGAACGGAACGGATCACGATAATCTTGTTGGTTTATGCTGTATGTACCATATTTACCGGCAATAATATCTTCCGCCCATTGCTTACAATCAGCATAATGATCCTCACCAATCCACACCTTGGCATTCAAATAAAGACGAACCAACAAACCGGCTGCCGGTCCCTGTGTCCAACGTCCGAGACGTTTTTCTTTCGGCAATGTAGGGATACATTCTTTCAATTCCGACTCAATGAAATCATAAACCTCTTTTGCTGTACTCTGAGGCACGATTTCATCAGAAGCCTGTTGTTCCGTAGCGATTGGAACCTGACGGTAAAAATCCAACAAAAACATGTAGTACCAAGCCCGCAATACACGTAAGTCACTATAATAAGCAGCCTTCTCTTCATCAGTAACACCGATCGCACTAAAATCAACCGTATTGAAATCACGCAACACCGTGTTTACCTGACTGATACACTGGTAAGATGCCACCCAAGCACCGTTGATCTGTCCTTGAATATAGTTCCATTTATGTTCGTGCAGGCGAATCCATTGGCCATCGTCATATCCATGCCGTCCTTTCTGTGTCCAGACAAAATGGTCACCTGTCAATTCCTGCAACTTCCAGATATCACCACGCCACGTAACATTGTCACTATGTTCGAAACAACGAACCACGGCAGCTTCAACAGACAATTTATCCGTATAATAATTGTCTCTCACTAAATCTGAATATGCTTTTTCTGTCAGATCCGTACAAGATGTCATGGCAAGAGCACCCAACAAACCTGCAGCACATAATAATTTAATTTTTTTCATGTTCTGTCTCTTAATTTAATTAATAAGTGATTTGTACGCCAAATGTCAGATTCCTTGCAGTCGGATAGACCTCCATTCCACCGATTCCCGGCCACAAGCCTGTAGTCGTCACCGTCGTCGGATCTACCCCCGAATACTTAGTCAATGTAAACACGTTCTTCAACGTACCATACACACGTAAATTAGAAATCCACTTCGTATTCAATTTCGGAGTCCAACCCAATGTGATATTGTCCAAACGTAAATAATTACCATTCTGCAAGAAATAGTCACAAATCACTTTCGGGCCTTTGATATGAGCATTTTCTTCATAAGCGGAAGATAACTTGTTATCGCCGGAAACCACTTGCAGACCATAATACATTTCATACTGGTTCATCACTTTATAGCGAAAACGTCCACGGAAGAACAAAGACAAATCAAAGTCTTTATATCTGAACGTATTTCCCCAAGACAACTCCCACTTGGGAACACCTGTTCCATCCAGATAAACCTTATCCTGTTCATTACCATCGGCTCCCAACTTCGTTACTCCACCTTCTTCACCTTTTTCCCAAATCAGGATATTACCTGCATCATCGACACCTGCATAACGGAATCCATAAAAAGAACCTATCTCGATTCCGTCTTCTAGACGCTGAGCCGAACCAGGATTACCCGGAGAGGGGAATCCATCACCTTCTATATACCCCAACTGATACTTTTCGTTAGAGAATGATTTCAGTTTGGATTTTGTATAAGCCAAATTCAAATTTGTAGAATAAGAAAAATCTTTTGTTTGTACTGCATCCCAATTCACTTGGAACTCAAAACCTTTAGATGTAGTTGTACCCACATTTGCATAAATTTTATCATGCAGATACGGTGGCAAAGGAACAGGATATTCACCGATTACATCACGACCTTCACGAATGAATGCATCAAAGCTACCCGACAGACGAGAGTTAAATAAAGTATAATCAATACCCAAGTTGTAAGAAATCTGTTTTTCCCAAGCCAAATCATAATTTGGGTTATTACCTGGTCCATACCCCATGATAAATTTACCATAAGTATCACTATAGTACTGTCCGAATCCAGAATATTTGGCCTGTGCCGTATAACGGTCGAACCCGGAACGTCCGGTTACACCATACGAAAAACGAAGTTTTAAATCGTCAACGGCAGAACTGTTTTCAAACACCGGCAATTTGGACACACGCCAAGCAGCCGATGCTGCCGGGAAAAGTCCCCATTTATGATCTTCACCAAACTTAGAGTTACCTTCATGGCGTAAAGATCCTGTAAACAAGAATACGTCATTCCAGTTATAATTAATACGCCCCAAAAACGCGATTGTTTTTTCTTCTTCTTTATGGGATTCCATCCCCAAGCGGCCATTCACCTTTTCGTACTCACCGCCTTGAAGATAGTTATATAAGAATGCATCGGAAGGAAAATCACGGTTCGATGCTGAGAACCATTCGTAATCGAATTGCTGATAGGAATAACCGCCCATAATTTTGAAATCATGTTCATCATTGATTTTGAACGAATAATTTCCCAACCATTCCAATGTCCAATCTGTCCAAGCTTCCTGCTTCAAGAGTGCATAACCATTATAATTTCCATTAATACAATCTTTATGTGTCTTGAACTTATACTGAGACTGTTTCTTGTTATGTCCTTGGCGACCAAGCTTTAATTCTGTATTCAGATTTTTCAGAATGTTCAGTTTCAAGTTCAAATCGATTGTGGAATATTCCTGTTTTGCACCATTCTCCTGCTCCGTCAAATTTTTGACAGGATTAAAGGAATAACTATTACCTTTGAATGCATCCATCTCATCCACACTGAACGTCGGATTCAACTGAACAGCCTGCTTGAACGAAGCATAATCCGTATAATCTTCGTCAGCTATACGATAAGAGAAATTACCGCCTACTTCCAACAACCCCTCCAAAGTCGTATGCTTAAAGTTTCCACGTAAACCGTATTCTTTACGATCAGAAGCGATATCCAATCCTTCCTTACCTTTAAAATTAGCAGACATACGGAAAATAGTTGTTTCGCTACCACCGGACAATGAAATATTGTGATTATGACCAAAATTATTTTTATTGATCAACTCATCATACCAATTGGTTCGATGCCCGTAATCAACAGCACCTGTAACCTTGTCCAAATAGGCTTCTGCATCCAAAACATCCGGTTTGCTTGCCACAAAATCATGTTCGACATAGCCATCATACGTAATGGTCGTCTTACCCGCCTTTCCCTGTTTGGTCGTTACTAAGATTACACCATTTGCACCACGAGAACCATAGATAGCTGCGGCAGAACCATCTTTCAATACGGTAATAGACTCGATATCCGACTGTGCCAAATTACGCAAATCTCCTCCCGGCATACCATCAATCACAATCAACGGACTGTTACCAGCCTTCAAAGAAGAAGCTCCACGCACTTGAATACTACCACTCTTATTCGGGTCAGCAGCGGCAACACTATTAACCACGACTCCGGCTACTTTTCCATCCACCATCTGCATCGGATCATTCACGGCACCAGCCAAAAAATCTTTGCTACTTACACTCGTAACTGCCGTAGTCAAATCCTTCTTCACAGAAGAACCATAACCGACCACCACTACTTCCTGCAAGTTCTCAGTGTCTTCTTGCAATGTAATATTAAAGGTTGTCTGACCTTTTACCGGCACTTCCAATGTCTTAAAACCGATATAAGAGATTTGCAATACAGCATCATCCGGTACATTTTCAACAGTAAATGTACCGTTCACATCGGTAATGTTACCGATCGTTGTTCCTTTGACGATCACATTGGCACCAATAACAGGGTCTCCAAAATTATCGACCACAGTACCCGTCAAAGTCCGACCTTGTTGTATAACCATCACTTCACGATCCAATACCGGAACAGCAAATGCGGCATTAACAGAAAAAGCAGACATTAATAAGCATAAGGCTGAGGCCTTCACTATCCCATTTGGGGATAATAGCTTAGATTCATTCATCATTTTTTTGCTTTTAATTTAACATGAACACATTAAAATTCAGAAAATTGAAAGGACTATCTTCCAATCTATATTTTTTAATTTTATTTTTTGTAATTCAATGACAATATTAGCCGATCTTAACACAATTACAGTAACACAGGGCAGCAAAAAGAGTATCATATTCAACCTATGACCGATTATGACACTCTTTTGTACAATCAGGACACTACACAAAAAACAATAAAAGATTATTTCGCATTTGTAAAGTCTGTCGACAGATCAACCCCTGCATCCAAATGACACGCCAAACACTTGACATGTAATGACACTCCAAAATCGGAAAGACAAGAAAAACGACAATTCAAGACGAACCGATATTTCAACAGAAATAGAAATATGACCAAAAAGGGGTTATTGTCTGCTTTATCCAATTATATCGGATAAACCGAATTAAAGACTACGAATAAAAATCAGTTACATTTGGAAACGCCCTATTGCATCCGTCGATACTCTCCCGGTGTAACTCCGTATTTGGCTGAAAACTCACGATAAAAATAGGACTTGTTGGAGATTCCGACCTGATAGATGATTTCTTGCACACTCAGGTTCGTCGTGACTAAAAGCCGGGCAGCATGCATCATGCGGTAGTCCTTGATAAAATCACTCGGTGTCAACGGTGAAATTTTTTTAAAACGGCGATACAAAGCACGGGTATTCATGCCTAATTTGTCGGCTATAAGTTCAGGACGCAACGTATCCTGAGCAAGGTTTTCCTTAATTATAGCTGTCACGGAATCCATAAACTCCTTATCTTCCTGATGGATCAACTGGCCGCCGGACTGCTCATAAGCGCTTTCCGGAGAATAATAATAGTCTTTCAGTTCTTTTTTATTCGCCATCAATCTGTTCACAACGGAATGGAGCACTACGGATGAGAATGGCTTGGTCAGGTATACATCGGCACCCAGATCCAATCCTTCCGCCTGTTCGCTTTCCGAGACTTTTGCCGATACTACGATTAAAGGTATATGCCGGGTGAACTTATCAGACTTGATACGGCTGATCAACGCAAACCCATCCATACTCGGCATCATGATATCCGTAATAATCAAATCAGGAGTTTGCTGGTCCATCAAGGCCAAAGCCTCTTCTGCATTAAATGCCTCCCGAACGGCATATTCGGACGATAAAGTTTCCTTAATCAGCCAAACGATATCCCGGTTATCATCAACCACCAAGATAACCGGATTACCGATATTCCCAGTGGTTTCGGCAGTGGCTGCCGAAACCACTGGTTGTGCAACCGGAACCTCTTCATCGGCTTGTTCGTCTAAATCCATTTCCTCGACCTCCAGATAAGGCAACGTAACGATAAATCCGGCAAATTCCCCCTCCTTGCTTTCCACATTTATCTCACCACGAAGCAACTGAACCATACTATGGCAGATGAAAAGTCCTAATCCGTTTCTGGAAGTCATCTGAGTATAATTATTTCCATCCAAATCTCCTAAGATATGAAAACGATCAAAAATCGTTTTCAAGTCAGCTTCCGCTATCCCCTTACCCGTATTATATACCTTTATTATCAGAGACTCATTTTCTATCCGGACAGAAACATCAATCGTACCTTTCTGTTCCGTGTACTTGAATGCATTCGACACCAAATTGCGTATAATCTTTTTCAAACTGGGTACATCCGTATTCCAATAAACCGGTTTATCAACATCACTGAAGGTAAAATTGATCCCGTTCTGCTCCGCAACAGGTATAAACGATTCGCATTGCTTCCGGATCAAACTGCTTACGGACACCCGTTTGATCTGTATATGACTGAATCCGACCTCCTCGATCTTTCTGATATCCAAAATTTCCTGGATCAACTCATTCAGATTTGTGACATTCTCACCCAGGATACGGGCATACTTCTCCAATTTCCCATCAGCCAATCGGTCAGCGGATATCTTGATATAATCATTTACGCCATTAATCAAAGTCAAAGGCGTACAAAGCTCATGCGTGATGTTGGCAAAGAAATTCAACTTCGCTTCATATAGTTTTTCTTTTTGCTCTTCTCTGATTTTCCGGGCGACTTCGGCCTGTTTTTCCACAATCCGGCGGCGCAGCCAATACACGATACCCAAACATATGGTCACCAGTACCAAACCATAGGCAATCATGGCCCAAGAACCGCGATACCAGGGAGGCAACACCCGTATATGCAAAAAATACTCCTTGGCATCCGAATCGAACACATCATTCTTGTAACGGACTTTCAAAACATAATTGCCATAAGGTAACTTCGTAAAAACAACCTCGTTATCTTTCTGCAGTTCGGTCCATGATGTATTATAGTTTTCCAATAAGTACGAATACTCATAGTTTTCCCCGTGTATATAGTCGGTCGCCACAAAAGAAATCGAAAATGTGGATATGTTGGGGGGAATGGTCACATATCCGGTTTTCTGATCCGTATAGTCATACAAACTATGCGTTTCATGCCCCATCTTCATTTCAAAAAAATGTAAGGCCGGCTTATAATTCTCCTGCCGGTCGTTTTGCGGATCTACCCATATCACCCCGTTAATCCCACCGAAGAACAGTTTTCCCGTGTAAGGGCACTTCCAATAAGCATCATCCGAGAATTCCGTCACATCCAGATCAGGACTTTCATAATTATGAAAAAAACGATTGTGAGGATTATATTTGGTAAGTCCCTTATTCGTACTCAGCCAAACACAGCCGTCAGAATCTTCCAGAATACCGTGAACCATATCATTCTTGATACCGTCGATCCTGCTATATTGGCGTACTTCCGCCGGGTTCCCAGAATGTAATTTCATCTGTGTCATACCAGAACTCGCCCCCAGATAAAAAGTAGAATCCTTGCTATAACACATACAAAGCACATCCCCTACCGCCCGGTTACCGGCATTATTCATCGGAATAAATTCGTATTTCTTAGTCAACAGATTAAAACGAACCAATCCATATCCCCCACGGCTCCCTAAATAAAGAAGAGAAGCCTCATCATCATAACTCATAGAATGGAACTCATTACAAATCTTTCCATCCTTTTCAAGGATAAAAGACTTTACATATTTAATCACAAGCTCCCCCCCTTTTCTACCAATAACAACTTCCAGCAAACCATCTCCGGTCGTTGCCATCCATAACGTCGAATCATTCACTTCACGGATGGCATGGACATATCTGATCTTTGTATCAACAAGACTTGCCATCGTATGGACTTTCTTGTCCACTAAGGAATAATATGACAACCCCGGTCCTTCTGTCCCGATCCACACCCAGGGATAATAGTTACTTTTACGGAAACAATAGACACGATCACTAGACAAGCCGCTCGATGTTGTGAAGTGTTTGACTTTCTCGGCTGGTATTTTTCCTTTTTCATAGGAATCATAATCTTCCACACGCACAAAACCATTTCCTTTAGTTCCAAACCAAATTGTTTTCTCATCCTCGGTATAGATCGAACGGACCGGATTCCGCACGACAATCGGCAAACTCTTGAGTTGAATCCCTGAAAATCGGTTATACTTGTCATAATACATCCGGACTCCCTGCCCGTCCGTCCCCACCCATAGGATATCCTGCTTCCGGTCAGGTAAAACACAAAATAGCCCGACATTAAACCTCAATGCCTCTTCCTGATTATCGATGTTTAGCAAAAGCCCGTTCCTGAAAACCAAGTAGGGGACGGAATGAAACAAAGCGATACGGGAAAGCTTTCCATATTGCTCCATCCAGCCGGTAAGGTCGGCCAGATACTCTTTCCTGCGATCTTTCATCCGGTAAGAATAAAAGTGGTTTTCCATATCCACATAATACAAAGTGCCATCGAGGTAATAAGCACGGTCAATTTCCTTTTCATGAATCGGAGTTTTCTTTATGTCCAATACCAAGGGAAAAGACTCAAAATCCGGACAAATCTCAAGCAGGCAGCCATCGGCGTCAAGAATAAAGAATTGCCTTTCTCCGTTTGCAAACAAGACTTTGGATACTTCTTCATTCATTCCCTGTACATGTACATCCTGAAAAGAGCCGGTTTCGGGAGAATAGCAGGAGATAAAATCTTTTTGCTTTATGAGCAGTGTATTACCAGCCGAATCAGACACCACATTCAAACATTCGGGATATTCCGTGTAGGACTCCGTCACCTTCCGGTCTTTCAACGAGAACCGATTCAATCCCATAGAAGTCGATACCCACAGAAATCCATCCCCACCATACACGATTTTATTGATGATATTACTGCATAAGGTATTCTTGTTATTCGGTTCAAAGCGAAATACATATGTATTCTTGCCGTTATACAGATTCAAACCGTCGTAGGTACCGATCCACATATAACCGTTCTCATCCTGATACATGTCAAGGATAGCATTATTTGACAAATCTATATTATTTGCCATATGCAGGGAAATCCCCGCAGACACCGGACAAGAAAAAAGGAACAAACAGACAATAACAGCCCTTACAAAACGAAAAAACGCCGCATATCTGGTATCTATATAGGATAAATTCATAATAACAATTATTAGGCCACAAATATAGCAAATAATGTGTCAATTTTTTCTTACTTTTGCGCCAAACGTCTGTAACTAATAAAGTATTAATCGTTTTAATACATAAATATATGAAAAAGTATCTTCCTATCGCCGCTTCCGTCCTGCTTCTTGCAGCTTGTAGCGAAAAACCGGGTTACGAAATTACCGGTACCGTTTCAAACAGTGATTTGAATGGTAAGTATGTATATCTCTATGAATATGGGGTAAAAGATGCTGCACCATTGGACAGTGCCTTAGTACAAAACGGATCTTTTGCTTTGAAAGGCACACAAAACGCTCCTGCCCTCCGTACTCTCCGTTTTTCGGAAGAAGTGGTTGAACCGGTGCGTGTCGCTCCCGGAGAAAACGCTCCGTTCATGGCAACATTCGTACTTGAAAACGGAAAATTAGCAGTCGTGCTGGATTCTACTTCCACTGTTAGCGGTACTCCCGAAAATGACGCACAAAAAGAATTGCAGGCCAAAATCAAAGACTTACGCTCTGGTATAGACAAATTGGTCGCCGATATGAAGTCGGGCGATGAAAACCTGATAAAACAGGCGGAAGCCAAATATGAAGAGATCGACCGTAAGATTACGGAAACCGTTGTCAACTACATCCTGGCTCATACAGATAAACAGTCTGCCGCCAAGAACCTCTACGATTTCCGTTACAACATCGACGAAGAGAAGCAAAATGAAATCATCTCCAAAGCAGATTCTTCTTTCAAGTCCGTTCCGGGAATCAGCTATATGATCGATCATCTGAATGTTTTGAAAAAGGTAGCCATAGGACAGAAGTTTACTGATTTCGAAATGCCGAACGCTAAAGGTGAGGTGCACAAACTTTCCGAATACGTCGGTAACGGCAAAGTCGTCCTGATTGATTTTTGGGCATCCTGGTGTCCTCCCTGCCGTGCAGAAATGCCGAATCTGGTCAAAGCCTACAAAGATTACAAGGACAAAGGATTCGATATTGTCGGTATCTCGTTGGACAGCAAAGCCGATGCGTGGGCCAAAGGCGTAAAAGACCTAAACATCACCTGGACACAACTGTCCGACTTGAAAGGTTGGCAGAACAGCGGTGCCGCTCTTTATGGTGTCAACAGCATCCCTCATACCGTACTGGTTGACAAAGACGGTACAATCATCGCCAAGAACCTGCACGGTCAGGAGTTGGAAGATAAAATTAAAGAAGTTTTGAAATAACCGGTCCTGTTGCACGGCTGAATTTTAAATTTTATCTTTGTGCGGTCTTTTAAAAGCGATCTTACATTAAAATTAGCATAAAGTTTTATTATCACTTTAATATAATAAATTAGCGATTATGATTTATTCACATGAAGTTCAACACATGTGTGTTGTAAAGAAGGGAGCTAACCACCAGTGCGCTCCGATTCCTGAAGAAGGAAAGTGGGTTAGAGCAACTCAGATTTCTGATATTTCTGGTTTGACACACGGTATCGGTTGGTGTGCACCGAAACAGGGTGGATGTAAGCTGACTCTGAACGTTAAAGAAGGAATTATCCAGGAAGCACTTGTAGAAACTATCGGTTGCTCCGGTATGACTCACTCAGCTGCTATGGCTTCAGAAATCCTGC
>ERZ773169.2487-NODE-2487-length-13365-cov-4.404282_pt1 | contig 13365 bp, 16 predicted proteins | sample MGYA00580536_ERZ773169 | MGnify/ENA primary metagenome ERZ773169 (study PRJEB29015, sample SAMEA2737814) | human gut metagenome | biome: human gut; feature: human-associated habitat; material: faeces | place: China | collected 2012 ...
CAGATATGCACAATTCTACGCTTTCATCTCGGTAATTGAATTGCCGAGGATTCCCGCTTATCGTCCTAACTTTTCAAGTTCCTCCGGACGCTGCTTCAGATATAACTCCTGTTTTCCAGCTTCTCTATAAATTGCAGCAACCAGCCCCAAGACTTCTGAATCCCATTTTTGGTCCTTGATCGCTGAATAATTAAAGTCTCGCATTCCCTTACTCCTCCTTCCTTTCCCTTAAATAATAGTGTAAAATAAGGGAATATTCAATGGTTTAAGCGAATATTTCCTTATTATTATCTTTTAATTACGGGAATGGTATACCAAAAGATCAATATTTTAAGGTCAACGTTTTGTACTGCTCCTCCATCTTCAACTTGTGACAATTTATCACGGTTTATTATTTTCATTTTATCATTTTTAAAGCATTTTATTTTCTTTGTACGATTCGAATATACACGAAGGATTTTCATAATATACACTGCTGTTATAGTCATCGATTTTAGTGCTGATAAACGAATTGTAAACTTTAATTAATGCATCAATAATACTTATATTTTCGTACTTTGCTACCTGTTTTATAAGACGCTTGTACACTTTTCCAATATCCCAATGAGATGGAATTGAATATTTACATTCTCCAACATTGTCAAATGTACCAATACCTATCTGTGCTTCTTCTATAAAGTCATCGCTTACCCGCTCAATGTTATCGCAATGATAAACATCTGCAAGATCATATATCTTTTCCAACCGTTCTTTGCCCAACTGATTCACAATATCTGCACGGATATTCTTAGTCTTTCTTGCAATATAGTCAATCAAACTACAAGTAAAAAACAAGTCATTATCCTTTTGTGTTTCTCTTCCCATTCCAATCATTAAAGCACCTCACAATCTCGATATTCCAGGCATTTCAACGCTGCATCTGTACAGAATACAATTTGATGTGTCGGATATTTAAATTTAGCAAGAACCCAGAACTGTTCTCGTGTGATCACACCATCTATATAATCTGAGATAAAGTTATAAATCTGATCATCTGCCATAGCACCGATGACAATATCATAGTCATGTTCCTGCCCATTTCGGCATGAAATAATGAAATCAAGCCACTCCTCTGTCATTTCCTTGAATTCTTTTATTTTCAGCTTAGAATTCAATCGTACGTCATAAATCGAAACTACCTTAGTGTCGTAACGTCTCGCCCATCTTTGCGCCTGTTCTTTAATAATGGTACAGTAAAATCCTGTTCCAAAATCTTTTGTATTCCGGCTTTTTCGTATTTCCGGTTTTTCTACCTGCTGATAGCCACCATGATATACTGTTATCATCGCCATTTACAAATCACCTCATCAACAATTCAATTTGGTCATTTTTGCCTGTTATAACCAAATTAAATCTCATATTTCTGCGCCATTTTCCCTTACTTTGCTATGAAATAGAATCATATCTGAAAGTTTATCTGCAATCTGCAACGTATTCTTTGCTTGCTCAGATTCAACTTTTTCTATAAATGTATGTATAACATCTGCTTCTAAAACATATTCCGAAATTTTGGTCAATTCTTCCATCTCAACACCCAGAAAATCTGAAATTTGCTTCAATTTTATACCATTAATCATACAAGCTCCGCTGAGCATCCTATTGGCTATCTGCTTGTCGATCTGTAACGCTTCTGCAAAATCAATCCGTTTTTTATTCTGTTTTTTAAGAAGTGTAAAAACATTTCTAGCAATTATCATATTACTATCATTCATTCTGAGCATGTCTCCTATAAAAATTTTTTAATGTTAATAGCCATTAATCTTCTTAATGGCTATTAACCGAATTTATTTTCTTCTACTTAATATATTTATCAAATACCTCCTCTTTCTTCAAAAGAAGCTTTTTCTTTTTTTGTTTTATTTCAGAAATATTCTTCTTTAATTGTCTACATTTAAATACAACTTCTTCTTGCACAATTCTATCTGGAATTCTCACAGATAAAGTTTTTATTCTCTCTATTGACGCACGATTTGTTCGATCAAATTCAGCCTTTGCACCTTCTTTCTCCAATGCTACGGCAAAATACTCTGGAAGGATTTTTGCATTTTTTACTCTTATATAACCACAGTGATCTGTAGGATAAAACGGAATTTCTGACTCCAAATAATTAACCATCCAATCCCCATCAATTCCCCACAATATTGAAGGTACACTAAAATTATCCACAATACTTTCTCTGGTAATTCTTCCAACTGCTTCATTTACATTGGCACTAAAAACAAGCATTTCCCCGTTCTCATTTAATTGAGATTGTATTACTCTTTTCCCAATGCCAATTTCAAAATCTGACTCCTTCGACAATTTATACTCAAACTGGAATTTCTTTTGTGCTTCATCGAAAAGCTTTACTATTTTTTCTTCACTTTGTTGTTCTTCTTCGTATAATTTCAAATACTCATCATCAAACTTTTTACATTCATTCACAACTTGTTGTTGAATTTCAATAGGTGGAATTGGCAACAATACATCACTGAAAATATTAGCATTCAAGCTTGGTCTTTCATTCACTTTCTTATATTCTTCTACCCAATCAAGATAATAATGCGTTCTTGTATAAATGTCCAAGTATTCTGGCAACAGTTCATTTTTGGTTTTAAATCTAATTAAATAACCCGCATAAATAGCTTTTCCATCAGTCTCTTTATAAAGATAAGTTTTACCCGCAGTAGCACCAGTTCTTGCAAACAAAAAGTCTCCCTGATGCAGTACATATTGCTCTTCTATTGATGCCGCTGTCACCCAATCATCATTTAAAAATCCATCTTCAGAAATATCAGTAATCCTGATATATCTATAATCTTTTTCTTTATTCCCTTCTATTGCACTTTCACTTGCACCATACATTGGTTTTTCACAGCAAGAACCAAGTCTTTTTATGACATACTTGCTTTCAATTTTTATTTTCCTATTAATATTGGTATTAATTGCTTTAGAAAAATTAAATTTATCAAAATCAAGCATTTCATGCAATTTAGCATACGTATAATGACTCTCCAAATCCTTTATTGTAAGTATTTCATTTTTAAATGATGCCTTAATCAAATACGCAATTTTATCATCTGCATTTCTATCGGATTCAGAATATAAACTTCCTCCATCTTTTAATATCTGAATCCCCTCTTGTCCTTTTCGTTTACTCCAATCATATCCAAGAAACTTGACCTGTTCCTTTTTGTCCTTAGGCACTGTCACGACTAATGTGGTTTGTGTATATACCAATCCAAAATAATATACTTTTTCATATTCTATCTCTTTCGCCCATTTGTAAAAGGATTGTGTATACCATAATTTTTTCTCATGATTTGAAAGTTTTTTAAATCCGGCTTGACTAAGTTTATTTTTAACAAATGTCTGTTTCATAAATTCGTTTTCATACATTTTGAAATATGAATTCCTATCAAACTCCCCAAATTCAATTTCTTCTCTTATAAAATCGTAGTATTCTTCTCTGCTTATGCCTATTTTATCAATATACCCGTATAAAATATCCGAGTCTTCCCAATCTTCAACATTCTCAGCATTAAAAATTGCTTTTATACTATCTTCCAATACATCACTTCTTTTTGGTGATTCAGCATATTTTTTCAAAAATAAAATAATTGTATTGGTCTGTGTCTCTCCAAACGTTTTGCTGGCAAGCCGTACTATAGATTTTATTTCAAAATTTTTTAATAATATTTCTCTTGCCATTATATAACTGTTAGATGTCTCATTAAGAAGAATACTTGCAGGAAGAATAACTGCCGCAACACCGTTAGGTTTTACAAGCTGCGCAGTTCTTTCAACAAATAATGTTTCGATCTCTGATCCATCATTTGATACCTTTTCAACAATCAATAATTTATTATCATGGAGTTTCATATGCTGTTTAAACGCTGATACAGAATAAGGTGGATTAGCCACTAAAAAATCAAATTTTCCATTAGCAATACCTTTTTGAACATAATTGTCCAAACCGTCTCCAAATACAACATTTCCACTTCCAGCACCATGCATAAACAATGATATTTTTGAAACTCTTGCCAAACGATAATCCTTTTCAATTCCAAAAATACTATGTTCAACCCAATTTTGATCGTTAACTTCAATATCAGATTTTTTTTCTAATATATCCTTAATAATCTCTACTGCTTCAGTCAAAAAATGTCCTGCTCCACATGCATAATCGATAATTTTAGGAATTACTACCTTATCTTCCAATAACATTGTTTCTTCTACAGGCAAACTATTCCAAATAAATTTTGCAATTGGAATTGGGGTAAAAAATTGACCTTCATTTTGTTTAAATCCCTTATTCAGTAATTTTTCAAATAAATCACCTAAAAATTGAAGATTATTAGATCCAATTATTCTATAATTCTGAAACAGTTGTACCACCTCAACAAGAATACGACCATTCTGGTAAAACAGTTCTTCATTATGAACATCTTTAAACGCAAAATCATTATTTGTGTAAAATTTAAGAATATGAAGTTTACTTCTCAAATCCTCTATCATTTTCTCTCTTTTTTGTCCAGTATACTGTTGAACTAACTTTTCAGCATAATCATCCGGAACATAAAGTATTTCTTCCTTCATAAACTTTTGCATACCTTCTTTATGAAGTTTTTGAAGTCGATCTTGAAGTGTTTTATACGTATCTGTACCTATTTTATATTGGAATTCAACAATATCATCATCTGTTTTTTGTATTTCATCTACTAATTTGCAAATAAATAATGCAATCAATCTGTTAAATGCATTTTCTTTATCACTAACATTATTATGTCTTAGTATTTCCTCAAACTTATTAACAATTTTATCTTCTGGTCTAAAATCTTTTAAATCCTTTTTATAGAGTGGCTTCACACCTATTTTATACGCCACAGAATCATTTCCTAAAATCAAGTTACCTAACCACTGACCAGAATAAGTTTCTTTCCATGCCAAATGTTTTTCCAACGCTGTATGCGCATTCGAATATAATTTTACGCTCTTATCTTTTTGAGCTAATTCTTCTATATTCGCATCATCAGAGCAATTTATTACCTGACAATTTCTAATTACATTTTCTCCGTCAAAATCTGACGCATACAAAGCAAGCCATTTAGTTGCATTCTCCTGTTGCCAATAGGAAAAAAGTTGACCACCATCTACGTTAGTATCTCCAAAAGCTTTTACATATTCTTTTCCAAAAGTTTTACATTCAATTATAAATAACATTTTTTCATGTTTTTCATCATAGACACATATATCTGCTCTTCCACTTTTTGAATCGTGTCCTAAAGGCCATACTTTTTCTAATTCAATATGCTCCGGACGATATCCTATAGTTAGCAATCTATCGACACATTCAAATACAACAAAATTTTCTGCCTTATCAAATCCAACATTTCTTTCTCTACCTTCAATCTGTAATGGAAAAACAAGCTTTTCATTCTTAAAATCAGCTTTCATATCACAAGAAAGATCTGCATAATGTTTTATGTAACTACTTCCTCTTTTTACAAAATTTAAATCATTTAACAAACCTTCTAAATTTTTTTGGGTAATCATATTTCACCTCTATCAATGATGTTCTTTAGATTTAGTTTCTATTACTTTCTCAGCCTCAAGTAATGCTGTTCTTCTTATGAATTCACTATATGATGCATATGCCTCAAGCCTTGCAGCTTGTTTTAATTTATCTAATTCTTCTTTACTAACTCGAATGCTCATTGATATTGTTTTGTTCATATCTCTACACCTCCCTGTTATCTATATAAAAATCATATCACTAATGTGCAACATTTACAATATATTTATGCACATATAAAAACAGCTATATTATTAGCAATATTCTTACTAATAATTATAGCTGTTCACATTCCTTCTTTATAATTTCAAAACTCCTTCCTCTCCATAATCCCCTCACTGACCTTCACAGACACCGCCACGCAAACTACCATGACCACGATCATCGCAGCCGCTATCTGCCATCCGGCAAATGTATTCAGGAGATGGAGAGTTGCACTTCCTTTGCAGAGTTTCAGTGCTTTCTTTCCGCCGGCGGCGAGCAGGAAGATGACTGCTACCAGTGCGACCATGAGGATCCGGCTTTTTTCGATTTCGTATTTCAGACGCATCGGGAGCAGGATTGCCAGAAAGATACCGGCACAGATCATAACAGCACCTGTACTTATGAGGAATTCTTTCCGTGTACTGACAGACTGCGCTTTGAGAAGTCCCGGGATCATGGAAAGAATGCCTGCTGCCAGTGTGACGCCTGCTGCGGTCAGATATTTGGATATCACGTATTCTTTTCTGGTAAATGGCAGGGTCATCAGGAAATTCATTCCATGATGATAACTGTCATAGGAAATCGTTCCGACGGTGACACTGAGACTTACAAAGATCATATAGCTTATGAAAAAAATACTTCCGTCTGTCTGGACAAACAGATAAATGATCCCAACCGCAAAAACAATGAAATACGTTTTTATATTTACCTTGAGTAATTCCAGGTCTTTCATTAATAAACCGCTCATAATCTCTCTCCTTTCACCAGCATGGAAATCACCTCATCTACACTGCCTTTTTCGACTACGATCCCCGGGTGGTTTTCCAGATAATAGTTCTTCTGGTCTGTCAGACAACTGTAACCAAAGGACTCTTTTCTCACACGCAGAAGATATTCTTTGTCAAGGGCCTCGTATTCCTGATCTGATACTTTGAGGAATCCATATTCCTCAAGAATACGATCTGTCTCTTCATGAAGGACGATCTTGCCTTCATGGATCATATACAGTTCATCACAGAAATGCTCCAGATCGCCGGAAATGTGTGAACTGATCACGATAGAGCGTCCCGGGATCTCCATATATTCCCGCAGAAGATCAAGGATCTCTTCTCTTGCGACCACATCCAGCCCAGCCGTCGGCTCGTCAAGGAGCAGCAGTCTGCTGCCATGGCTGAGTGCAAGAAGTACATTCAGCTTCGCTTTCATTCCTGTGGAAAACTCTTTGATCTGTTTATTCAGCGGGATCTGAAATCTTTCGCATCTTTCACGAAACTCTTTTTCCTGAAAATCCGGATAAAAACGACTCATGACCGGGATAAGCTGCTGTACTTTCAGGTATTCGGAAAAGCCACTGTCGGAGAACACGGCTCCAATCTCCAGTTTCTCCTCTGCGCCAAGATCCGCGGCATTTCTGCCAAGCACTTCCACGGTTCCCTGATCCGGGCGGATAAGCCCGAGCATCAGCTTGAATGTCGTACTCTTACCGGCTCCGTTTGCCCCGATCAGCCCGATGATTCGGTCCTCAGGAATCTGCATATTCAGTTCCAGTGTAAAACTGCCATATTTCTTTCTTACATGCTCCAGCTGCACTAACATATCTCATCCTCCATTATGATCTCAAACGACTCACGGATTTCCTTCGCCGTCAGTCCTCCGGCACGTGCCTTACGTACGGTGGCTTCCAGTTCTTTCTCCAGTTCCTTGCGCCGCTCTTCCATCAAAAGTTCCTGATTTGTATTTGCGATAAAACTTCCCTTCCCATGGACAGTCACGACCATCCCCTCTGCTTCCAGACTGTCGTAGGCTTTTTTTACTGTAAGGGCACTGATCTTCAGTTCTCTGGACAGTGCACGCACCGAGGGAAGTGCATCTCCTGCAGTCAGCGTCCCCTCGATCACTTCTGCCTTGATCTGTGTCATGATCTGCTCGTAGATCGGTTCCATGGAAGTATGGTTTATGATAAGATTCAACTTCATCCCTCCTTCTACAAACAGTATATAACAGTATAGTACTGTTGTCAACTGTTATATACTGTTTATTATAATAAAAAAACCCTCTCCTCATCGAATTTCAATCTGTTTCGATGAAAAAAAGGCTTTTTAAACTCTAATTCCTGCTATATCTCAATATTTGATCTTTCTTGTTTCTTCTTTCAGATATCTGTGCTTAATATAATGAAGTAATTTTTCCTCGCCATGATCATTCAAAATGCGAAGAAGCGCCTCCAGTTCCTTCTTTGTCTGTGGGTGGATGAACCAGAGTTTTTCTTTGCTCTTGAGAAAATAATCCAGCGGCTGGCTGTCGTCATAGGCATCTCCAAGGTAATTCCTGGATGCGCTGATCCGATCCATGACCATCTCTGCCACATATTTACGCGGCATCTGCGCCCCCATGATCACATGCTCCCCATCAAGAGAATAGTCGACCCAGTGCTCAAAATGATGCTTGTTCCTGCCCTTGTGATGGAGCCAGGAAGTGGACACTCCGATATCTTCCCTCTCTGCATTATTCGGGCTTCTCGTTCCCTGATAATATTTACATCCCACCAGAAATTCTGCCGGTGTATACTTGGAAAGGTCGTGAAGCAGTCCCTGCTTATATAAGCCGATCCGGAAACAATATTTCATCACCAGTAATTTATGCCTTGTTATCGTCTTGAAGTGCAGCCACGGATGCATTCTCAATCTCCCCCTGCCTTGCCACCAGTACCACAATGGTACGTGGATTGATGTCTATTGTTTTTTTGTAAGTTTCTTCGCCTTCGCAGAACCAGTTCTTCTCCTCCTGGTCTGAGGTGTCGGCGATCTTTTTCCAGGTCATTCCATCCGGAAGGTTTGGCAGCGCGATATTTCGTTTCTCCCAGTGGAAATTGTATCCTATATAAAGGAAGTCGTCATCCGTTCCATCCGGCTTCTGTGCATATGCTCCGCAGTACATGATGCCGATAAGGCGGCTGGTGTTTTCCATGTTTAAGAACCAGGCACGCTCGCCGTGGAAGGAAACATCCGGGAAGCCTTTTGCCATATAGTCTACGCTCCGCAGCTCATTCGGCATATGGAGGATCGGGTGATCCTTACGAAATGCGATTGCCTTTTTGACAAAGGAAAAAAGCTTCTCCTGCTTCTTCATGCATTTCCAGTCCGTCCAGCCCACACTGTTGTCCTGGCACCAGGCATTGTTGTTTCCGTTCTGGGAATTGCCGAACTCATCTCCGCCATAGATCATCGGTGTTCCCTGGCTCAGAAGCAGCATCAGGAACGCATTTCGAAGCTGCTGTTCACGCAGGCGGCGGATGGCCTGCTTCCTGGACGCACCCTCTACTCCACAGTTCCAGGAATAGTTATAATCACTTCCATCGTGATTGTCCTCACCATTTGCCTCATTGTGACGGTAATTGTAAGTCACTGTATCATACAGGGTAAAACCGTCCTGGCTTGCCATATAGTTGATGGTCCCGAAATTGCCTGTGTTACGCTTGATATGGAACTGTGCCCCCGCGACCATTCCCTCGTCGCTCTTGAGAAGGCGGCGCATATCCTGCATAAACCCTCTGTTGTACTCTGCCAACATGTTTTCCTTCTCCGGCTGTCCGGAAATGTCGGAAAACATCTTTTTGACACCATAGAGGAACGGATCTCTCTCGATCAGTTCTCCCGGAACGCCATCACCCAGCAGATGAAATCCATCCACATGGTAATATTTCTTCCAGAACCACAGCGCATAAAGTGCCTTCATCGGAGCGGTATCTGCCGGGAAATACATTTCCATGATGCATTCGATCCCTGCTTCGTGGAAAGCTCTCACCATGTCACAGAATTCCTTGTGTGGTTTCTTCGTCGCACAGTAGGCACTTTTGGGTGCAAAATAAAATCCCGGGAGGTAACCCCAGTAGTTAACTTTATCCTTGTGATGTTTCTGGCGGATCATCGCCTTACCCGGCTCCACTGTGGACCTCTCCATAAATTCATATGCCGGCATCAGCTCGACTGCATTGATCCCAAGTTCCTTCCAGTAAGGGATCATCTCCTTAAGCCCTGTAAAAGTACCTCTTTTCTTTGGTGCCACCTTCGCCTGTCTGGTGTAGCCTCTGACATGGACTTTGTAGAGGATCATATCCTGATAGGAGATCCCTGGGGAAACGTCGCCTTCCCAGTTGTATTCTCTCAGATTCGGAAAACTGCAGCGGATCCTGTGCTCGTCCTTATCCTCTGACACTCTGCCAAATGTCTCTCTTCCAGCCAGCCCGCGGGCATATGGGTCCTGACAGATCTTTGTATCTATCCGAAAATTATATTCATACTGCTCCGGCTTAAACCCGGATACCATCATCGCACACATCCGACCGGTCCTGTTTGATTCTGCAAAAGGAATCTCAGCCTCCGGCTCCTTCTCTCCCTTTCGGTACAGGATCAGCGAGGCCTCTGTATCACAGGGAACCTCCACCGCAAAATTCATTCCCCCAGAAACTTTCGTAGCACCAGGCAGCATCGGATTGCCCTCGTGCACCAAAAGCCTGCTTTGATCGTACATAACTTTTTCTCCTTCTTGTATTTACTCTCAGAATGATTCCATGTCCAGCTCGATCGGACAATGGTCTGAGCCCATGATCTCTGTGTGGATCGATGCATCCTGCAGTTTATCCTTCAGTGCAGGCGAAACGATAAAATAGTCAATCCTCCATCCTGCGTTCTTCTCACGCGCCTTGAAGCGGTAGGACCACCAGGAATAGCTTCCCTCCTGATCCGGATAAAAATAGCGGAATGTATCGATAAATCCACTCTCAAGAACCTTTGTAAAGCATGCTCTCTCCTCGTCTGTAAAGCCGGCATTCTTACGGTTTGTCTTAGGATTCTTCAGGTCGATCTCCTGATGTGCAACATTCAGATCGCCGCAGCAGATGACAGGCTTCTTCTCCTGAAGCCCGAGAAGATAAGCAAGAAAATCTCTCTCCCACTCCATTCGGTACTCAAGCCGTCTCAGCTCGCTCTGTGAATTCGGCGTGTATACTGTCACGAAATAAAAATTCTCAAATTCAAGTGTGATCACACGGCCTTCTTTGTCGTGTTCCTCTATTTCAATTCCATAAAAAACCGAAAGCGGCTCCTGTTTCGTAAAGATTGCCGTTCCGGAATATCCTCTTCTGTTTGCGTAGTTCCAGTACTGATGATAGCCCGGAAGCTCAAGTTTGACCTGTCCCTCCTGGCATTTCGTCTCCTGCAGGCAGAAAATATCTGCATCCAGTTCCTGAAACCTCTCTTCAAAGCCTTTGGTAAGGCATGCACGGATTCCATTTACATTCCATGAAACAAATTTCATTGTGTATCTCCTTCATTTCCATCTTCATAGTCTGTCTTTATTTATTATACATGATTCCAGAGTGAGTTGAAATACATTTTTTTATTTTTTGCACAGAACAACCGTTGTAAATCCCCGTATTTTCTGATAAAATGAATAAAATAACCAAAAGAAAAACAAAAGTGAGGAATATCAATTATGAGTGACGAATTTACAAATTCTGCATGTGCACCGAGTGACTGTGCAAGCTGTGGGTTGGACTGCGGCGGTAATGCTTCTGAGGAACAGCACAACACCATTACTCTGACACTGGACGACGATACCGAAGTAGAATGCGCGATCCTTACGATCTTCCCGGTAGATGCACAGGAGTATATTGCACTCCTTCCACTGGATGAGAATGGTCAGAACCAGAACGGTGAAGTTTATCTGTACCGTTTCTCCCGCACAGAGAAGGGCGATCCGATGCTTGCCAACATCGATGATGATGCTGAATATCAGGCAGCAGCTACAGCTTTTGACATTGTTCTTGACAATGCACGTAAGGCAGAGGCAGCAGGCGCACCGTTAGAATAACAGAGATTTCTATTCATTCAATTTACTATTTCACAGCACAAAATAAGCGGAGTATTCGGGATATTCAAGTCCGGAAACTCCGCTTTTATATTTGCTGTATCTATATCTTTATTTCTGGGTGGTACTTCCAAATCCACCGTTGCGGACACCCTTTGCGTCATCATCTACAGTGATTCCGTATTCTACAAAGATTCCCTGCATGAAGCCTGTGCCAGCCTGAATGCTGACAGATTTGCCTTCGTTGCTATCATTGGTGATCTTTGCAAAAATATGTCCCTCATTGTCAGAATAGAAATAATCGCTGTCAATGATTCCAACCGTATTGTTGAGCTGCAGACGGTATTTGAATCCCAGTCCGCTTCTCGGATAGCATTTCAGAACCCAGTCCTGCTCCATCTCGACGCGGATACCGGTAGGGATCTTGACAGTCTCTCCCGGGTTCAGTGTCAGATCGACAGGTGCATAGAAATCATATCCTGCACTTCCTGCAGTTGCTCTTGCCGGAAGTTTAATCTCATTGTAAATGTCAGTGATCGCGCTTTCCTGTGTCTCCGGAAAAGTATCCTTCCAGTCTGCCACAAAACGCTCTTCACTTACTTTGTGAAATTTTGCGATTCTCTTCATGTTTTCCTCCTGGATCTCTCAGTCTGCATGAAGAACGATCTTCTGCTCCCGAAGTGTCGCCGGAACGTTGATCACGCGCTGGTTCGAAGATCCTTTCCATTTCAGACTCTGATCCAGCTTGTCCACCTGGAATTCACCATCTACGAGCACATCCAGATAACGGACGATCTCTTCCTGCTGGATTTCTTCCCAGCGTGAACCTGTATAAAGCCAGATGGTCTTGTCTGGATATTTTGTTCTGATCTTGCGTGCAAGGGCGGTTACGGCTGAAATATTGGACGGATGAAGCGGATCCCCTCCTGAGAAAGTGATTCCGCTGATATAATCCTTATCCAGTTCGGCAAAAATCTCTGCTTCTTCTTTTTCGGTGAAAGGAAGGCCTCCGTTCGGATCCCAGGTGATGGGATTCTGGCATTCCCGGCAGCAGTGATTGCAGCCTGCAACCCAGAGTACCACACGGAGTCCGTCTCCGTTCAGCATATCGTCCTTGGTTATATTATGATATCTCATTTTTATGCTTCTTCCGGTACATCCTTGATACTGAAACTCATTCTGCCCATCTTGTCTTTGCCAAGGCAGATTACTTTTACTTTGTCGCCAAGAGTAAGAACGTCCTCTACTTTGTTGATTCTGTGGTCACTGATCTTGGAAATGTGGACCATTCCTTCTTTGCCAGGAGCAAACTCAACGAAAGCGCCAAATTCCTTGATGCTTACGACAGTTCCCTCAAAGATCTGTCCTGCCTCGAAATCTGTTGCGATGGTCTTGATCATCTTCTTGGCTTCATCCATTCCGTGCTGGTCAACACCGCAGATAGATACGGAACCTTCATCTGTGATATCGATCTGAACGCCTGTACGCTCGATGATCGCATTGATGGTCTTTCCTCTCTGTCCGACTACATCACCGATCTTCTGAGGATCGATCTGGATCTGAACGATCTTCGGTGCATATTTATTTACATGGTCACGAGGAGCTGCGATGCATTTCTCCATAACCTCTGTAAGGATGTACTCTCTTGCTTCTTTTGTTCTGCGGATCGCTTCTTCTACGATCTGTCTTGTCAGACCATG
>ERZ773169.2495-NODE-2495-length-13312-cov-3.488270_pt1 | contig 13312 bp, 8 predicted proteins | sample MGYA00580536_ERZ773169 | MGnify/ENA primary metagenome ERZ773169 (study PRJEB29015, sample SAMEA2737814) | human gut metagenome | biome: human gut; feature: human-associated habitat; material: faeces | place: China | collected 2012 ...
GTTGCCAGAGAGGTTGGGTACGTGACCTAGGATAACGTTCGTCTTAGGGAGGGGATAAAATCCCCGGATGTTCTTATCCGGAATTTGAATGGTTTGGTGGAATTTCCCTTGCCAATCGTATATCTTTATCCGAGTGGGGCTATCTTTTATATAAATAAGATGATCATGAGGTTCTAGTCCGGATATACGACTAAACTCATCCGGACCTCCTCCTTGTTTGCCGATATCGTATAAATATTTTCCTGCCAAGTCGAAAACGGAAGCTCTGTTATCATGCTGTACCAATAGCTTATCGCCATGTTTAATAATGCGGGAGATGTATTTGATCAAGATTGAGTCATTCGTTTGCAGAGGGATGAATTGGATGGATTTCGCCCATTTCTTTAAGGCTACTTCTTGAGGCTGATGGTCAAAAACAGTTGCTAGGTCAATTGTTATACATTCCTCTGATTTCTCGCTTGTGCCGGTACAAGCGGTTAGTAATATCGCAAATATAATAAGCCATTTATTCATAAAAATATCTTTGTCCTAAAGTTGATAGGACAAAGATATTTAATTTGTTTCGAAATATTCGTAATATTATGAAGATTTTGTACTGCTATTTCCAATCCACTAAGGATGATTTAAAATAGTTCCAATCGGCCTTTTCCCATAAGGGGGCTTGCGCACCAAGTCTTACTTTATATTCGTCCCAATGTGTGTTCTCTACTTTGGACCAACCTTTTTCGGCGACACCTGCCAAACGAGGCATTAACAGGAATTGCAGATCTCTGAAATTGGTGATCGTCTCGCACCAGATAGCGGCTTCTATACCCGCTACATCTTTTTGAGGATTCTCTACAGTCGGGTTGAAGGTCATCGGGTCCCAGTCGTACATTTCTTGGATCGTTTGTTTCTCGTAGGCGGCCATACCTAAACGTTCTTGCTCCGCGTTTTGGGTGGAGTCCGCACTTGGTTCCAGATATTTATGGTCCAGATAAACGTAACCGCTCGGCGAGAGAATCACTTTCGCTTTTTTGGATATACCAAGACCCGGATCTTTTGGTGCCTCTTTCATGAATTCGGCGAATAAGGCCATGATCTCTTTATATTCGGCAGGTATATTATCTTTTTTCTTAGAAGAGTCCTCGTTTTTTTGCTTCAGATAAATCCAGTGCTGGATGACATCGCCTTCCGAGATATCCGCACGGGCGGTTTCTTGCCAGCCGACCATTTTCTTTCCATTCTTCAATACGATTTCCCGTGTCTTATTTATAAAACGGACGAACTTATCATGGGGTAAGCCGATCGCCTCGTCGCCTCCGATATGAATGTAGTTTCCGGGTGCTAAAGCGGCTAGCTCCGCGATAACATCCTCCGTAAATTGCATCGCTTTCGGATCATCTACATCGAGGGCATTGAAGGCCTGCCCCGGGATGTTAACCTTGGTCTTGAATTTAACCGCGTTCTTGAAATCCGGATAGGCGGCGAATACGGCAGCTGTATGCCCCGGGATATCCACTTCCGGGATGATCGTGATGAAGCGTTCGTTCGCGTAATTCACGAGATCCTTGAATTCCTCTTGCGTATAATAGCCTCCTTTTCTCCCGTTGTTGGGAAGTTGACCTCCTATTTCCGCTAGCTCGGGATATTTCTTGATCTCGATACGCCAACCTTGGTTATCGGAAAGATGCATATGCAGTACGTTCATCTTATATAAGGCGACCATATCGATCACTTGTTTCACTTCCTCGGGATCGAAGAAGCAACGAGATACATCGAAAGAAAGCCCACGCCAAGCGAAACGAGGTGAGTCCTTCACTTCCAGTAGCGGTAGATAAATCTTCTCGCCTCCGGGTTGTAGATTACCACCCACGATTTGTTTCAAGGTAGTGATACCTCGATAGATACCTTCTAGGGTAGTGGCCTTGATGTAGATGTTTCTCTTTTGGATGGAGAGGGAGTAAGACTCATCTACGGGGACACTATCTTTCGGACTCAATCCATAAGCTTTTGGCAGGTCGGCGAACTCTTTCGGATCTGTCAACTCGAGGAAGATGATGCAATTCGATTCTTTGTCTGAGGCGGAAGCCAGCTTGATGCCGGATAGCTTTTCTATCTCGTTGGATAGCAACTCGCCCATACCCTTTAAGGATTCGTCCGCATAACCGATCTCGATGCCGGGATGGATCGTGAATGTACCTTCGCCTACTGTCATTTGGGCCGGAGCGGGGATAATGCTTACGCTTCTTTCTCCAACATCTGGGGATGAACAGGCGATAAATGTAATAAAACTACAGAGGGTCAATGCCCATGCGAGAGTGATTCTTTTCATTCTTATTTTAAATTTATAGGTTATATCATGGCAAAAGTAAGGATTTGTTTTTACTTTTACGCAAATTTCACAAAAGTGTGCTATGATCAAAGAGAATTTCATTAAGATTTACGAGGAGAGTTTCAAGGAAAACTGGGCCTTGCCGGCATTAACGGATTACGGGAAAAGTAAAACCTTTACTTTCGGTGATGTAGCAACGGAGATCGCACGTATTCATCTTTTATTCCATGAGTGCCAAGTCCGTCGTGGAGACAAGATCGCGTTGATCGGTAAAGACAGCTCCCGTTGGTGCATCGCTTATATGGCGGTTGTTACTTATGGGGCGATTATCGTGCCTATTCTTCAGGACTTTAATCCGAATGATGTACATCATATTATTAACCACTCGGAATCTGTCTTTTTGTTTGTTAGCGACCGGATTTGGGATTCTTTGGAGGAAGATAAGATCGAAGAGGTTCGCGGTGTATTCTCTCTTTCTGATTATCGTTGCTTGCATCAACGGGATGGGGAGAATATCCAGAAGTTGATGAAATCGCTGGATGAGAAGATGACCGAGAAATATCCGGATGGCTTCACCCAAGAGGATATCAAATACGCTGAGCTGGATAATGACAAGGTGGTAGAGATCAACTATACATCGGGTACGACCGGATTTAGCAAAGGGGTTATGTTGACGGGGAATAATTTAGCCGGAAACGTGACGTATGCCCGGACACTGGATCTATTGTTCCGGGGTGAACGTGAGTTATGTTTCCTGCCTCTGGCCCATGCCTATAGTTGCGCTTTCAATTTATTGGTACCCATGGCATTCGGTGTGCATGTCTATTTATTGGGTAAGGTGCCGTCTCCTAAGATCTTATTAAAGGCATTCGAGGAGGTGAAGCCGAACTTGATCTTGATGGTTCCCCTGATTTTGGAGAAGATCTATAAGAAGATGATCCTTCCTCAGTTGAATAAGCGAACCTTGAAGTTGGCTTTGAATATCCCACTGTTGGATTCACGTATCTATGCCCAGATCCGCAAACATTTGGTGGATGCCTTGGGAGGACGTTTCCGTGAAGTGATCGTGGGGGGCGCCGCCATGAATCAAGAAGTAACGGATTTCTTGTATAAGATCAAATTCCCGTTCACGATCGGTTATGGTATGACGGAATGTGGCCCGTTGATCAGTTATGACCATAATAATGAGTATGTGCCCGGTTCTTGCGGACAGATATTGAAAGGGATCATGAAAGTCCGTATCGATTCGGAAGACCCTTATAATAAGGTAGGCGAGATTCAAGTATCGGGCGAGAACGTAATGAAAGGCTATTATAAGAATGATGAGGCAACCCAAAATGTCTTCACGGAAGATGGCTGGCTAAGGACGGGTGATTTGGGTACGATCGATCATGACAACCGTATTTTTATACGTGGACGTAGCAAGACGATGATCTTGGGCGCTAGCGGACAAAATATTTATCCGGAAGAGATTGAATCCAAATTGAACAATTTGCCATTCGTGATGGAGAGTTTGGTCGTGGAGAAAAACGGGAAATTGATCGGGATGGTGTATCCGGATTACGATACGGTGGATAGTACGGGTATCTCGCATACGGATCTTCCAGTTATCATGGAACAAAATAGGATAGAGTTGAACAAGCTCTTGGCTCCTTACGAAACGATCTCGGAGATACAATTGTATCCGACAGAATTTGAGAAAACACCGAAGAAAAGTATTAAGCGTTACCTGTACAGTAATTATTGATAAATAAATAGAAAGCAAACGCAGCTAATATTCAGCATATTGTAAAAGCGGTAGAAAATAATTCAAAAAAAAACGTCTTATGTTGTACAACATATATGATTAATACATACATTTGCATCGTTTTACAACAACAAGATATTATAGACCGTTTAAATTAAGAACAAAATGAAAAAGTTAGTTGCATTTGCTGCTGTTATCGCAGCTGTATCATTCGCATCTTGTGGCAACAAATCTGCTGAATCTACCGAATCTGTTGCTGAAACAGAAGAGGCTACTGTAGTTGAGGAAGCTCCTGTAGTAGAAGAGGATGCTGCCGCTACTGATTCTGTAGCTGTCGAGGTTACTGACTCTGTTGCCGTAGAAGCTGCTCCTGCTGAATAATAATCAGTAAACGAGTTTTGAGGACAGTCTGTATGCGTTGAACATACAGACTTTTTTTGTTTATAAACCATAGATAATGATATGAGACAAATTTTACTTCTTCCATTGGCCGCTCTATTGGCTATGCCGGTATTCTCGCAGACTCCTGCCGATACGACGCTTACGATTCGGAATATAGAGATTCAGGGTACCCGTTTCGCCGGGTTGAGCGAGAGGGGTGGGATGAAAATCTTGCGGGTAGATAATAACTTGAGTAGCGTTACCAATACGACGGCGGATGCTTTTCGCCAATTGCCTTCTGTCATTACCGATATGGAAGGAGCCGTTACATACAGGGGCTCCGGTAATGTCGGGATGCTTGTCGATGGAGTTCCTTACGGTTTGCTGGAAGAATATAGCGGTGACGTGCTGATCCAACTTCCCGCCCTGTTCTTTAACCAGATCTCATTAGGGGCATTTCCTCCGATTAATGCGGTGCCGGATGGTGACGCGGGCATACTCAATCTGGTGCCTCGTATGTATGGAACGGGAGATTCCCCTCTATATGTTACGCTTGGGGCGGGATGGAATGAGCGATATAACGCAGGAGCGGTATTGAATTTGCATCCCGGAAAATTCCATATCAATGCGAAATACAATTATAGGAGGGAATACCGGGAACGATCTTTCAGCAAATCGACCGCGACCGCTAAAAACCGGACGGAGATGAATAATAATGCCACGGCTCGTCCGGACGTACATGTGGCGGATATGAAAGTAGACTATGATCTTTCCGCGAAAGACCGGATCACCGTGCATGGCCTGTATCATTTGATGGATTATAGCCGGTATGGACGCATTAACAACCGGGTATTCAACCCGAAAGGGGAGCAAATGAAGTATGTGATCCGTAACCGGTATAACGACCAGCGCCAGGAAGCTTATGCCGCCGAAGCGTATTGGAACCATGAGATTTCGGAGAATCAAGGTTTTTATACCGTATTCAACTATAATAATTTCTCGTATGATGAGGATAATGATTTCAAGAATGAGAATCCTCAAAACGGGAATATCGTCTCGGAGGATAACCAATCTATCGACCATACGAAACATAATTATTTCTGGGGATTTGGATATGGGCAGGAGATCGATGGTTGGGATTTCAAGCTTGGTTATATAGGTCGTGTGCGAAACGAGGATTATCTGACGGCTGCTTTTGATAAGGTTGACGGTAGTTTTGAGTTAAGTCCGGCGAAATCGTATAATTACGATTTCAACCGTTATCTGAATTTGATCTATGCGGACGTGGTTAAGAATTGGGGCGCTTTTAACGCGGAGATAGGGATACAGGCGGAATTTAGTCATTTTAAGATGGATGAGTTTAGCCCTTCTTGGATCAACGATCCTTATTGGCAGGGGATAAAAGGCAAAGAGAACAAGAGTTCCCGTTTTCATTTGTATCCTCGTTCCCGTTTTACTTATGAGGTGAATAAGAGCAATCGCTTAAGCTTGAGTTATCAGCAACGGGCGATTCGTCCGAATGGCAGCTATTTGTGCTCTTTCTTGAATAACAGTGATCCTACCCATATCATACAGGGGAATCCGGACTTGAAGGATGAGTTTATCCATAACGTAGAGCTAGGATATCAGTTCTCGGCTCCCCGTCTCCGTTTGACTCCGGCTATTTATTACCGGAATCGTACGAATCGTATCATGGAAACCGCTAGCCAAGTAAATGACGAGACGGTTTGGAAGAAAGAGAATATCGGACATAGCCAAGCAGTCGGAGCCGACTTGTCCGGTAGCTGGAATCCGGTACGTATCTTGACGGTCGGTTTCTCCGGGGATATCTATCGGGACGAGATCGATGGGCGTACGATAGGCTATGACGAGAAGAAATCCTTGGTTTGCTGGGATGTGAAGGGGAATGTAAACGTAAGTATTACGCCGACTACGGATTTTCAGGTAGACGGCTTCTACGTTTCCGACCAGCTTACGCCTCAAGGTAAGATCAAAGGCCGTTATAGCGTAAATGCCGGTCTCTCTCAATATTTCCTCAATCGTAAATTATGCGCGAACTTAAGTATCAACAATATATTCGATAGTTTAGAAGAAACAACGATTATTGATGCCCCGAACTTAGAAATGACGCAAAAGCGCAATCGTGATGCCCGGGTAGCTTGGCTTACGTTGACTTATAGTTTATAAAGTAGGTTCCGTGCCCTGTGTTCCATCTTGTTTGTGCTTTTGGATGAACAAGATGAAACGCATGGAACGGTCGTACGTGAAATAATTCCAGATCCAGTCGATCAGTACAATTAGCTTATTCTTGATTCCTAAGATGGAACGTAAATGTACGAGCATCCAAACCAACCATGCCGTAAATCCATGTAATTTCACCTTATTTAAATCGGCAACCGCTTTATTCCTGCCGACAGTAGCTAAAGTTCCTAAATTCTTATAATGGAAAGGTCTCGGTTTTTTTAGAGCCTCGATCCGTTGTAGATTTTCGGCTAATAACTCACCTTGCTGAATCGCTACCTGAGCGACTTGCGGATGTCCGTTCGGGTAATCCGGTTCTGCCATCCAGCAGACATCTCCTATGGCGAATATATTGGATAAGCCTTTTACTTGATTACATTCATTGACGATAATCCGTTCCCCCCGGGTCAAGAGTTCTCCTTCGATATGATCGAAATGCACCGCTTTCACACCACTTACCCAAAGTAAGGTCCTAGTGGGTATGGTTTGTCCGTCATCTAAGAAAACGTCCCCATCCTTATAGTCCACGACACGCTTCTGAAGAATGATGTTAACGCCCATATCCTCAAGGAAGCGTTTAGCGTTGGAGGAGGCTTCCGGAGACATGGCCCCTAGTAATTTAGAGGACCCTTCTATCAGATAGATATTCATATGAAAGTTTCCTAGATCCGGATAGTCTTTCGGCAAAACAAACCGTTTCATCTCGGATAAGGCGCCGGATACTTCTACACCTGTAGCCCCTCCACCTACAACAACTATATTTAGCAAAGCTTGCTTCTCGTCCGGGTCCGTACAAGTAGTCGCTTTCTCTAAATTAATTAATAAGGTGTCTCGTAAAGCTAACGCCTCTTCTACCGTTTTCATGGGTAGAGACTGTTCCTCGATCGTTTTGTTTCCAAAGAAGTTGGTGATAGTTCCAGCGGCGATTACAAGATAATCATATTCCAATTCGCCGATGGAGGTTTGAATGGTATGCCCTTTCGGATTGACGCCATAGACCTCTGCCAACCGGAAGTAAAAGTTCTTTCTCTTCTGGAATATCTTTCGATATGGAAAGGATATTTCATTATATTCTAAGCCGGAGGACGCTACTTGATAAAGCAGGGGAGGAAACTGGTGATAGTTGTTCTTGTCGATTAAGACTACTTGAAACTTGCTCTTTTTCAATTTCTCAGCTAGTTTTAACCCCCCAAATCCGCCCCCGATAATTACGACCCGCTTTTTGTCTGTGTAAGGAATGTTGAAGCCCATGATCTAAACGCTTTTTTTATATAAACATAGAAAGAAGCGAATTGGTTCTTCCGTTAATTATTAATGAATGTAAGCGGGTAGAGGCTTTATTTACAGGAAGGTTTATCGTGTTTCGGGGAAATACGTTTCTTTACCTTCCGCTTCAATCGCAAAAACTGCAATATGGAAAGTATACGCATCAAGATTATGAATAAGATAACCCCTAGCAAAATATAGCAAATTATCGGCGATGTCATTTTACCCTCTTCTTCACAAATTTTATCCCAGTCTTTAATTTGGAATAGTAAAACATAAAAAAATATGGTGGTCATTATACACTATCTTTTATTAGATCATCCATACGGATAGGTGTCTAAAATCAATGAGGCAAAGATAAATGAGTATAACTTATTAGGAGTTATACAACTTGACAATTTAAATGTATATTCTGATAGGGGGTGTTTTTTACAATGATTTAAGTTTTTTCCTTAGCTCCGTGGGACTATATCCAAAGCGTGCCTTGCAAAATTTGTAGAAATGCGAATGCGAGGAGAAATCGAATTCATCTATTATATTCTTAAAATCATCCTCGCTGTTAGCTATGGCGACCAATAGTCGTTTGGATTTCTCTTGCATCAGCCATTCGTAGGCTGGAATACCGAAAACTTTTTTAAACTTCATCCGAAAGGAATTTACTCCGTAACCTATCATTTGAGCTAGATCTGTTACTGTTTTAGCTTTTATATAATTCTCGGCGATGAGTCTCTCAAACTCTGCTGAATGCGTACTTGATAAATAGAAAAAGTAGTCTAATTCCTCTTTTCTATAAAGCTTTTTCAGTAAGTAGAATAATTCCGTTCTCTTTAATTCATACAAAGGGTAGTTCAGGAAATTATTTTCAAGATATTGTCCGACAAGTTCTAGAAAACCGTATAAAGGTTCCACTATTTTCAGTTCTATCCACTTAGAGATAGGTTGAGGTAATATTCCGTACGGATGTTGGTAATACGGTAACTCATTCATCGTTAAACTGTCAAAAAAGAAAATGATGATTTTTGAACCTAGTGTGATATCATATGTGTAATTTTCAAATGATCTTAGAAAGATCATATACTGTTCACCGATTGTTTTCTTTTCTTCTTTAGTGGAATATATAGTTATGGATCCGCTTAAGATAAAAATAATCATATCGCTGGATAAACCAGATAAGGTTTGTGTTATTTCCTCTGACATCAATATGATACTAAAGCCAGCGTGTAAGATTCGGTTTTCAGATGTTTCCGGAGAAATTCTGTTAATAAGCTTGTTCATAAAATTATTGTTATTTAGTTTGTTATACAAATATTTCCCCCTTCAGTAAATCTAGATGCAAAAAAAGCGCAATGTATTAGTATGGTCTGTATACAAACTATCATTTTTTGTATACATTATGATATGAATGAAAAATAAATAGGAATCAGAGGAGGTCTCTGATTCCTTGTAAAATAAGATCTCCCATTTTTTTATGGGAAGAATTAAGTTCACTAATACTTTAGGAGGGTAATTTCTATTATCACAATAGAATGAAATAAAAACTAAATACGTCTTACAGATGAAAATAAGACATTACGTGTGAACAAGCTTGAATATTATAACGTATTGTATTTTATTTTCTTAGTCGTTTTATTTATCCGTGCGGAATGGAAGCACCGGTAATCCTTGTACGTTTTGCAAGTTGCCAATTTGGAAATTCCGGAAGCCATAACGAACGGCTATTGGGGCTTTTACGTCTGGAGCTGAGATAATAACGGTTTTTTTGTTAGCGTCTATAGTTGCGTTAGCCTTGTGGAAACGCATGTCTTTTCCGGCTATCTCGAAGCCTATGATCCCGTTATCTCGATTGAAGCCATCTTCCGCATTCTTGAAAAAAAGAATGATTTTATCTTTATCTACTTCCATATGATCGTATTGGGGGCCCTCACAAGCGATGGTTGTATAACCATAGGTTTTGTTTAGAGCCATATAACAAAGACGCTCACCGATCTTTTGTTTTTCTTTGGGGTGTATTTGCCGTTTCTCGTAATCCTGTACCAGATCGTTCGTGGAAACAATACCGCTATTGGGGATCAACCGGGTAGCTTTGTATTGCTCTTCACGAAGGTACGCGGCTTGGTCTCCTTCTCCATATTCGTAAGGGGCGATTTCTACCAGATAGAAAGGTAATTCTTCTTGTCCCCATAATCCTCTCCAATGTTCTACCATTGTCGCTAGGCGTTTAGCGTAGTCCGGGTGTCCGACATTTGACTCTCCTTGATACCATAGGAAACCTCTGACCGTATATTTGCTGGCCGGTTTCAGCATTCCGTTATACATGATCATGGGTTGTAGCATCGGATGGATTTTCTCATCGTTACCCGCTAAGGATAGATCGATATCGCTATAATTCCGCAGGATGTCTTTGGGCAACCAACCTTCAACCGTGGAACCGCCCCAGCTACAATTGATGATACCTACCGGGACATTCAATACCTCGGTCAATAGGGTCGCGAAGAAATAGGCGGTAGCTCCGAACTCCGGGGCGTTTCGCGGATCACATACTTTCCATTCGCCACCTACCGGATAATCTTTCGGTTCCAAGGCTCCGACCCGTTGGATCGTAGCGTAACGGATCGAGTTCTTATATTTCCCGGATGTAGCGATAGCGTGGTTTCCTCCCTCGATAGGGCAGTGCCAGAAACCTCTTAATGGCATTTCCATATTGGATTGGCCGGAACCGAACCATACCTCGCCGATCAGAAGATCATGCAAGACAATCTTGTCTTGTCCATTCTTTAATGTTAACTGTTGCTTTTCGAAACTGGCCGAGGGCGTCTGAACCCAGATTTCCCATCTGCCTTGATCGTTTACTTGGGCCGTGTATTCCGTATTGTCCCAAGAACTACGGACTTTCAGGCTTGAATTTGGGGTTGCATTTCCCCAGAGCCGTACTTTAGTGGCTTGTTGGAGTACCATGTTGTCGCTTACCAAAGCTGGCAGCTTGATCTCGGCCCGGAGGTTCACCAAACCGAGAAGGAGGCCTATCACCATCCAATAGAATTTGTTCATATCGCTTGTTTTTTTGATGTCGGAAGCTTCCGACGGTTGTTAATCTGATAAAAAAGAGCCGGCAGGCGGTCTGCCGGACGGTTATTCGCCGGCAAGTCGTTCGATAATCTCCATACACATCCGTCCGTTGTGATAGGGACATTTCCAGAAACCGGCCTTGTCATCCTCGCGATTGATCTCGTGATCGAGCGATACGCTCCAATGCCATTCCCCTTGTTCCTTGTCGATCAAATAACGCTGAATGAATTTCCAGCATGTATAGGCTGTGCCTAAGGCAGGCTCATCTCCGAAATGTTGATACAAGTTGAAATGACCCACTACATTCTCGGCTTGCACCCACCAATGCAGGTCCGTGTCGGCTTTCTTCTCATTCGGGTGATACTCGTAAATGAGGCTACCGTTCGCTAATAACCCGTCTTCGGCCGCTATCGCTACCTTTTGAACCAAGGGCTCTACTTTCTGAAGAATCTCGTTGTCTCCCAATTCGATAGCGGCCTCATGCAGTAACCAAGATGCCTCTATATCATGACCATAGGAGATGATACGGTATTTGCTTTCCCAATCCTCGTTGAAAAAGAGGTTTAAATGATAGGTACGGTGATCCAGAATCTTGTCGGTGAAAATCAGGATCAAGTTTCGGAGTTGTTTTTTGAGGTGCTCGTCTTTCCATACCCGATACAAGTTAGTATAAGGTTCGAGGATATGCAGATGGGTGTTCATAGTTTTTTTCTCATTCTCATCCTTGTCGCTTAGTCGCATATCCTCTATCAGTTTCCAGTCTTTCGTAAAGGCTTCCATATAACCGTTCTTTTCCGGGTCGAAACTATATTGTTCGATTGCCTTGAAGAGACGGATCGCATAATCCAACGTTTCTTTATCTCCGGTAGCCCGGTTGTACTCGCTTAATCCGTAGATAGCGAATCCTAAGGCGTAGATTTGCTTTTTGGTTTGCACGGGTTGACCGGTATAGTCTAATTCCCAGTAAATACCCTCGAATTCTTGGTCGTAGAATTTATCGATAAGGTAACGTTTGGCACGGGTCGCCGTTTCCAGATATTCCGGCTTTCGTAATAAACGGTATGCGGCGGAGAATGTCCATAGGATACGGGCGTTCAAGATGGCGCCTTTAGGGGCATGTACGACTCGTTGATTGTTTCCCGTGATTTGCCCATGGAAACCACCATACTCACTATCTATCATTCGGTTCATCCAGAAAGGGAGGATATTGTTCTCTAGCTCCCATTGAACCTCGTTTTGTAAATCTTCGGTGATTTTATTCATTTGTTTCTTTTCTTTTGGTTTCTAACGTAGCGGTGATTTCCTTCATCTTTGTCTCGCTAAGCGGGTAGAAGGCGATAAATACAACGGACAGGATCGTACCTACGGCCGGTAAGAAACTGAGGAACATCTTGATTCCGCTAATCGTTTCCTCGCTTTGTACGGTATTGGCCTGAAACCCGAAGAAAGCGAGTAGCCAGCCTGTGATTGCCGTGCCGATCGCCCATCCGAATTTCTGGCTCATGGACGAGGAACTGAAGATCAATCCTGTGGCACGGTTCCCTGTTTTTAGTTCTGAGTAGTCCGTGCAATCGGCATACATGGACCAAAGTAGGGGGAAAATACTACCGGCACAAATACTGATGAACACTTGGAACGTGAATATCAGGGCTAGATCCGTCTTGTCGAGCCAGAAAAAGAGGATGCTTAAAACCGAGGCGATCAGCATGGAGCCCATATAGGTTCTTTTCTTTCCGATCTGGTTGCTTAATGGGGCGGCCAAGATCACGCCGACAATATTGGCCGCCTGTCCTACCGCCAGATATAATCCGCTTAAGACGAAGGAGACTCCGAAAAGAGATACATTGGCATAGGCTTCCTCAATGATAAAGTATTTGAAATAATATACGGTAGCCCCGTCGCGGATGGAATTGAAAACCAGAGCGGAGACACCTGCTCCCAATAGTATCCACCAAGGCTTGTTGTGCAATAGATCTCTCAAGTCATCTTTTAACGAGCCTTGTTGCTCTTTAATCGGTTTTACCCGTTCTTTTGTCCATGCGAAACATCCATAAAAGAGAATGGCGCACAGGATAGCGATAACTACGACAGCCATGGTCCATCCATGTTGTTGATCCGCCAATTCATCGCTATTTCCACTAAAGAAACGCACCATCGGCATGAATAGCAACAGGGCTATAAAACTGCCAATATAGGCGAATACCATACGGTACGTAGAAAGGGTATTACGGTCTTGTGGCAACGGGCTCATTACTCCAAGCAAGGACGCATAAGGCACGTTTATAGCGGAGTACACC
>ERZ773169.2502-NODE-2502-length-13264-cov-75.202741_pt1 | contig 13264 bp, 10 predicted proteins | sample MGYA00580536_ERZ773169 | MGnify/ENA primary metagenome ERZ773169 (study PRJEB29015, sample SAMEA2737814) | human gut metagenome | biome: human gut; feature: human-associated habitat; material: faeces | place: China | collected 2012 ...
ATTGGTACACAAAAGACATCAAATATCATCATAAAGAAGGATTTGTCCGCGTCGGTGTGCCCAACGGAAAATGGCAGCTCGACATCGGCATGACGCTCGATACGCAATTCGGCGGAACGCTGGTGAATGCGGACGGCAGCACGGTAAATCTGGGCAATACGCTGAAAGATTATTTCAGAGTATTTATCCCCGGCTCCGGCGGTGAAGACAAACCCTGGAACGACAGCAATTTCTATCAGGGCAACTTCCTGGGCAGCGAACAGATAAAGCTGACCCACCGTTCCGATAAATTCTCTATCAGCGCATACCTGTGCAATCATTTCGACGACTTCTCCGCTATGGGCAAGCAGAACGGTTGGGACGGATTGTGGGGACTTGAAATGAACTTCAACAACTTCAAGCCCGTCAATGCGGTTGTGTTCGAGTTCCTGCAGACCACCAATATGAGCGGTCCGCTGCACGGCTTGCACGAACCCGAAGAAGGCCCCGTACACAAGACCGGCGGTTCCGACAACTATTACAACAACGGCCTTTACCCCGGCTGGGCGCATTGGGGCATGATGATAGCCAATCCTCTGATTGCTTCGTCTATCTATAACCGGGACGGTGACATGACGTTCAAGTACAACCGCATAAAAGCGCTGCACATCGGCTGGAGCGGACAAATAACTTCCGAATGGAGCTACATAGCCAAAATGAGCCACAACAGAACATGGGGTACTCCCGGTGCTCCCACACTGGATATTCTGGAGAACTTTTCGGCCTATGCCTCGTTCTCTTATTCTCCCGAAAGATGGAAAGGCTGGAATTTCAACGCCTCTCTCGCTTTGGACATGGGAGATATATACGGAGACAACTTCGGATTTCAAATGAAAATACATAAAACATTCTAAAGCAATGAACTACATACAGACAGAAATTGACGGCGTATGGATCATCGAACCGAAAGTGTTCAATGATGCACGCGGCTACTTCATGGAAGCCTTTAAGGAAGAAGAATTCCGTGCCAATATCGGCGATGTACATTTTGTACAGGACAACGAATCAAAATCCTCTTTCGGCGTACTGCGCGGGTTGCATTACCAGAAAGGCGAATACAGCCAGGCGAAACTGGTACGTGTCATAAAAGGTAAAGTTTTGGATGTTGCGGTCGATTTACGCCGTTCTTCTCCTACGTTCGGCAAGTACGTCAGCGTGGAACTGAGCGAAGAGAACAAGCGTCAGTTCTTTATTCCCCGCGGATTTGCCCATGGCTTTCTGGTACTGAGCGAAGAGGCAATCTTTACCTACAAAGTAGATAACGGTTATGCTCCGCAGGCGGAAGCGTCGATTCGCTTCAATGATGAAACCATAGGCATCGACTGGCCGGTTGCGGAATCTCAGTTCATATTATCGGAGAAAGACGGACATGCCGTATCTTTCAAAGATGCGGAATATTTTGAATAAGATATGAAGATAGCCATTGTCGGTACGGGGTACGTCGGTTTGGTAACCGGTACTTGTTTTGCTGAAATAGGTGTCAATGTCATTTGCGTCGACACAAACAGCGAAAAGATAGAAGCATTGAAGCAGGGTATTATCCCAATCTACGAAAACGGATTGGAGGAAATGGTAAACCGGAACGCGAAAGCAGGACGCCTGCAATTCACGACTTCTCTGGAAAGTTGCCTGAACGAAGTGGATGTTATATTCAGCGCCGTGGGTACTCCGCCCGACGAGGATGGCAGTGCAGACCTGAGTTATGTGCTTGAAGTGGCGCGTAACATCGGGCGTAACATGACGAAATATGTATTGGTGGTAACCAAAAGCACCGTGCCCGTAGGCACCGCCGGAAAGGTGCGCATGGCTATCCAGAACGAATTGGATAAGCGGGGAGTACAGATAGACTTCGATGTAGCTTCCAATCCCGAATTCCTGAAAGAAGGAAATGCGGTAGCAGACTTTATGAGCCCCGACCGGGTAGTGGTGGGAGTGGAGTCCGAACGTGCAAAGAAACTGATGAGCAAACTTTACAAACCGTTTCTGCTGAACAACTTCCGCGTTATCTTCATGGATATTCCGTCTGCCGAAATGACCAAATACGCAGCCAACTCCATGCTTGCCACCCGCATCAGCTTCATGAACGACATTGCCAACCTGTGCGAACTGGTGGGAGCCGACGTCAATATGGTACGCAACGGCATCGGTTCCGATACGCGTATCGGCCGTAAGTTCCTCTATCCGGGCATCGGATATGGCGGTTCGTGCTTCCCGAAAGACGTAAAGGCATTAATCAAGACCGCCGAACAGAACGGTTACCGGATGCGTGTGCTCCAGGCTGTAGAGGAAGTCAATGAAAAGCAGAAAAGCATCTTGTTTGAAAAACTGCAACGGCACTTCAACGGCGATTTGCGCGATAAGACAATTGCCTTGTGGGGATTGGCTTTCAAGCCGGAAACAGACGACATGCGCGAGGCGCCTTCGCTGATTCTGATTGACAAGTTGCTGAATGCCGGTTGTAAAGTGCGTGTGTACGATCCGGCTGCCATGACGGAGTGCCGCCGCAGGATAGGCGACAGCGTCTGCTATGCCACCGATATGTACGATGCCGCACTCGATGCGGATGCCTTGATGCTGGTGACGGAATGGAAAGAATTCCGCCTGCCGTCATGGGCCGTTATCAAAAAAGCCATGAGAACCCCGGTGTTACTGGACGGTCGTAATATCTACGAAAAGAAAGAAATAGAAGAACTTGGATTTACCTACCACTGTATAGGTAAATAAAGGAAGGAGATAGACATGAAAAAACTCGTAATAGAGTTGTGCTGCGTCATAGCGTTGGCTGCATGCGGTAATGGTAAAGAGCAAAAAACAGTCGAAGAAGACGCTACGGCCAAGGCTCTGCTTCAGGGTGTCTGGATAAATGATGAAACCGAACTGCCCCTGATGCGTATAGAAGGAGATACCATATACTATGCCGATCCTCAGAATATCCCCGTATCATTCAAGATTATACGAGATACGATGTATGTGTACGGCAATCATACCGTGACTTACAAGATTGACCGACAGACAGAATACAGCTTCTGGTTTCATTCATTGGCGGATGAGATTATAAAACTGCATAAATCGGAAAATCCGGAGGATATACTCGCCTTTGAAAACAAGGAAGTGGAAGTCATACCCACCACGGAAGTGGTGAAAAAGGACAGCGTAGTGATGTACAAAGGCACACGCTACCGGGGATATGTGTACGTCAACCCTTCGACAATGAAAGTTATCCGCTCATCCTATTCAGAGGGTGGCATCAGCGTGGACAATGTCTATTATGACAATGTCATACATATTTGCGTGTATGAGGGCAGACGAATGTTGTATGGCAAAGACATTACCAAGAAGGCATTTGCCGGCATCTTTCCCGAAGATATTCTGAGCCAGATGATTCTTGCCGATATGAATTTTATGGGAGTTGATAATAAAGGCTACCAATATCAGGCAACCTTACGCGTGCCGGAAAGCTCCGTATATAGTCTGGCAGATATTACCATCGGATTCGATAATCGGATGGACATAAAAAAAGCGGAATAAATTCCGCTTTTTTTATTATTCCTGCTTCTTTGCCTAAGTGGGCTTTTTGCTGCCGTCCCTGCGTTTGTTATTATTTCTGTTGCCGCCTTTGCCGGTTCCGTTGTTCCGGCGTCCGCCGCCTTTAAAGCTGCTGCGTTTGCGTCCGTCATTGGAGCGCGGCTTGTATTCGGGAGCTTCACCCAACTCTTCCGGCACAGGTATCTTATAGATTTCTTTTTCCAGGAAATTCTCTATGCTCTTGAAATTCGTCTGTTCCTTTTCATTGACGAAAGTAAGGGCTACACCGTCATTGTTGGCACGTGCCGTACGTCCGATGCGGTGCACGTAATCTTCACTGTCATGCGGCACATCATAATTGATAACCAGACGGATGTCATCTATATCGATACCGCGCGCCACAATATCGGTGGCAACCAGAATATTGATTCGTCCCGCCTTGAACTCGTACATTACTTCCTCACGCTGCGCCTGCTCAAGGTCGGAGTGCATTTCCCCAACGTTCAGCTTCATTTGCTTCAGGGCTTTGGCCACCTCTTTCACCTTCAACTTGGAAGAAGCGAAGATAATGACACGTTCGGGTGTCTGCTCGGCGAAAAGACTGCGAATGATACCCAATTTCTGGTTCTCATAGCATATATAGGCAGCCTGTACGATTTTCTCGGCAGGTTTGGAAACGGCAAGTTTCACTTCTGCCGGATTATGCAGAATGTTTTGCGCCAACTGTTGTATCTTGGCAGGCATCGTAGCCGAAAACATAATGGTCTGACGCTCCTTAGGCAGGAATTTCACAATCTGCATAATGTCATCATAAAATCCCATATCGAGCATACGGTCTGCTTCATCCAAAATGAAATAGGAGACGCGTGAAAGGTCTACATATCCCAGACTGAGATGAGCTATCAGACGTCCCGGAGTAGCGATTACAACATCCGCTCCCAAAGTCAGTCCTCTTTTTTGCTGCTCGAAAAGCACTCCGTCATTACCGCCGTACACGGCCACGCTGCTCACCGGCATGAAATAGGAGAAACCTTCCATCTGCTGGTCTATCTGCTGAGCCAGTTCCCGTGTAGGGGCCATTACTATACAGTTGATGGAATCTTCGGGATGCCCGCCTTCCGAAAGCTTGTTCAATATAGGTAACAGATAGGCAGCTGTTTTTCCGGTCCCGGTTTGTGCAACAGCTATCAAATCCCGGCCTTCGAGTATAACAGGTATTGATTTTTCTTGTATCGGAGTGCACTCGTCAAAGCGCATTGCGTCCAGTGCTTCAAGCACATTGTCATTTAAATTTAGTTCAGAAAACTTCATGTATTTCTTTATATTTGCTGCAAAGATAATGCAAACCGGGGGCAGAACAAAATAAGCCCGCTTAAAAAACAGGCTCCTATGATAATTAATTATCGCAGGAGCCTGTGAATTTTATCGTACGGACTTATTTTACCGCGGAATATCTATATAGGAATCCTTGAATCCCAAGAAATAAAGCACTCCGTCCAAGCCGATGGTATTAATGGACTGCTTGGCATTTGCCACAACTTTAGGCTTGGCATGAAAAGCAATGCCCAATCCGGCTATCCCCAGCATCGGCAAGTCATTGGCTCCGTCACCTACTGCAATGGTCTGTGCTATATCCACTTTCTCAACCTGCGCTATCAGACGCAGCAGTTCCGCTTTGCGTTTGCCGTCCACTACATCGCCGAGATAACGTCCGGTCAGTTTGCCATTCTCTATTTCCAGTTCATTGGCATATACATAGTCAATGCCGTATTTCTGCTGGAGATAATGCCCGAAGTAAGTGAAACCACCTGAAAGAATAGCTATTTTATAACCATATTTCTTCAGAACATACATCAGTCGGTCGACCCCCTCCGTAATAGGCAGGTTCTCGGCAATCTCCTGCATGACAGATTCGTCCAACCCTTTCAATAATGCCACCCGCTCACGGAAGCTCTCCGTAAAGTCTATTTCTCCCCGCATGGCACGTTCCGTGATAGCCTTTACCTGCTCGCCGACACCTGCACGAATGGCCAGTTCGTCGATAACTTCGGTCTCTATCAGTGTGGAGTCCATATCAAAACAGATAAGGCGGCGCATACGGCGATACATATTATCCAGTTGGAAAGAGAAATCCATTTCCAGTTCACTGGCCAGCCGCATCAGTTCTTCTTGCATACCGATACGGTCTTTAGGGGTGCCTCGTACGGAAAATTCAATGCAGGCACGCGTCTTTGTATCACATTCGTCCAACGGAATACGCCCCGTAAGACGTTTGATGGCATCAATGTTCATTCCTTGCTCCGCCAGAATACGGGTCACCGCCGAAATCTGACGGGCAGACAACTTACGTCCGAGCAACGTGAGAATGTAACGGTTCTTGCCCTGCATGCTCACCCAGTCCTCATATTCTTTTGCTGTAATAGGGTAGAAACGGATGGTGACACCCAAGGACGATGCCTTGAAAAGCAGCTCTTTCATGATAAAGCCGGAATGTTGTTCTTCCGTCTTACATAAAATACCTAACGACAGGGTGTTATGGATGTCGGCTTGTCCGATGTCAAGGATAGTTGCATCGTACTTGGCAAGAATTTCTGTAACCGAAGCCGTCAGTCCCGGACGGTCTTCACCTGTTACGCGGATCAGGATAAGTTCTGTACTTAATGGTTTCATAAGTTGTCTATTAATAGGATAACAAGCCACAAAAGTAAGGAAAAATCCCGCCTTTTATGCTAAATAACATAAAAAATTGCACTAAAAAAGTGAGAAAATCGCTTGTTTATTTGGAAGTTTCTTTAAGAATTACTTACCTTTGCACCCGATTTCAGAATTAAAGGCTTTGAGTATCAATGAATTCCTCTCATTGCAAGGTCTGAGAAGATGACATTCCGGGAAGAAATCACTGCCAAAAAGGACAGTCCCGGATAGTATTAACCAAAATCGTGTTACATGAAATATGTAAAATGGATTTTTGTTGTATTACTAATTGGTTCCTTGACTTCTTTTGTAGAAAAAGACAAACCGACCGGCGGTTTGAATGTGGGTGACATAGCCCCGGACTTCAAAATCCAATCTATGTCTGCCGGGCAACCGTTAGCCGAACTTTCGGACATGAAAGGCAAATATGTGTTGCTTAGCTTTTGGGCAAGTTATGACGCGCACTCCCGGATGCAAAACGCGAGTTTGAGCAATGTGCTTCGTTCCGCTTCCCGCAATGAAAATGTAGAAATGGTTTCCGTCTCATTCGATGAGTATCAGTCTATCTTTAAGGAAACCGTTCGTAAGGACCAAATAGTTACGCCCACCTGTTTCGTGGAAACTAAAGGCGAGTCCTCCGGCTTATTCAAGAAATATCGCTTAGGTCGCGGATTTACTAACTATTTACTGGATGAAAATGGTGTGATTATTGCCAAAAACATCTCTGCTGCAGAGCTTTCGGCTTACTTGAATTAAGCGCTTCAATGCACAGCATGGCAATGAAGGGATTAAAGAACCTGTAAGAAGAAAGTGGGGATTCTTCCGACAAAGGCGGTCTGTCCGCCTGAAAAGAAAGAAGAACAAAACAAAAGAGGAAATGAATACAACAAAAAAGCCGTCCCGCACTTGTGGAAACACAAGAGTGGGACGGCTTCTTATTTTTTACACTATTCTGCGGTATGCTTTGACAACAGCTTCCTACAGTTGCCTACTTCGGCGCTTTCTTATACAAATAGAATGCTATGAATGCATAAAGCAGGTTCGGTATCCATACCGCTATGACGGGCGGCACATTACCATTCACTGCAAATGTAGAGGCAATCGTCTGGAACAGGATATACGAGAAACTTAATCCCAAGCCTATGCCCAAATGCAATCCCATGCCGCCTTTTGTCTTTTTCGAAGAAAGAGATACGCCAATCAGCGTCAGGATAAACGAGGCAAAAGACATGGCTATACGTTTATGATATTCTATCTCGAACTCCTTGATATTGGCAAAACCGCGTTGCCGTTGCCGGTCTATGTACTCGCTCAACTGAGGGCTGGTGAGCATTTCCTGCTGGTTTTTCATTATGAGGAAGTCGGCAGGTTCCATAAAGAGAATGGTATCCAGCCGCTCTCCTTTAACGATGCTTTCGCGCATACCGTCCATTTCACGGATCATGTAGTCCTTCACCTTCCATTTGTGGACGGCTGCCGTATCGTAAGTAATGCTGCGTGCGGTAAGATGGGACACTAACTGTTTGTCCTTGAACTTATCGAGCGAAAAGCGGTAACCCGTTTTGCTGTAATCCTCAAAGCGCTCTATATAGGCAATGACTCCCGAATCGACCTCCAACTGAATATTGCGGGCTGTGGTGGACTTGCGGGGCTTATAGTATTTGTCCTCAAAATTAAGCCGCGTAACGCTGCCTTTAGGAATGACATACGAACCGAGACAGAACGTAGTGATTGCGATAATAGCCGCCGACACCATATAAGGACGCAGCATGCGCTTAAAACTCATTCCCGTAGAGAACATTGCGATAATCTCCGAGTTCTCCGCAAGTTTGGAAGTAAAGAAAATTACTGCGATGAAGACAAACAGCGGACTGAACAGATTGGCAAAGTAGGGGATGAAGTTCATGTAGTAATCGAAGATAATGGCTTGCCATGGCGCTTCATGAGACATGAAGCGGTCCATTTTTTCATTAAAGTCGAATACTACGGCGATAGAAATAATCAGGGCTATGGCAAACACGTATGTTCCCAGGAACTTCTTGATGATGTACCAGTCCAACCGCTTGAGGAACTTATTTTTCCCGACAGGCAGCTTGATGTCTTTCAGCATCTTCCAGTCAATCTTTCTCATAATCTTGTCGATACACGTTGTACCATCATCGGTTTCCATGTAGAGAAATCACCGGCAATAATATGCTTGCGGGCTTCACCGGCAAGCCAAAGGTAAAATGCCAGATTGTGAATGGAAGCAATCTGCATGGCCAGCAACTCCTGTGCATGGAAGAGGTGGCGCAGATAGGCCTTACTATATAATGTATCTACGTAAGATGCACCGTCTGCCTCAATAGGAGAGAAGTCGGTTTCCCATTTCTTGTTACGCATGTTGATGATACCGTCTTTTGTAAACAGCATACCGTTGCGTCCGTTACGTGTAGGCATTACACAGTCGAACATGTCAACTCCGCGTTCGATACCTTCCAGAATGTTCACAGGTGTACCTACACCCATCAGATAACGAGGCTTGTCCTTCGGCAGTATCTCATTCACCAGCTCTATCATTTCGTACATCTTCTCCGTAGGTTCGCCCACAGCCAAACCGCCGATGGCATTGCCCTCGGCTCCTTTGGAGGCTATGAACTCGGCCGAGCGCTTGCGAAGGTCGGGATAAACACACCCCTGCACGATAGGGAAAAGAGCCTGATGATAGCCGTATTTGGGTTCCGTTTCATTGAACCGCGTGATACAACGGTCCAGCCAACGATGCGTCATTTCCATGGACTTCTTGGCATAGGCATACTCTGCATCGCCCGGAGTACACTCGTCAAAAGCCATCATGATGTCTGCCCCGATGGTACGTTCAATGTCCATTACTCTTTCCGGAGTGAAAATGTGTTTGCTTCCGTCGATGTGCGAACGGAACTCAGCACCTTCTTCACGCAACTTGCGGATACCTGCCAAGGAAAAGACCTGAAAACCGCCGCTATCGGTCAGCATCGGACGGTCGAAGCCGTTGAACTTGTGCAATCCTCCGGCTTTTTCAATAACATCCAATCCGGGACGCAAATAAAGATGATAGGTATTACCTAATATTATCTGCGCCTTTATATCTTCTTTCAATTCTGTCAAATGCACGCCTTTTACGGTTCCCAACGTACCTACCGGCATAAAGATAGGCGTTTCAATCTGTCCGTGGTCGGTGGTAATCAAACCTGCACGGGCATTTGTCTTGCTGTCTGTATACTGTAACTCAAATGTCATTCTTCTTACTTTTCTATCTTTTCTTTTTTAACGGACAAGTCAATGGCATCAGCTACCTTTTCATCAGTCAGCGCAATGGCAAACACTTCTTTTACGTCTTTCACATAGTGGAAAGTCAGTCCTTTCAGATAAATTTCCTGTATCTCTTCAATGTTCTTACGATTCTCGTCGCTGAGGATAATCTCCTTGATACCGGCACGTTTGGCAGCCAGAATCTTTTCCTTGATGCCACCTACGGGAAGAACTTTTCCGCGCAGCGTGATTTCGCCTGTCATGGCAAGATTGGCCTTTACTTTTCTCTGCGTAAGTGCGGATGCCAGCGAAGTAGCCATTGTTATACCTGCCGACGGGCCATCTTTGGGGATAGCTCCTTCGGGAACATGAACATGGATATTCCAATTGTCGAAAATCTCTTCATCAAGATTCAGCAGCGAAGCATGAGACTTGATATACTCCAATGCCAGCATAGCCGATTCTTTCATTACATCACCCAGGTTTCCGGTCAGTGTCAAGCGACCGCCTTTACCGCGGCTGAGACTGGTTTCGACAAACAGAATCTCACCGCCGACAGCAGTCCATGCCAAGCCCGTAACTACACCGGCATATTCATTGCCTTGATATTTGTCGCGTGTATATTCGGGAGCACCCAGGAATTCGTACAAATCGCCCGGCTTGATTTCTGTTTTTGCGAAATAGCCGTCCGTAGCATATTGGCGAGCCGATTTGCGAAGAATTTTTCCAATCTTCTTTTCCAATTCACGTACACCGCTTTCACGGGTATAAGACTCGATGATTGCTTCCAACGTATTCTTTGGAATCTTGATATCGCTCTTCTTCATACCGTTTGCTTCCAGCTCTTTCGGAACCAAGTGGCGACGGGCAATTTCTATCTTTTCTTCGGTTATGTAGCCGCTTACTTCAATCAACTCCATACGGTCGAGCAACGGCCCCGGAATTGTGTTCAGATTATTGGCGGTAGCAATGAACATCACCTTCGACAAGTCATAATCCACATCCAGGAAGTTGTCGTGGAACGTAGTATTCTGTTCCGGATCAAGCACTTCGAGCAGAGCGGAAGAAGGGTCGCCCTGACGGTCGGCACTCACCTTGTCTATCTCGTCCAATATAAATACGGGATTGGAAGAACCGGCTTTAATCAGACTCTTGATAATACGTCCGGGCATTGCTCCGATATACGTCTTGCGGTGTCCGCGTACTTCCGCTTCATCATGTACGCCACCCAAGGACATACGGATATACTTCCGCTTCAAAGCAGCCGCTATAGAGCGCCCCAAAGAGGTCTTACCCACACCCGGAGGACCATACAGACAGATGATAGGCGACTTCATATCTCCTTTCAGCTTCAATACGGCAAGGTGCTCCAATATACGCTCTTTTACCTTCTCCAAGCCGTAATGGTCTTTATTCAACGTCTTCTCTGCATTAGTCAGGTTCAGATTATCCGTTGTATAAACGCCCCACGGCAAACTCATCATAGTCTGCAAGTAGTTCAGTTGCACACTGTAATCGGGCGATTGCGGATGCATGCGCTCCAACTTATCCACTTCTTTCAGGAATGTACTTTTTACTTCTTCATTCCATTTTATGGTTTCAGCTTTTTTGCGCATTTCTTCCAGTTCCTGCTCCTGACTGCCACCACCCAATTCATCCTGAATGGTTTTAATCTGCTGTTGCAGGAAATATTCGCGCTGTTGCTGGTCTATATCCTCGCGGGCGCGCATTTGGATAGACTCCTTAATCTCGGCAAGCTGCACTTCCCGATTCAAAATCTCAAGCAAACGATAAGTGCGGGCACGCAATGCGTCAATACGCAGCAACTCTATCTTTTCATCCTTCTTCAAGGGCAGATTGGTGCAGATAAAATCTACCAAAAACATCGGGTTATTAATGTTTTTGATGGCGAATGCAGAGTCTTGCGGAAACATTTCCGAGGATTTTATGTAACGCACGGTCAAATCCTTACATGCTTCTACCAATGCCTGAAATTCCTTGTCATCTTTAGCAGGTATCTCTTCATTGAGGGTAGTTACACGCCCTTTCAAATAAGGAGCCACTTCCATTATTTCTTTCAACTCAATGCGTTTGGAACCTTGCAGAATAACAGTCGTTGTCTGATCCGGCATTTCCAATACACGGACAATCTTGGCAACCGTACCGATTGTATGCAAGTCCTCAAGTACAGGCTCCTCCGTATCAGCGGCTTTCTGACACACTACAGCTATATATGAACTTTTCTTTTCTGCCTCACGCACCAATTTTAAGGAAGACTTTCTTCCAACGGATACCGGCATAAACACACCCGGAAACAAAACCATGTTCCGAAGAGGCAATACCGGAAGGATTTCATCAACCTCAATATCCATCAATTGTTCTTCATTCCCCTCAAAATCAGCAATTACAGAAAATGCATTTTCATTCCTATCTTCGATATCACTAAAGTAATTTCTTTTCTTCATTTCATTCTTTTTAGTTTATGTCATATTGGCAGGCCAATAAGGCGCTTGCAAAGTTAGCTATTTCTTCTGTATAAACGGGTGTCCTTTCTTTAAAAAGACAAAAACGATGCCAAAATTGCCGTTATTTTGTCGGCTTTGATTATTTTTGAGTCCGATTAACAAAGACAAATATGCCGAATCCTTATTTTCAGTTCAAACAATTTACTGTCCGACACGACAAATGCGCCATGAAGGTAGGTACAGACGGGGTGTTATTAGGAGCGTGGGCTCCGGTTCAAGATGTTAAACGGATTCTTGATGTAGGAGCGGGTAGTGGCTTAATATCCTTACAATTAGCACAGCGTAATCCGGAAGCGGTAATTACCTCTGTCGAGATAGATCCGGCAGCGGCGGCACAAGCCCAAGAGAATATTCAATCGTCCCCCTGGAGCAATCGGATGGAAGTTGTATGCTGCGACTTCCGCAAGTATCACCCGGAAGATAAATTCGACCTGATCGTTTCCAACCCGCCTTATTTTGTTGACGCCCTGAGATGCCCTGACAATCAGCGCTGCATGGCACGGCACACGAGTGAGCTGAACTATGAACTTCTTTTTGGGCATTCGGCGTACTTATTATCGGAACAGGGAGTTATAAGCATTATCATTCCGGCCGAAGTTGAAAGAACAGTGATTGATACGGCCTGGAAATATAATTTTCATCCACATCGCCGTTTGCATGTTTTTACCAAACCCGGAAAACCTTGCCGGCGCGTGTTGCTGACTTTCGGCCGGCAAAGCATATCATGTATTGAGGACAGTCTTTACATAGAAGGAGAGAAACACGAACAATTTACCCCGGAGTACATTGCGCTGACCAAAGACTTTTATTTAAAGATGTAATGTTCTTGATAACTCATAAAGAATAAGGAAAGTCTCTATGGATAGTAGGAAAATGTATTGCCAACAAATAGTCCGGCTACTATTCTTAATTCGTTAAACAGTTATTGCCCTTGCGTCAGACATCTGTTACTCTTGCGTTAGACGGCTGTTTAACGAAAGGGCAACAGATGTCTGACGAATTATTATTTGCAGTCAAGGGCAGTAATAAATGCGAAATAAGGTCTAATGGATTATTGTAACCCACCATAATTTATACATAGCAACAAGAACCCCTTAGGGTTAAACATCCCCTGAACCCCGAAAATTATAGTCGAATCGAATTTCTACGTTAAGCCGTCAATACAACCGCCCAATCGAGCAACAAAAAAGGAGCTACATTTTACTGTAACT
>ERZ773169.2510-NODE-2510-length-13233-cov-3.124677_pt1 | contig 13233 bp, 8 predicted proteins | sample MGYA00580536_ERZ773169 | MGnify/ENA primary metagenome ERZ773169 (study PRJEB29015, sample SAMEA2737814) | human gut metagenome | biome: human gut; feature: human-associated habitat; material: faeces | place: China | collected 2012 ...
ATTCTCCATATCATAGTCATCCGTATTGCCACATGGCGCTGCACATGTTACACATCCCGGTGAGACTGTATATTTTTCATTTCTTACCTTTTCTAACATCTCACTCATATCAAAGATACTTGCCGACCAGTCCCCGGCCATCGTCAGCGCTTCTAAGAATACCCGGTTGGTGTTCTCTGTCTTTTCGTTATTCTCACAGGTTCTTGCAAGCCCGATGACTGCACCTGTCAGTTTCTGTCTGATCTCTTCTGTCATGATTTATCTCTCCTTCTTAGACGGTATCAAAAATATAAATATCATAGAACTCACAAACAGCAAAAATGGATAAAAGAGCTTCGGCATAATCTGAAATGCCGACACACGATATCCCAGTTCACTTGCCGCTGAAATGGCTACCAGCATCTGCGCTCCGTAAGGAATAATCCCCTGAAAAATACAGGAAAATGTATCCAGTATTGAAGCTGTCTTTTTCGGTGTGATCCCGTATTCTTTTGCCATATCCTTTGCGATCGGATTCGCCATGACAATCGCTACGGTGTTGTTCGCAGTCGCAATGTCCATCGCTCCGACCAGGAGTCCCATGCCAAGCTGACCGCCTTTGCGGCCTTTGAATACTTTGTGGATTCCTGCCAGCAATGCATCAAAACCACCATATTCACGGATCAGTGCACACATCGCTGCTACCAGGATTGCCACCATACTCGTCTCGAACATTCCGGAAGCTCCGGAACCCATATTGGCAAGCAGATCTGTCGCCGCAATGTGACCGCCGGCCAGCATAATAATAGAACCAGATACAATCCCGATCAGAAGTACCACGAATACATTGATCCCGATAATTCCTCCTATGAGAACCAGTACATATGGAATAATCTGCACTAAGTTATAACTCTTACTTACCCGTCCTGCAATATCCGTCTGAAATGAAAGAACCAGGATCAATACCAGCGTTGCAATAGCTGCCGGAAGTGCAATTCCAAAGTTCTCCCGGAATTTATCCTTCATCTGACATCCCTGTCCGTTGCATGCTGCGATCGTTGTATCCGAGATAAAAGAAAGGTTATCTCCGAACATTGATCCTCCCATAACCGAACCGATGCAAAGTGCCATGTCAAATCCCGAAGCCTTGGATACGGACACTGCGATCGGCGTGATCAATGTAATTGTCCCAACCGACGTTCCCATGGCAACCGACACAAAACAGGCTACCACAAATAATACCGCAACTGAAAATCTTGCCGGAATCAGTGACAACATGAAATATGCCACACTTTCCGCACTGCTTCTTCCTACCACTCCGACAAACGCCCCCGCTGTCAGGAAGATCAGAAGCATTGTAATAATGTTCTTATCAGCAAGCCCCTGCGCCATGATTTCCAGCTTTCCGTCAAAACTTATCTTGCGGTTCTGCAGGCATGCCACCAGAATCGCTGCAAGAAATGCGATTATGATCGGAACATTATAGAATCCCATCGGAATCTTCATTACATATTCAAATACGATTCCAAGTCCCAGATAGATACACAAAAATACGCCTATCGGCAGTAATGCTGCCGCGTTTCCCTTTTTCATTCTTCTTTATCCTCTCATTCCTTTTTTCTTCTAACCGATTCCTCCGAGAACAATTCCAAGGATCAGCACAATAAAACATACCGGTACATAAAAATATTTACATATTGTATAATACTGTTTCGTAAATGGTGTCTCTCTTCCTGTATTAACCTGTTTTTCCACGAATGCCTTACCGCATATCCAGAAGAACATGATTCCTGCAAGTCCGGCTCCAAGCGGACAGATATAGATAGACAGCACATCCATCCAGTCTGACACGATGCCCTGGATCAGCAAGGAGACGATCACTCCCACAATTCCCGTAAATGCACATGCCGGCACTCTTCCAAGCTTGAATTTTTCCTGCACCGTAGCGATCGGAGCCTCATACAAGTTGATCAACGATGTCATACCCGCAAGTAATACCGCAACAAAGAAGATGATTGCGATCAGCCATCCTCCCGGCATTCCTTTGATCAGATTCGGTAGAAAGATGAACAATAGTCCGGGACCTCCCTGATCCAACTGCGCTCCCGTTGTTGCCATCGCCGGAATGATAACGAGTGCGGCAAGAATTGCTGCAATCGTATCAAATAATGCAACTCTTCCTGCAGAAGCCGGAATGTCCTCTTCATCCGAAAGATAAGATCCATAGATTAATGTTCCATTTCCTGCTACCGACAGGGAAAAGAATGCCTGACCAAGTGCAAAGATCCACGTTGCCGGATCTTTGAATGCCTCTGGATCTACTCTGAAAATATAATGGTATCCTTCACTTGCTCCCGGCTGGAATCCGACATAGATTCCCAGAATCACGAACAATGCGAAGAATATCGGCATCATGATCTTATTTGCTTTTTCAATGCCGCTTCCGACACCTAACATCAGAATCAGCATACAGGCCACAAGCGCAAGTATCTGCCATATATTATTACCAAATGCTGACGCCATCTTACCAAATGCCGCCCCGAATTCATCCACATTTTCAGGCGAAAGTGTTGCTCCTGTAAATGTTCCAACGGCATATCTTAGGATCCACCCCATTACAACCGTATATCCGATCGCCATGGCAAGTGATCCGAATACAGGGATCATCCCCAGTGCTTCTCCGACTTTTCTCTTTCCTTTTTTCTCACAGGCAATTCCAAATGCATCGATTGGACCGGCCTTTGCCGCACGCCCAAAGCTCATCTCCCCGATCACTCCCGTCGAACCGATCAGTATTACAAATATAAAATATGGTATCAGAAATGAACCGCCTCCATACAATGATACTCTTGTTGGGAACATCCAGATATTTCCCATACCGACCGCTGAACCGATACAGGCACAGATAAATCCCCATCTGCTGCTAAATGATTCTCTTTTATTCATAATTTTCCCTCTCCAGCCATTGGGGACGGGGTTTTTGGTCTTTTTACTGTCCCTGCCGGCTCAAAATATTCCATACACATGGTAGATTTCTCTATTTTAGCATGATTGCTATAAAAACGTCAAAAAAAAGGGGATATAAACTTATCCCCTTAATGTCGCCACCATCCTTTTCGGCATTGCAAGCACATCCAGTGCTTCCTCTATCGATCTGGTACAGATATCAACGTTTGCAATCAGTCTTCCATACGCACCTTCCGCCTCTATAATTCCAACACTGAGTTCTGCTATCCTGCACATAGGCAGGTCATTCCGTCCGTTTCCTACTGCAATACACCGTTTCCCACCCAGTTGCTCTATGATTTTTCTTTTTTCTTCTGCTGCCGCATTACCAGCAAATGTCTGTATCTTTAACGGTAGTCCTTCACATATCTTTCTCGCAGTTCCATGTGTATCTGCTGTCAGAACATAAATCTCATATATTCCACTCAGCTTTTTCAGCCGTTCCTTTACACTTTCGGGTATTATGCCATCTTTCGCAATAGTTCCGTTATAATCCAGAATCAGATATTTCAGATCCATCGTTTTATATCCGGGAATTTCTATTCTCATACGTTCTCCTTTACTCTTACATATACTGTATCTGCTCTCTTGCAGGTTCGGATGACGGATGCTCAAAGAATGTCTTTGTGTCTGTCACTTCCAGTACTCTTCCCTGATCCATAAAGATAATCTGATCTGCAATTCTTTTTGCCTGTGCCAGATTATGTGTTACGATCACAAATGTATATTTTCCCTTTAATTCCAGAAGTGTCTCTTCTATCGCAATGGTATTCTTCATATCAAGCGCGGAACATGGCTCATCCAACAGCAGAATTTCCGGATTCACACACAGACTTCTCGCTATGGCAAGACGCTGTTTCTGTCCACCGGATAATTTTTTTGCAGACTTCTTCAGTTGGTCTTTTATTTCATCATATAGTCTTGCTTTCTGCAGACACTCTCTGGTGATCCGCTCTATTTCTTTGGAGTCTCTGATTCCGTGATATTTCAGGACGTACGACAGATTCTTCTCTATACTGTATGGAAATACAATCGGCTGTTGAAATACCATTCCGATTCTGGTTCTTAATACTTCCGTTGAAAGTCCTTTAATGTCTTCGCCGTCAAGAATGATCTTTCCTTTATAAAAGCCGCCCTCCTCTTCTATCATTCGGTTTAGTGTCTTTAAAAATGTTGTTTTTCCACAGCCGGATTGTCCTACGATTGCCGTAATCTTTCCTTCCGGTATCGTAAGACTGATATCATGCAATATCTCCTGTCTGCCAAATCCACAACTTATCTGTTCTATCGTTAACATATCAGTAATCCTTTCGTATATAAGTAATACATTTACATATGATCTGTATGAGCAGTAAGAATAACATCAGTACGAACGCCGTTCCATATGCATAATCCAGAGAAAATCCATTATTTACCAGCATATACAGATGATACGGCAATGACATAAATGGATCCGTAAGTTTTCCCGGAACATCTGCGACCATAACCGCACCCGTATACAAAATCGGTGCAACCGCTCCCATTCCGTATGCCATTCCAAGCGCCACCGTTCCAAGCAATTCCACTGCACAGACCGGAAGAATTAATCGTATGACCGCATATTCTCTGGACATTCCAAGTGCCAGTGAATTCTTCATGTATTCTGTTCCCTTTTCTTTCAGTATCTTTTCTGCACGGATTGCAATAAACGGCACGATCATAACAGCCACACAAATAGCTGAACACAAGAGACTTCTTCCCAGACCAAACTGATAGATCAGCAACGTATAGCCGACCAGTCCGAACAAAATAGAAGGAATTCCGGACAGTCCTGTAATGCAGGCACTGATTACATGGTAAAATATACTTTTCCTTGTATAAAACACAAGATAAACAGCCACACCGACTCCGATGATTCCCCCCATGAGTGCCGAAAGTGCTCCAAGATAGATCGATCCCATCAGTGCAGGATAGATTCCACCTGCTGTTCCAAGCGGTACCCCCGCCGGCTTATCCAGAATAAACGAAAGACTCATCACATTCTTTCCCTTCCAGAAGATATACAGGAATAAGAACAACGTCACTGCAATTGTAAGAATTCCAAGGATCCCTGCCAGGATGCGTATCACATACTTTGTCAGTTTATTTTTCATGTTCTGCAAACCTCCTCTTCAACAACTGCCCTGCCAGTATCACTACAACAAGTATCACAAGCAGCACAAGATTTGCCACATAAAGCACCGACAGATGTATACTTCCGTATTCAATGCTTCCCATCTCAAGAGCGGTCAGTGCCGGAAGCGTCTGCCCGCGTCCCAACAGCTTCGGGAAAATTGCAGAATTACCGATCACCATCATTACTGCCATCGTCTCCCCAAGCGCACGTCCGAATGCCATCATCGCACTTGCTACAATTCCCGGCCGGATTGCCGGAAGTATCACTTTGATCAACACATATTCTCTTGATAAACCAAGTGCCAGTCCGGATTTTTCATATGTCCGTTTTGCATTTACTAGTGATTCCTGACATGTCGATACAACATACGGCAGAAGCATGATTCCCAGTACAATACCTGCCACCAGTACACACTGTCCCGCTGCCATCTTCAGATATTTTACAAATGCTTTTACCAGTACGGTTAATCCGATAAAACCAAAGATTACCGATGGAATACCTGCCACCAGATCTATAAACGCCAGACAGATGCAAGTTTCTTTGGCATGAAAAAAGTAAGAAAGCAGGCACATGCCACTCCCAATATCATCGCAAACAGTACTGCCAGTCCGGACACATACAAAGTACCTGTAACAGCCGGGAGAAGACCATACTGCGGGGCCGCACTTACCGGACGCCATTCCGATGACGGCAGAAACATTTTGATTCCTACTTCTCTTAATGCCGGAATACTTTCCTTCAAAATATGTATCAGCATAATCACCATCAGTGCCGCTACCACAAAAGCAATCATATATATCAAGACTTTACAAAATGTATTTGCTATTTTTCTGTACATAACAAAGTCCTTTCTTGCATACTTTGGTAAAAAAAAGGATGTATCTATACGACACACCCTTTTTCATATTTTTCTATTTCATTGGAATGAATCCCATATCTTCTACAGTCTTTTGTCCTGTCTCTCCAAGGATAACATCCAGGAATGCCTGCTGAACATCTGTCGGATCCCCTGAACCAACGATCAAAAGTGGTCTCTGGATAATGTAAGAACCATCAATGATATTTTCTTTTGTCGGCTCTACACCATTTACCTTCAGAGTAACTACTTTACCGGCGTTCTGATTTGCAACACCAAATGATGCATATCCGATTGCATATTTGTTATCAATGATATCCTGTACCAGTTCTCCCATAGAAGATGCCTGAATTGCTTCGCTGGATACTTCTGTATCACCCATGATGTTCTTCTGGAATACTTCATGTGCCCCACCATTGATATCACGTGTGATCACTACAACCTTTTCATCAGGAAGAGAAGGATCAAGATCTTTCCATGTTGCATATTTACCTGAGAATAATGAAACGATCTGCTCTGTTGAAAGATCATCCAGAACACCTGTTACAGGGTTTTCAGGATTAACAGCGATTGTTAATGCATCAATACCTACCTGATATTCTTTTTCGTCTTTAATTGCTTCTTTTTCCTCATCTTTTACACTTCTTGCCACCATACCAAATGTAGAAGTTCCATCGATGACTGCTTTTGTTCCCTGTCCGGATCCACCTGCTGATACATAGATTGCAATGTCTTCTTTTGGAAGTGATGAATCATATGCATCCCATGTTCCATATGTGTCGAAGAAATCTGTCGCAATCGATGTAATAACCGGTGCTAATGTAGATGATCCGTTAAATAAGATCTGGTTACTCTCTGTTTTCTTCTCTGTGCTCTCTGTCTTCTTTGTATCCCCAGAGTCAGAAGATGCCTTTTTGTCTGATCCACATCCTACAGCCATTGATGCAACCATGGCTGCCGCAAGAAGGACAGACATCAATTTCTTTTTCATAGATATTTTTCCTCCCATTAATAAATTTTATCTATATTGAATAGTATAGACTTGAATCCAATTATTTTCAAATTAATAATACCTATAAGTGCATCCACTTATAGGTATTATCAATATATTTATGTAAGTTTTTTCGGAATTTTGCCTTACTCTTTCAATTCTACCTTAGATTGCATCCAACGCATTCGAAATATCTGCGATCAGATCCTCTTTATCTTCCAGGCCAAGACTGATACGAATCAGTTCAGCCGGTACTCCTGCCTCTTTTAACTGTTCATCCGTCATCTGTCTGTGTGTAGACGTTGCCGGATTCAGACAACAGGTTCTTGCATCTGCTACATGCGTCTCAATCGCACCAAGCTTTAATGTCTTCATGAATGTAGACGCTGCTTCTCTTCCACCTTTTAATCCGAACGATACAACACCGCATCCTCCGTTTGGAAGATATTTCTGTGCTCTTTCATAATATTTATTAGAAGGAAGTCCCGGATAGTTCACATATGCTACCTTTGGATGTGCTTCCAGGAACTCTGCAACTGCCTGCCCGTTCTCTACGTGCTTCGGCATACGTACATGCAGGGATTCCAGACCAAGGTTTAAGATGAATGCATTCTGTGGTGACTGGATCGATCCGAAGTCACGCATCAGCTGTGCTGTACATTTGGTAATGAATGCACCTTCTTTACCGAATTTCTCTGCATATGTAATTCCATGATAGCTTTCATCCGGTGTGCAAAGTCCCGGATATTTATCTGCGTGTGCCATCCAGTCAAACTTTCCGCTGTCTACGATTGCTCCGCCAAGTGCCGCTCCGTGTCCGTCCATATATTTTGTAGTCGAATGAGTTACGATATCTGCTCCCCATTCAAACGGCCTACAATTGACCGGTGTCGGGAATGTGTTATCTACGATAAGCGGCACACCATGTGCATGTGCCACTTTGGCAAATAATTCGATATCCAGTACGGTCAGTGCCGGATTCGCAATCGTCTCTCCGAACATTACTTTCGTATTTGGCTTAAATGCTGCATTTAACTCTTCTTCTGTTGCATCCGGTGAAACAAATGTTACATCGATTCCCATCTTTCTCATCGTTACATCAATCAGGTTAAATGTTCCACCGTAAATGGATGAAGATGCTACAATGTGATCTCCGCATTCACAGATATTGAACAGTGCGAAGAAATTGGCTGCCTGTCCGGATGAAGTCAGCATCGCTGCCGTTCCGCCTTCCATCTCTGCGATCTTGGCTGCTACTGTATCATTTGTCGGATTCTGTAATCTGGAATAAAAATATCCTGACGCTTCCAGGTCAAATAATTTTCCCATATCTTCACTGGTTGCATATTTGAATGTTGTTGACTGCACGATCGGGATCTGTCTTGGTTCTCCGTTTCCCGGAGTATATCCGCCCTGTACACATTTTGTTCCTATTCTGTATTCATTCATGAATTTTCCTCCTTAGTGCATGTTTTTTCACGCACTCGCTAAATCATACCTTTTTAGTATACTTTAGCACTATATCGAGGGAATTTCAAGGAAAGATAATAAGACTAATTTATCGTCTTCTCAAATCATACAATGGGTTCTTGCCGAAGAACATGGGAATAAAGAAGAATCACAAACGGAAGAGGATGAAGGAATATGCCCCTCGTCTAATTGACAGGGAACCTATTCCTTCATCCTCTTCCACCTGTGATTCTTTTTATTTCATATTCATATTATTTACTCGATCGCATCCGTCTCAATCACAAATTTTACATTACCATCCATTGCTTTATCCTTACCGCTGAATGTACTATATTTGCAATTTTCTGATGTCAGTACATCGATTCTGTCAAGTACATCACCAAGTTCATCTTCCACGGTGCTCTTCAACTTACTTGTTCCTTCTTTGTCAAATTTCGCCATGCCTTCTGCAAGCTCTTTTGCACCTGACTGAAGTTCGGAAGCTCCGCTTCTAAGTGCACCGCTGTTGGCTGCAAGTGTTGCAGATCCGGAAGACATCTGGCTTCCCAGTGTGTTCAGTCCGCTTGCCAGCTGATTGGTTCCACTCTGAAGTGTATTGACACCGGCTACTAATGTCGGACTGTTGGATTTCAGTTTATTTGCACCACTTACCAGGGAATCATTGTATCCGCTTAACTGAGCGAATCCTTTGTTCAGTGCCGTGATTCCCTGAATTGCTGTCGGGAATTGAGCGGATGTCGCATGATTCAATGCAGCCAGATTGCTGTGCAGTGTTCCGATTGCACTGTTCAGTCCCTGCATACCTGCATTTAACTGGTCTACACTTCCTGTTAATGTACTTAACTGCCCTGCCTGTGCAAGAACACCTTCCGCATCTTCGATACTCTTCAACTGCTTCTGTAATTCCGGAAGTGCTGCTGCCAGCTCTCCCGAAGACTTCTTCAAAGTATCTGCATTCGTCATGATCGTTGCTGCACCTGCTTTTAAGGAATCTACATCTATTGTCGGCATCTTTGACGTATCAATGCCTGATAACTCCTTGAGATTCTGTACGGAATCTGTGGAAGCTTTTGCGTTCTTCAGTGCACTTATAGAACTCTGTAATTGCTTTGCTTCCTCGGAATTCTTATCTGAGATTCCTGCATACTTCGCTTCCAGTGCACTTATAGATGCTGCGATCGCATCAGAACTGTTCTTTGCTGTTGTCTTAGCTGTTGCAATTGTCTGATTGTCAGATGCAACTACATCATTGATATTCTTACATGCATTCTCTAATGCTGTCTGCGCTGCATTAATATTTGCCAGAGCTTCCTGCATACCATTTAATGTCTGGGCAATTGTTGTAAGCGGTGCCTCGATGCCATTTGCCAGTGTTCCGCTTAATGTCTTAGTCTCTGCCATCAATGTATTGCCGGTTGTTACCATAGCATTTACCTGAGACATCAGACCCTCTACTTCTCTCGTTCCGAGTGCTGCTTTCATCTGTGCTGTTCCTGCTGCCAGAGCCTGGGATGCTGCCTGAAGGTCTTCTGTCGTTGCACCCTTACCATCTGTTGCAGCTTCAAGCTGTGAGATAGCGCTTTGTACCTGCTTCAGTCCTGTACTTAACTGTGTCAGCTGTGAAGCTCCGGCTGCCAGCTGCTTCTCGCCGTCTACATAACTGCTCACACCGTCTGCAAGTGTATTCACACCACTTGTATAATCCTGTACACCTTTGACAACTTTGTTTACACCATTCACATACTCTGTGACGCTGCCATTCAGCTCTCCGTTAGAACCAAGGTATTTCTGGATGCCGGCGTTCAATGTATCAACGCCTTCTGTATAGCTGTTCACACCATCTGCAAGTGTTCCTGCTCCATCTGCAAGTGTATCGGAACCACTTACTAACTGAAGTGCCGCATCCTCCAGATCATCCAGCGCTGTCTGCAGATCATCTACATCTGCAATGTCATCCATATTCATATCATCCAACAGATCAGATAATGCAACTGTATAAGTAGAAGACATTGTAAAATCTGTTACATCTGCTTCAATACTTAAGCTTTCCGGAATCGTAACTTTGTCACTTTCTTCACTGCTTAAGTTCAGGCTGTCTTTTAATCCCGGCATTCCGAATCCGACCACGATATTCTTATTTCCATCGGAAATAATCTTGCCGTTATCAATCGTTACATTGCTGAAAGTCTCATTTGGAAGTATCATTCCCGTCATCATCACGAACGGTGTATATACTTCTGTATCTTTTCCATCCAACGATACATTCTGCTTTTCATTATTCTTATAATCAACGGTAATTTTCAAATGTCCGCTCTTACCCTTTAACTCAGACGGCTTCATCTGTTTTCCGTCCAGATAATAGTTCAGTTTTACTGATACCGGAAGTTTCTTATCTGTCGTTCCCTGATAATAGATGTCCTCACCGTCTGTAGTCCAGGTCAGTTTATCTCCGTCTGACGTATATTTTTCATCACCTTTTACATTCTTGATATCGCTCAGTGTGCTCTCGTCTTCCAGATCTCCGGATACACTTCCTGAATTCTTAAGCCAGTTGGATACCGTTACTTTATCTGTCTTGCCGCTTGCTTTGGCATTCACATATACCGTCTCTTCTTTATATACCTCGCTGTTTGAAGTTCCATTTGCCGCGAAAGCCGGTGTTACACCCATCATCACTGACATTCCGACTGCTACAGATGCTGCAACTTTTCTTTTCATTTTCCTATTCTTATTCATAATTCCTGCTTCCTTTCTTAATTATGATGGATTGTTAATAACAGGTTACTTTGCTTCATTTGTCTGTGCTTTTGCCTTTTTCCCAAGAAATCCGATGGATGTCTTACAGATTAATTTGTCAAATATCATAAACATTGCCGGCAATACCAGAAGAACTACGATCATACTGATAATTGCTCCTCTTGCAAGCAATGTACAGATCGAACCGATCATCTCAACCTGTGAGTAGCAGGCAACTCCAAATGTTGCTGCAAAGAAACTAAGTCCGCTGCTGATAATGGACGGCATGCTTGTTTTATGCGCAATGCTGATTGCTTCCATCTTATCTTTTCCAAGGCTTCGTTCTTTTTGATATCTCGTTGTCATCAGGATCGCATAGTCAACAGTTGCACCTAACTGAATGGCACCGATCACGATACTTGCCACAAACGGAAGGCTGATTCCCTGATAATACGGAATTGCCATGTTGATCATAATTGCAAATTCGATAACTGCCACCAGAATAACCGGCAGTGAAATCGATTTGAAAATAATCAGAATGATCACAAATATCGCTGCGATAGAGATAATATTAACATTAACAAGATCGACATCCGTGACATCCTGTAGATCTTTCATCAGAGGCGCTTCTCCGATGACCATTCCCGTCTTATCGTATGATTTTACAATCTTATCGATCTTTTTAATCTGTGTATTGACCTGATCCGTTGCGGATTCGTATTCTGTACTTACAAATGCCAGTTCATAATCTTTACTCTGCAGCATCTTCCGGACATCCTTTGGAATTATGGAATCCGGTACACTAGGCCCGATAAGTGAACTCATACTGATGGTCCATTTCACGCCTTTTACTTTATCGACCTTATTCAGCATCTGCTGTTTTTCCTTTGCATCCATGTTCTTATCCATCATGATAATATGCATGTTGCTTGCCCCAAAGTCATCCTTTACTTTTGCAATTGATACATTACTGTTCAATGTTGCCGGAAGTGAATCTGCAATATTGTAGTAAATCTTTGTATGGTTATTTCCATAAATTGCCGGAAGTAAAAGTATAAGGAATGCCGCGATCCATACTTTATAGTGCTTTGTGATAAAGGCTGATGGACGATCCATATTACTTAACAACAATTTGTGTCTTGTCTTCTCGATTGGTTTATCAAATACAAGGATCAGTGCCGGCAGGATCGTTACACAACAGATAACGCCGATCACAACTCCTTTTGCCATTACGATACCAAGGTCACGTCCGAGTGCGAATGTCATAACACAAAGTGCGATGAATCCGGCCACAGTAGTTACGGAACTTCCGACAACCGACTTAAATGTATTGGCGATTGCATGCCCCATGGCTCTGTCTTTCTCACCCGGGAATCTCTTCTTATTCTCTTCATAACTATTCAGAAGGAAGATGGAATAATCCATCGTAACACCAAGCTGTAATACTGCTGTCAGTGCCTGCGTAATATAAGACGTTTCACCGAATATAATATTACTTCCCAGGTTGTATAAAATCGCAAGCCCTATACTTAGCAGGAATAAAAACGGAACTACAAATGATCCCGATGTAATCTCCAGTACGACCAGGCTTAACAGTGCCGCGATCACTACATAGATCGGAAGTTCTTTCATTGCGATATTCTTAATATCTGTAACGATACCCGTCATACCACTGATAAAGCACTGCTTATTTGCGATCTTACGAAGCTGTGTCAGTGCCTCCATGGAATTATCAGATGATGTCGTATCATCAAATAGTACAAGCATCATCGTTGCATCTCCATTGATAAATGCTTTTCTTATATCTTTTGGAATCATCTCTGTCGGAAGACTGATATCTGCCACATCGTCATACCAGAGTACATCCTGGACGTGCGGCACTTTTTCAAATTCCTTTTCCAGTTTCTGTACATCCTTCATATCCATATTCTCGACTGCGACCATGGAGAATGCACCCATTCCAAATTCATCTACCAGGATATCCTGTCCTTTTACCGTCTCCAGATGATCCGGCAGGTAACTCAGCAGGTCATAATTTAC
>ERZ773169.2511-NODE-2511-length-13223-cov-15.933095_pt1 | contig 13223 bp, 10 predicted proteins | sample MGYA00580536_ERZ773169 | MGnify/ENA primary metagenome ERZ773169 (study PRJEB29015, sample SAMEA2737814) | human gut metagenome | biome: human gut; feature: human-associated habitat; material: faeces | place: China | collected 2012 ...
AGTCTTCAATAATGGAGAAGTGCACCGGGTCGTGGCTGGGCATCCGGTTGCGCACGCAGTGGCCCTCGCACTGGTTCTCGTGGTTGCACACCAGACTGCACACGGTGGTGAGCGGGTTGTTTTCAAACAGCATCTGGCCTGCGGCGTCCATCTGGTTTGCCTTGAGCAGACGGATCACCTCGGGGATGTTGGTGTGGATGGGGCAGCCCTGCTGACACAGCGGCTTTTTGCAGCCGAGGCAGCGGTTGGCTTCGTCCAGAACATGAAGTGCCATGCGTTCCTCCTTGGATCGGCGGGGCCGATCTTCCTTCTTCTTCTCGCATGTTGTATCCAACATTGCATTGCTTTAATGATACACCCAATACGGCACGGTTACAAGAGCGGAATTGCTGATTTTTTGCCAGAATTTTTTGTCAATTCGTCAAAAAGATATTTTTTTGACGATATATTCCGCCCATCGGGGCCGGGTTTGCCCGGCACAGGGCCCCAAAGTCGCTGGCCGCTGCCTGTGCCGCCGCCATCCGGGCACCGTCGGGGCCGGTCTGGGCCAGCTTTGCCAACGAGTGAGACACCGGAAGGGACACCTGCCCCAGCAGCGGCAGGGCGTCCTTCCGTGCTCCCAGCAGGTGCAGCGCCGGCGGCAGGGCCGGCACCATGTCGGCCGTATAGCCCAATGCAGCATCCATGGCAAGGCGGCGCATCCGGGCCCGGGGGTAGCGCACCGTGGTCAGGGCATCCAGCAGCTGCGGCAGACTGGTGCTCTGTCGCACCGCGTGTTCCAACCGGTGTTCCAGCCCTTCGGACACTCCGCGCACCGCTGCAAAAGGCTCCGGCTTTGCGCAGGCTGCCCGCAGCAGTGCCAGCTCACACCGGCCTGCCGCGTCAAAATCCGTATACGCGCCGTCATTTTCCGCCGTTTTATACAGTTCAAACGCCTTTTCCGGCACAAACGGGGCCACGGCCTCGGCTCCACCCTCGGCCCAGAGAGCCCGCAGAGCGCTGGCACTGGCAAATTGCGCGTGACCGCTCTCTTTCAGCGTCTGCCCGTGGTTGGCCCCCCTGCGGGGCAGCGGCACCGGGGTCATACCTGCCCGCTGCTCCAGGATGGCGCGGCAGTACTCCACGGCCAGGTTGTTGTTCGGCTGGCTCAGCAGCGCCGCCATGGCAGGGTCGGCCCCCACGGCCTGCACTGCCGCCTGCCGGGCTGCCGCAAAGCTGCGCGCCCCGGCGTCCAGCTGCTGCTTCAGTGCCGCGCGGTAGGCCGCACTGTTCAGCACCCGGGCGGTTTCCAGCAGCAGGGCAGCGTCCGGGGTCTCGGCCCCGAACACCAGGGCGTCGCACCCGGTGGCCGCCAGCAGATGCACCCCGGCCCGTGCAAAGGCCTCTGCCCCCGCGCAGGCCCAGGGGGCCGGCAAGGCAAACACGAGGTCGGCCCCGCACTCCAGCGCGGCGCGCACCCGCACGCTTTCCGGCAGCAGCGGCAGTGCTCCCCGCTGGGTCAGCCCGCAGCTCATGGCCACCGCCACACGCTGCGCCCCCAGTGCCCGTGCCTGCGCCAGCTGCCAGGCGTGGCCGTTGTGGAAGGGGTCGTACTCGGCAATGATGCCTGCAAATCTCATGACAATGCTCCTTTCCGGGCGCGAAAGGCTGTTCCGTGCCCCGGAAGATTGTTAAATTTATATCGTATATACAGAAAACCTACGGGTTTTTCTGCATTTGTAGGCAGGGTGTACAAAAGCCTTGTACACAAGTTTTACCGCTTTGCCCGGATTGTGCCTTGAAAAGGCGTTGTTCCTATTATATAATAAACACAGGAATCTGTAAAATTCTGTCCGCAGATTTCCAAAAAACGGCGGGCAGAGCAAAAACATACAGGAGGCAACACAGATGAAAGTTCTGGTTATTAACTGCGGTTCTTCTTCCCTGAAGTATCAGCTGATCGATATGGACGGCGAGAAGGTGCTGTGCAAGGGCCTGTGCGAACGCATTGGCATGGAAAGCAGCATGATCACTCACGAGGCCAACGGCCACAAGGCCACCACCCCGGCCATCTTCCCCACCCACACCGAGGCATTTGCTGAGGTCGTGAAGAAGATGACCACCGGCGAGGGCAAGTGCATCAATGACGTGAGCGAGATCGACGCCATCGGCCACCGCGTGGTGCATGGCGGCGAGAAGTTCAAGAGCAGCTGCCTGATCACCGATGAGGTCATCGAGACTCTGCGTGAGCTGAGCCCGCTGGCTCCCCTGCACAACCCCGCAGGCATCCTGGGCATCGAGGCCGCCCGCAAGGTGTTCGGCAACATCCCCATGGTGGCCGTGTTCGACACCGCTTTCCACAGCACCATGCCCCCGAAGGCTTATATGTACGCCATCCCCTATGAGTACTATGAGAAGTACGGCGTGCGCCGCTACGGCTTCCACGGCACCAGCCACAAGTACGTTGCCCACAAGGCAGCCGAGTACCTGGAGGAGCCCATTGAGCGCCTGAAGCTGATCACCTGCCACCTGGGCAATGGTTCTTCCATCGCTGCTGTGGATCAGGGCAAGGTCGTGGATACTTCCATGGGCATGACCCCGCTGGCCGGCCTGATGATGGGCACCCGCTGCGGCGACCTGGACCCCTCTGTGGTCAACTACCTGAAGTACACCCTGAACATCACCGGCCACGAGCTGGACGAGATCCTGAACAAGAAGTCCGGCCTGCTGGGCATCTCCGGTGTCTCCAGCGACAAGCGTGATGTGGAAGAGGCAGCTGCTGCCGGCAACGAGCGCGCACAGCTGGCTTCCGATATGCTAAACTACCAGATCAAAAAGACCATTGGTGCTTACATCGCTGCTATGGGCGGCGTGGACGCCATCGTCTTTACCGGCGGCATCGGCGAGCATGACGCCATTGCCCGTGCAAAGATCTGCCACCACATGGATTGGCTGGGCATCCGCATCGACACCGAGAAGAACAAGCATCCTGTGGGCGACGTGTGCGAGATCACTGCCTGGGGTGCCAAGGTCCGTACCCTGGTCATCGCTACCGACGAGGAGCTGATGATCGCCCGCGACACCAAGGAAGTCATCGAGAAGTAATCGGTTTCTCCGGAGCCGTGTTCCCGTTGGGGAGCACGGCTCCTTTTTTTCGTCGGAATGCCGGTTTGGCCCGGCCCGGATTGTGCCATATCCACAAAGAACAGGTGTCCGGACTGTTTTTTGGTTGACAAACGCGGAAATTAACGGTACAATAGGAAAGTCCTCAGCTAGAGGATATTTACTATTCAAGCCCCTGGTAAGCTAACTGATCAGCGCGATGGTCCCCAAAAACCAAAGGTATGGTTATAATCCTTCCGTGGGCAAGAACTGACAAAGAGGAGATACTACTATGTTTGAAGACAAGACTTTAGTCTGCAAGGACTGCGGTAAGGAGTTTGTTTGGACTGCTGGTGAGCAGGAGTTCTACGCATCTCGCGGCTTCGAGAATCAGCCCCAGCGCTGCAAGCCCTGCCGTGACGCCCGCAAGAACGGCGGCGCACGCAGCAACAGCGGTGAGCGTCAGATGTTCGATGCTGTCTGCGCAGCTTGCGGCAAGGCTTGCAAGGTTCCCTTCCAGCCCCGTGAGGACCGTCCGGTCTACTGCTCTGACTGCTTCGCTCGCATGAAGCAGAACTAAGCGCTGATTTTTCTTTAAATCGGTTCTGTTCCGGAGAGCTGTGGTTTTGCCGCAGCTCTCTTTCTTTATGCAAAAACTCCCTCAGGCATCGTGCAGCGATGCCGGAGGGAGTTTGTTTTTACATCAGCGGTGCGATCACCTTCAACAGTAGGCCCATCAGGCGCAGCAGCTTTTTGCCCTGCCAGACGCTCTGCAGGGTCGCTTCCACGGTACGGCAGCGGGCCAGTGTATCCTGAAAATCCGTCTCCATGTCGCGGATGCTGCCCACGCGGCGCATCCACACAGCGTTCTCAAAGTGATGGTATAGGCTGCGGTAGTCCAGATTGATGGTGCCCACCACGGCTTCCACTCCGTCCATCACCACCAGCTTTGCATGGGTGAAGCCGGGCGTCCACTCGCTGATCTTCACGCCCGACGACAGCAGCGCCTTGTAGTGCGTTTTGGCCAGCGCATAGGCGAACTGCTTATCCGGCACGCCGGGCAGGATCAGGTGCACATCCACGCCGCGCTCTGCCGCAAAGCGCAGGGCAGTTTCCAGCTCGCCGTCCAGAATGAGGTACGGCGTGATGATGTGCACATACTTCCGGGCACGGTTCAGCAGGTCGATGTACACCATCTCACCTACCCGCTCGCCGTCCAGCGGGCAGTCGCCGTAAGGCACCACAAAGCCCTCTGCGCGGGCTGCCGGGACCTCCGGGCGCAGGAACTGCTCAAACTCCGGCTCCTGCAGCACACTCCACATCTGCAAAAACAGCGCGGTCATGGAGCGCACGCCTTCGCCCTCCAGCATGACGGCGGCGTCCTTCCAGCGGCCGTATTTCTCCACATGGTTGATGTACTCGTCGGCCAGGTTCACCCCGCCGGTAAAGCCCACCCGCCCGTCAATGATCAAAATTTTGCGGTGGTCGCGGTAGTTGTAGTGGGTGGAAACAAAGGGCGTGACCGGCGAGAACACCTTGCACTGGATGCCCAGCGCTTCCAGCCGGCTGGGGTAATCCCGCGGCAGGGTGGAAAACTCACAGGTGCCGTCGTACATCACCCGCACATCCACACCGCCGGCCGCTTTGCGGGCCAGCACCTCCAGGATGCGGCCCCACATGAGCCCTTCGTCGATGATGAAGTATTCCAGAAAGATGTAATGCTCCGCCGTTTCCAACTGGCGCAGCAGCTCGGCAAACTTAGCCTCGCCGCCGTTGAAGTAGGTCACAGCGGTATTGCCGTACACCGGGAAGCCGCCGCCCCGCCCCCGCAGGTAGCGCGCCAGCGAAGCCGCTCCGGGGCTGTCCGCCTCCAGACGCTGCTCCACCCCTTCCGGCTGGGGCAGCTGGGCGCGGGTCTGGCTTTCCAGATCCATCAGGCGCTTTTTCAGGGCGTTGTGGCCGATGTCCGCCTTGGTGTACCAGAACAGCGGCACGCCCAGCACCGGCAGCACTGCAATGACCACCAGCCAGGTGATGCGCACGCTGTTGTCCATGTCGATGTTGAGCAGATAGACCACCATGGCAGCCGTGACCAGCGCCGTGCCGCCCAGGTAATGGGGCAGCAGCTGCCCGAACCAGCGCAGCAGGCTGAACAGTGCCCCGAACTGCAGCAGCAGCAGCACCAGCACCAGCCCGAATCGGCTGAAGATGGCGTGTACAAGGCCCTTCTGCCCTTTTTTGAGCAGACGGATGCCGCCGTCCTCAAACACCTTTACTTTTTCTTTCATGTTCTGCTGCAGCTGTTGTGTTTGCATCTTGTCTGTTTCCTCCGCGGCAGGCCGCCTGCCAGTTGAAAAAATTGCACCCGACCGCCCTTCCGGGCTGTCAAAACCGGGCATTTTATGGTATGATAGATGGAATAGAAGGCCGCCGGGCCGCATACAGCCCCGACCGGCCGTTGATTTCTTCTATTATAATCCATTTCTGTCGGTTTTTCCACCGGAGCCGACAAGGTTTTTTGTGCAGGAGGAGTTTCGACTATGAACAATCTGATCATTGGCATTGCAGGCGGTTCCGGCAGCGGCAAGACCACCCTGGCCCTGCGGCTGAAGGAGCGCTTTGGCGAGGACGAGGTGCGGCTGATCTCCCACGACAGCTACTATAAGCGCCACGACGACCTGCCCTTTGAAGAGCGCTGCAAGCTGAACTACGATCACCCGGACGCTTTCGACAATGCCCTGCTCATCTACCACCTGCAGGAGCTCAAGGCCGGCCGCGCCATCGACTGCCCCGTATACGACTACTCCAACCACAACCGCAGTGACAAAGTGCAGCACATCGAACCAGCCCCGGTGCTCATCGTGGAGGGCATCCTGCCCTTTGTAGAGCCGGAGCTGTGCGCCATGTTCGACTACAAGATCTTCGTAGACACCGACGCTGACGAGCGCATCCTGCGCCGTCTTGTGCGGGACGTGAAGGAGCGCGGCCGCAGCCTGGACAGCGTGATCGAGCAGTACCTGACCACGGTCAAGCCCATGCACGAGGCCTTTGTGGAGCCCAGCAAGCGCAACGCCGACATCATCGTGCCCAACGGCGGCGAAAACACCACCGCCATCGAGATGCTGGCCCACCACATCCGCAGTCTGATCGAGAAGGCAAATATGCGGTGATTTTTCCGTCCAAAAAGGGGCTGCCGATTCCACATCGGCAGCCCCTTCTGCATTTATCCGGTTCTTATCAGCCCTTGGCCTGCAGCAGTGCGTTGACCACCGCCTGCTTAAGAGCGTTGGAGGTAATGGTAGCGCCCGAAATACCATCCACAGCATTGATGGCTTCCTCGGTGTCCAGACCAACGAACTTCTCCGGCAGCTGCTCGGTGGCAGGCACGCCGATGCCCTCCGTCTCGTTCTGCTTCAGCACTTCTACCTGGCTGATCTTGCCGTCATCCACGGTCACACGGACCACGATCTCATCGTCCATGCCCTGTGCCTTGCCGATGTACTGGTTGTCAGCAGTCTCGTAGGTTTCTTCCTCGCCGACCAGATCGTCGATGTCACCGGGCTGTGCGGGCGCAGACTCCACAGCCTCCACAGTGTAGGTGGGCAGTGCGTCCTTGACCGCTGCGGCGTTCTTGCCGGCAATGCGGCCGAAGGTGATGCACTCGGCAATGTTGGTGCCGCCCTGATACATGCACACGGTGATGCCGCCGCACTCACCGGCGGAGTACAGGTGCGGGATGGGGTTGCCCTGGGTGTCCAGAACCTCAGCGTTGGCGCTGCGCTTGGGGCCGCCCTGAGTGTTCAGCAGACCGGACACCATGTACATTGCGTAGTACTTCTTGCCGTCGAACGCACGCATATACTGTGCTTCACGGCCGCACTTGTAGTCCTCGCCGTTGTTGGCAAAGCTGTTGTAGTTCTTGATGGTCTTGGTCAGACGGTCCTTATCAACGCCAATGCCCTCAGCCAGTGCGCCGATGCTGTCGTAAGCGGTCAGCTTGGCCAGCTGCTCTTCAGGCATTGCACCAGCAGCCTCGATCTCGCCCTTCTGGGTCTCATCAATGATGTACCAGACCTTTTCGGGGAAGGTGGGGTTCTCCCAGATGCCGTTCTCATACAGGTGGCCGTGACGCACCGTCTCACTCTCGTTGACAAAGCGATCACCGTCGGTGCCCACCAGAATGGCAGCACCGGTGTTGACAGCATTCTGTGCCAGCGTTGCGATCATATCGCAGGGGATGCCCTCTTCGACCGGATAAGTCACACTGCCCAGACCGAACAGGCCCTCATAGCAGTCCATGTGCCACAGATCTGCACCCACAGCCTGTGCCATCTTGATGCCATCGCCGGTGTTGAACTGACCACCGCGGGGTGCATAGTTGATGACGTTCAGGTAGTGCTGCACCATCTCCTTGTTGCACTCAAAGCCGCCGGTGCAGATGCACACGCCGTTCAGGGCACGGATGTTCATTTCCTTACCATCACGCTCCACGGTAACGCCCACGACCGTCTTGGTGACGGGGTCCTGAATGAGGCTCTTGGCCGGGGAGCTGTACCATACATCAATGGCATCCACACGGTCGGTCACGTTCTGCTTCAGGCCCTGATACAGATAGCCGTCGCTGGCACCTGCATGGGTGGTCCACAGAGCCATCTTCTCATGGCCGGGCATCTCAGGGTACTCGGGGCTCATAGCGCCCATGTTGGTGCCGCCCACGTTCACGCCGGTCCAGTCCATGTACTCATCTTTGTTAAAGCCGAACTCGTCGGCCAGGATGTCGGCCATGTTGGCAACACCCTCGGAAATCGCATCAATGATCTCCGGCTCGATGTCACGGCCGCCGGCCAGAGCAGTATAGTAACTCTTTGCAGCGTCCTTGTCACCGTTGGCGTAAGCAAACAGCTGGCCGCAGACCTTGGTGTTGCCGCCGGCCTTGCCCTCTTCGCACTTTTCCACGATGACCACCTTGGCACCGTTGTCGGCAGCAGTCTTGGCTGCTACCATACCGGCTGCGCCCATGCCCATGACCACCACGTCATACTGGGCATCCCAGCGGACAGTGTCTGCAAACGTAAACTCCTTCTTTTCGGCAGGTGCAGCCGTGCTGGAAGCGGAAGCTGCCGTGCTGCTGGCACTGGAAGCACAACCAGCCAGAATCCCTACGGCACCCAGACCCAGAGCACCCTTGACAAAGCTCTTGCGCGAGATCTTTTCCATGATGTGTTCTCCTTGTTCTTTTTCTTCTTTTCCAAGCGTGTGAAACATGGTTTGTTAATTCACAAACCATTTATAATTTGCATTATAATGCAAAAATCTTGCTTTTGCAAATCATTTCTCTTATACTATCTATTAGATCAAACTTATAGGAGTACTTTTCATGACCATTCATCAGCTGCAGAGCTTTTTAGCCGTTGCTGAAAAGCAGAGCTTTACTGCTGCGGCAGACACCCTCTACATCTCCCAATCTGCCTTATCCCAACAGATCCGGCAGTTGGAGCATCAGCTGGGGTTCCAGCTGTTTGACCGCAGCACCCGGCAGGTCACCCTCACCGAGGCAGGCCGCAGCTTTTACCGCAACGCCCAGCAGCTGCAGGCACTGTACGCTCATGCGCTTTCTGAGGGGCAGCAGCTGCAGCAGTTGAGCAGCTGTCACATCAAGCACTTCTGTATCGGCTGCCTGGGGGACCAGTTTTTTCAGCTCTGGGGGGATCTGTTCCGCATTGCCATGCCGTCGGCAGAGCAGTACGCATCCCGGTCTGTCCGCTATGAGAGCAAGGAGGCACTTTACACTGCCCTGCTGCGGGGGGAGGCCCAGATCGCCGCCCTGTTGGAAAACGAGGATATCCACCGCATCGGGCTAGACTTTCTGCCCTTTGCCCGGGTTCCGGAGCTATGTCTTTTTGCTCCAGGAGCCCTCCCGGTGGGCAGTGACCCCCTGCCCCGGATCCATCTGGAGGAATTGCAGGATCACCTGGTGGCTTTTCACAATCATCCCGGCTCCAACTCCTACGAAGACAGTCTGCGCCGCCACCTGCGGGAACAGATGCCCCAACTGCAGTTTGTAGACCCTAAGGACTTTTTCACCTATACTTCCTCTTGCCCCCACTTCACGCTGCTGCTCCCGGCCATTCAGTATAGCGGCCACGATCCGGCGGTTTCCTTGGACTGGGGCCAGGGGCATCGACTAGGCTTTGTCGCTTCCCCTCATACCGACCAAGGGGTGCTGGAATATGCCCGGTACATCAAAGAGCACCTGACCGCCATCCCGAATTTCTGGGAGCCGCTGACCGAATGACGCAAAAACCCCGGAGTTCCGCTCGGAACTCCGGGGTTTGTTTTACAGGATCTCAGTGGATGGAAGTGCGCACCAAAGCACGCTTCAGGCGGGCCTGGGCCATCTCGTAGTCGCGCTTGTCGAGGTCCTTCTGGGCCAGGATCTCCTCGGCGCGCTTTTTGGAAGCCTCGGCGCGGGCCTGGTCGATCTCTTCTGCCCACTCCCAGGTGGTAGCCACCAGACGCACCTCGCCATCCAGCACGCTGAGCATGCCGCCCATACAGGCGGCGCGGCGGCGCTGGCCGTCGGCGTCCACGATATGGGCTTCGCCCATGCCCAGCGCCGTGCAGTAATCGCCGTGCTTTGCCAGAATGGCAAGGTCGCCGTCGATGGCGCGGCAGACCACCCGTTCGGCCTGGCCGTCAAAGGCGCAGCCGTCCGGCGTGACCACCGTCAGATGAAAGGTCGTCATGGTTTACCCTTTCTTCGCTTTTGCGAACACGTCGTCGATGGTGCCCGCGAACAGGAAGGCACTTTCCGGCAGGTCGTCGCACTCGCCGTTCAGGATCATCTTAAAGCCGCGCAGGGTCTCCTTCAGCGGCACATACTGGCCGGGCATGCCGGTAAACTGCTCTGCCACATGGAAGCTCTGGCTCAGGAAGCGCTGCACCTTGCGGGCGCGGCTGACGGTACGCTTGTCCTCTTCGCTCAGCTCGTCCATGCCCATGATGGCAATGATGTCCTGCAGCTCCTTGTAGCGCTGCAGCACCTTCTGGACGGCACGGGCGATCTCGTAGTGCTCCTGACCCACGACCTCCGGACTGAGGATGCGGCTGGTGGAGTCCAGCGGGTCCACAGCGGGGTAGATGCCCTGCGAAGCAATGTCACGGCTAAGGACCGTGGTGGCATCCAGATGGGTAAAGGTGGTGGCAGGGGCCGGGTCGGTCAGGTCGTCGGCGGGGACGTAGACAGCCTGCACCGAGGTGATGGAGCCCTTGCGGGTGGAGGTGATGCGCTCCTGCAGAGCGCCCATCTCGGTGGCCAGGGTGGGCTGGTAACCGACAGCAGAGGGCATACGGCCCAGCAGAGCCGACACCTCGGAACCGGCCTGGGTGAAGCGGAAGATATTGTCGATGAACAGCAGCACGTCCTGATTCTTCACATCGCGGAAGTACTCCGCCATGGTCAGGCCGGACAGGGCCACGCGCATACGGGCTCCGGGGGGCTCGTTCATCTGGCCGTAGACCAGCGCCGTCTTGTTGATGACGCCACTCTCGGTCATTTCGCCGTACAGGTCGTTGCCCTCACGGGTGCGCTCGCCGACGCCGGTAAATACCGAGTAACCGTTGTGCTCGGTGGCGATGTTGTAGATCAGCTCCTGGATCAGCACGGTCTTGCCGACACCGGCGCCGCCGAACAGGCCGATCTTGCCGCCCTTGGCGTAGGGGCAGATCAGGTCCACGACCTTGATGCCGGTCTCCAGGATCTCGGTGGTGGACTGCTGCTCCTCGTAGCTGGGAGCGGGACGGTGGATGGGCCAGTAAGCATCCGGGGTGGGGGCGGGCTTGTTATCCACAGGCTCGCCCAGCAGGTTGAACACGCGCCCCAGACACTGGTCGCCCACGGGCACCTTGATGGACTCGCCGGTGTCCACGGCATCTGTGCCGCGCACCAGACCATCGGTGCTGCTCATGGCGATGCAGCGGGCCACGTTGTCGCCGGTCAGCTGCGCGACCTCCACCACCAGCTTCTGGCCGTGGTTGTCGATCTCAATGGCGTTGAGCAGCTCCGGCAGCTCGCCATCCTTGAACTGGATGTCCAGCACCGGGCCAATGACCTGGATCACCTTGCCGATATGTTTTTCGGACATAGGCTATAACTCCTTTTTGATAGGTTTTTCCACTTAAGCCCCCCTCTCGGGGGAGCTGCCGCCGTCAGGCGGCTGAGAGGATCGTTAAATCTCCGCACCGGCCACGATCTCGGTGATCTCCTGCGTGATGGCAGCCTGCCGGGCACGGTTGTAATACAGGTTGAGATGGTCGATCATCTCACCGGCGTTCTTGGTGGCGGCGTCCATGGCGGTGCGGCGGGCGGCCAGCTCACTGGCCACGCTCTCACACACAGCGCCATACACGATACCGGCCACATACTCCGGGATGATCGCACGGAACACTTCCTCGCTGCTGGGCTTGTACAAAATCTGGCTGCGGCGGGCCTGGGCCTTCTGCTGCTCGGTGGGCTCGATGCTCAGGGGCAGCACCTCCATGGTGGAAGCCGTCTGGGTCATCATGGAGTCGAACCGGGTGTAGCAGATCTTCACCGCGTCGTACTCGCCTTTGCAGTAGCCCTCGGTGATCCGGCGGGCCAGCTGGAAGCATTCGCCCACCGTGATGTCCGCCGCCAGCAGCACCTCCTGGGTGAACAGGGGCACCTCGTGGTGGACGAAGTATTCCGCCGAGCGCTTGCCGATGGGCAGCACCACCACGTTCCCTGCTTCCTGCTGTGCCTGCCTGAGCACGTTGGAGTTGTACCCGCCGGCTAGGCCGCGGTCGCCTGCAATGACGATGAGCAGGGTCTTTTTGATCTCTGCACGGCGCAGGTACGGGTTGCGGGCGCGGGGGTCTGCCGCTGCGATCTCGGTCAGGGTCTTATGCAGCGTTTCAAAGTAGGGTCGGCTGTGCTCGACCCGCTCCTTGGCACGGCGCATTTTGGAGGAAGCCACCAGCTCCATGGCCTTGGTGATCTGCATGGTGCTCTCTACGCTTTTGATGCGCAGCTTGATGTCCTTCATGGAACCAGCCATGCGTTACGCCTCCTTCCTTAGTGTGCCTTGACGAAGCTGTCGGTATAGGCCGCAAGCACCTTTTTCAGCTGCTCCTCGGTATCCTTATCCAGATTGCCGGTGGTGCGGATGGTCTCCATGACGGCGGCACCGGCGGCATCGTTGTCCAGATACTCGTACAGGCTCTTCTCATACTCCGACACATCCGGCACCTTGACCTTCACGAGGTAGTCGTGGATGGTCGCATACAGGATGGCCACCTGCTTTTCCACCGGCACAGGGGCCGAGCGGTTCTGCTTGAGCACCTCCACAATGCGTTCGCCCTGGGCCAGACGGGCCTTGGTATCTGCATCCAGATCGGAACCGAACTGGGCGAAGGACTGCAGCTCACGGTACTGGGAGTAGATCAGCTTCAGGGTACCGGCCACCTTCTTCATGGCCTTGATCTGGGCGTTGCCGCCGACGCGGGACACCGAGATGCCGGGGTTGACGGCCGGCATGATGCCGGAATGGAACAGTTCCGTTTCCAGGAAGATCTGGCCGTCGGTGATGGAGATGACATTTGTGGGGATGTAGGCGGAAACGTCGCCCGCCTGCGTCTCAATGATGGGCAGTGCCGTCAGGCTGCCGCCGCCCAGCTCATTGGAGAGCTTGGCTGCGCGTTCCAGCAGACGGGAATGCAGGTAAAAGACATCGCCGGGGTAAGCCTCACGTCCCGGAGGACGGCGGATCAGCAGCGACAGGGCACGGTAAGCCACGGCGTGCTTGGACAGGTCATCGTAGATGATCAGGACGTGCTTGCCCTGATGCATGAAGTACTCGCCCATGGCACAGCCGGAGTAGGGTGCGATATACTGCAGGGGCGACAGCTCGGACGCTGTAGCGGACACCACGATGGTGTAGCTCATGGCACCGGCCTCCGTGAGGCTCTGCACCAGGTTTGCCACGGTGGAACGCTTCTGGCCGATGGCAACGTAAATGCAGAGCACGCCCTTGCCCTTCTGGTTGATGATGGTATCGGAGGCGATGGTGGTCTTGCCGGTCTGGCGGTCGCCGATGATCAGCTCACGCTGGCCGCGGCCGATG
>ERZ773169.2515-NODE-2515-length-13211-cov-6.580800_pt1 | contig 13211 bp, 10 predicted proteins | sample MGYA00580536_ERZ773169 | MGnify/ENA primary metagenome ERZ773169 (study PRJEB29015, sample SAMEA2737814) | human gut metagenome | biome: human gut; feature: human-associated habitat; material: faeces | place: China | collected 2012 ...
TGCAGCTTGCCGATACGGCCGCAGCCAACTACGCCGATTTTCAGAATGCCCATTGTAATTCTCTCCTTTTCAGTAGGTCGAGGCTCCGGATAGTCAGTCTGCACAGCGCAGACCGCATTCCGCAGCTCTCCCCTTGGATAACTTTATTATATCCCACTTGCCATCGTGCTTCAAGTGGGGATTTCATTTTTAGCGTACCGCCCAATTTTTGCATGTCTGTTTGGTGAAAAGTGCAGGAAATCACGTGCAAAAACGTGCAAAAAGGCCGTGCGTTGTGCAAAAACAAAAAAATGCACAACCGAATGCGACAAATTCGCGCGCAGTGTCTAAAATGCACAGAATTGCTTGTGAAGCTTTGTCTGGTATGATAGAATAAACCGTGCAATCGTGAACTAAAATGCACAATTTACCCTGATTTCGTGCTGTGAACAAAAAATGCACGAGAGAGTAAAAGGGAGAATCCTGCTATGAAGGTAACTGCACAGTGGATCGCGGATCAGTGCGGCGTATCGCGCGGAACGGTAGACCGCGTGGTAAACGGCCGTCCGAACGTCTCGCCCGAGGTGCGCGAGCGCATTCAGAAGCTGATCAGCGAATACGGCTACAAAACACCGACGCAGCGGCAGGCGGCCCGGGCGGGCCGCGGCGTGTACCGCATCGGCGTCATCCTGCCGAGCTGGGATGCGTTCTTCATCCGCCGCATGCGCGACGGCATCCGCACCGCGGTGCACAACCGCGGCCTGAACGACATCACCGTGCTGGTCGAGGAGCTGAAGAACCGTTCTCCGCGCTCGTACTTCGAGGCGATCGGCCGCATGGAGGAGCGCGGCATCGACGGCCTGATCGTCACCGCGCCCGACACGCTCGTCATGCGCGAGGAGATCGACCGTCTGGTCGCCTCCGGCGTGCCGGTCGTGACCTGCGACTCGGATGTCTGCCAGAGCCGCCGCCTGTATCACATCGGTCAGGATATGGTAAAGTCGGGCCGCGTCGCGGCGGGACTGATCGCGCCCTATGCGGAGGGCGGCGAGATCCTCGTCGTTACGGGCAACCGCGAGTTTGCGGCGCATGACCTGCGCGTGCGCGGTTTTCTCGACCGGCTGCACGAGCTGCGCGGCGACGACGTGGTCGTGAACGTCATCGAGAGCGTCGAAAAGTACGAGCTGACCTATGACGGCGTGCTGTACTACGCGAAGGGTCATCCGCGGCTGCGCGGCATCTACATGGCGAACGAGTCCGTGCGCGGCTGCATGGACGCGCTCGAGCGTGTCAGGCCGGCGCGCCGTATCCACGTGATCTGCCATGACCTGACGCCCTATGCGCGCAAATACCTCGAGGAGGGGAGACTGGACTTCATCATCGACCAGGACTTCTCCGCGCAGACCACGCGCGCGATCGAGGTGCTCGCGCACACGCTGCGCACGGGCGAATCGCCGCGCCGGAGCATAGAATATATCCACACGAGCATCATCACGAGAGAACTGCTTTAATATTGCAAGAGTACGCTCGGGGGCGCGCGTTCTCCGCAAGCGAGAGGAGAGACAAGGTATTTATATGAAACGAAAAGTCATCAGCGCACTGCTCGCCTGCACCCTGCTCGCAGGGTCGGCCGTACCGGCGCTCGCGGCCGGGGAGACGGCGGCGGGGCAGACGCCTGCCGGCATCGGCGCGGAGGCGCCCGCGCTCAAGGTCCGGCAGATGGGCGTGCTGGCCGTGAAAAAGGCGGTGCAGGAGGATAACAGCACAGTGCGCATCCTGCGCAGGAACGCCTCCGCTATCGAGGGCGCGACGGGCGGTTCGTCGTCGATGGGGAGCACGGTCAGTCCCGGCGCGGCATATAGCAAGTTGGCGGACACGCTCGAGAAGATCCTGGAGAGCGGAAAGCTGGACGGGGACACGAAAAAGGCCTACGAGGCGCAGATCATCGCGCTGCGCGGCAATGCGGAGAACATGAACCTGTCGGTGAGCGTGCAGTATCAGAGTGCGCTCGCGATGCTCTCGCAGCTCGACGATCAGGCGTATCAGCTGCGCCGCCAGGCGGACAGCATCGCGAACCAGATGGCGATGGCGGCGCAGAACCTGCTGTATACGATGGAAACGCTGGACTGCCAGATGGAGAGCCTGAAAAACGGCATCGCGACCCTCGACCGCAATCTCGCGGTGATGAAGGTGCAGCGCAGCCGCGGCATGATCGGTCAGCTCCAGCTCGACACGGTGGAGAACCAGCGCGTGCAGCTGGTCAATTCGCAGCAGACGCTCGCCAATATGCGCGAGCAGATCGGTCTGTCGCTGTCGCAGCTGTGCGGACTGGACGCGGATACGCTCGTCGAGCCGTCCACGCTCGTCATGCCCTATGAGGGCGAGCTCGACCGGATCAATGCGAAGACCGGCCTCGAGAACGCGAAAAAGAACAGCTTTGACATCTGGAGCAGGCGCGTGTCGCTGCGTGCGGCGCAGAACGTCTACGACAAGGACGTTTCGGGTACGGCGGAAGCCGTGAAGGCGGCAGAGGATCAGCTTGCGGTGACGCAGGAGTCGGTCGAAGCGGCCTATGCCACGGTCATTCAGAATATGAAGGACAGCCGCGTGTCGCTCACGGCGGCGCAGAACGCGCTGACGCAGGCGCAGGACGATCTCCGTCTGGCCTCCGTCAAGTATAAGCTCGGCACGATGAGTCGGCTCAGCTACCAGTCCGCTGAGGACGCGGTAAAGACCGCCGAGATCAACGTCAGACTCGCAGAGCTGACCGTTGCGCAGAACTACACGGCGTGCCAGTGGGCCGAGCAGGGCGTGCTGACGCTCCCGACCGGTGTTTAACATTTGATAATAAATCCCATTTTGCTATTAAGAAAGGTTGATACATATATGAAGAGAGCAGCTGCCGCAGGACTTTGCGCGGCTCTGCTGTGCGGCATGTGCGCCCCGGCCTACGCGGCGGACACCGCAGCCGCACAGACCGCCGCCGCGGCGCAGACCGCCGTGCAGACGCCGGTCAGGCTGACGTTCGATACGCTCGAAAAGACCGTGCGCGAGGGAAACGTTTCCATCCGCTCGTATCAGCAGACGGTGGAGAGCGCGGAAAAGACCGACGTTTCCGACCAGTACATCAACAAGTATTTCAATCTGTCGCAGCAGATCGACGCCTACGACAGGCAGATCAGGGAGTTGAAGAAGTCGCGAGACGGCATCACGGATACGGAGCTGCTCAAATCGATCAACGCGCAGATCAATGTGCTGCAGGCGCAGCGCGAGAGCCTGTACCGGCAGTATAACGATCTCGACGACGACGAGGACGACGCAAAGGACGAGCAGAAGAACACGGTCAACTCGACGCGCCGTCAGATGCAGAACAACGCGGACACCATCTGCATGTCGGCCGAGAACAACTACATTTCGCTCGCGTCCATGCAGTATTCGCTCGCACAGACCGAGCGCAGCCTGCAGCAGCTCGACCGCACCATCGCGCAGACGAAAAAGCAGGTCGCCCTCGGCATCGCCACAAAGAACACGCTCTCCGGCCTGCAGAGCCAGCGCGAGCTGCTCGCGGCGCAGCAGAAGAGCGCGCAGACCTCGGCGGACAGCCTCAGGAACACGCTCGCCATCCAGTGCGGCTACCCGACCGGTACCGAGATCACCATCGAGGCGCTGCCGGGCGTGACAAATGAGCAGCTCGCCGCCATCGACTACGAAAAGGATCTTGCCGCCGCGCTCGAGAACAGCTATTCCATCTGGTCCGCCAGCGACAGCGTGCGCAAGGCGTCCGACGACTATGAGAACGACGTCACCAACAATCTGCACGCCTATGAGGCGGCGAAGATTCAGCGCGACGCGACCGAGGAGAGCGTAAAGAGCTCGTTCCGCAAGCTGTACAAGACCATGCAGGAGAAGATCACCGCCATGGCCGCCGCGCAGGGCGACCTGACGCAGGCGCAGAAGACCTTCGCGGTCTCCGAGCTCCAGTACAAGCGCGGCATGATCTCCCGGCTGAAATACGAAGAGGCGCAGGACACGTACACGACCGCGCAGGAGACGGCGGAAAACGCGCGTACCGACCTGCTGACCGCATACAACAATTACGAGTGGGCAACGCGCGGCGTGATGTCGAGCGCGAACTGAGGAGACAGGCAAATTCTAAGGAGGAGACCGATGAAAAAACGTATTTTAGCGGCGCTGCTCGCAGCATCCATGGCGCTCTGCGCGGGCTGCGGCAGCCAGACGAGCGACGACGGGGAGGAGCAGACCGCAGCAGGCACCGCCGTTGAGGTGGCCGAGGTGACGAAGGGCGCGATGAGCACCGAATACTCGGTCAACGGCAAGGTCGTTGCGGACAACGAGGTGCAGGTGTTCCCGATGCTCGCCGGTCAGGTGCTGACGCTCAGCGTCAGCGAGGGCGACAAGGTCGCGAAGGGGCAGACTTTGCTGAACGTGGACACCTCGTCGGTCACCTCGACCATGTCCTCGCTGCGCGAGTCGTACAATGCGACCAAAACCGCGACCGAAAAGGCCATCGAGAACGCGCAGATCGGCGTCGAGCAGGCGCAGCTCGCCGTCGAGAACACCGAGGCGCTGCTCGAGGCAGGCGCGGCCGCTGAGCAGGATCTGACCAAGGCCAAGCAGGGCCTTGCGCAGGCGCAGGCCGGCGTACAGCAGGCGCGCGCGCAGCAGGCGGCATCTCTCGCCCAGATCCAGGCGAGCATGGACCAGATCAACAAGCAGGCCTCCTACGGCACGGTGACTGCGCCCTGCGCAGGCACGGTCACAGCGGTGAACGTCGTGCAGGGCGGCATGGCCTCCTCCGCACAGCCGGCGGTCGTCATCGCCGAGGACAGCCGCGTCAAGATCAACGCATCGGTCTCTGAGGATGTGTTCGCCGGTCTGCACACCGGCGACAGCGCGGGCGTGCAGATCTCCGTCCTGTCCGACGAGGTCAAGAGCGCGAAGATCGTCTCGCTCCCGGCAGCGGCCAACCAGCAGACTAATCTCTATGACGTATCGGTCTCGGTTCCGTCCGGCACCGAGCCGGCCATCGGCGCGTTCGCGACCGTCATCTTCTACACCGACCGCCGCGAGAACACGCTCTCCGTTCCGACCGACTGCGTGCTGACCGGCAACGACAACGAGCGCTACCTGTTCACCGTCGACGAGAGCGGCACGACCGCTGCGCGCGTGACCGTTGAGACCGGTCTGGTCGGCAAGACCAACACCGAGATCACCTCCGGCCTGAACGAGGGCGACCGCGTCGTCGTCAAGGGTCAGTCCTACCTGTCCGACGGCTCTGCCGTCCGTGTCGTCACCAGTGACGGCGGGGAGGGTTAAGGCCCGATGAAAGTAGCAGCAACCTTTATCAAGCACAACGTAATGACCATCCTTCTGTATCTCATGGTCATTGTGTTCGGCTTTTACAGCTTTTCGACCCTGCCGCTCGCGCTGATGCCGTCCATGGAGGTTCCGGCGGCGATCGTGTACGCGACCTATCCGGGCGCAGGCCCGGAGGACATCGAGCAGCAGGTCGCCAAGCCGCTCGAGAGCGCGGTGGCCGGTCTGTCCGGTCTGGATACGCTCCAGTCCACCTCGTCGGAGAACATGGCGATGCTCGTCGTCCAGTTCACCGACTCCACCGACCTCGACGACGCGATGACCGACCTGCGCGACAAGGTCAGCCAGGTCAAGAGCCAGCTTCCCGACGACGCCTCCGACCCGACCGTCATGAGCATCGACATCGATTCCATGCCGGTCGTGCAGGTCGCGCTGCGCGGCTCTGATCTCGCGGCGCTCCAGTCCATCGCGGAGGACGAGATCTCCCCGGCGCTCGAGCGTCTGGACGGCGTAGCATCCGTCGACGTTTCGGGCGGCTACGAGGACGAGGTCGCGGTCAAGACCAACGCCGCACGCCTCAAGGGCTACAACCTCACCATTACCTCGGTCGCACAGCAGCTCGGCGCGGACAACATGGCCATCCCGGGCGGCGACCTCGACAACGGCTCGCAGACGCTTGCCGTCCGCACGGACGGCGAGTATTCCTCGCTCAATGATGTCAAGAACGCGCTCATCTCGCTCCCGGCCGGCGGCACGGTCCGCCTCAGCCAGATCGCGGACGTTTCCATGCAGCCCAAGGACCGCTCGACCATCGCCAAGGTAGACGGCGAGGAGTGCATCATGCTCTCGGTCAACAAGCAGTCCGGCTCGAACACCGTCAAGGTCGCGCAGAGCGCGGTCGACCGCCTGAACGAGGTCATCGCGGAAAACGATGCGCTTCAGGCAGACGTCGTTATGGACCAGTCCGACTACATCAACATGACCGTCGACAACGCGGTGCAGAACATCTGGATGGGCGTGCTGTTCGCAGCGGTCGTCCTGCTCGTGTTCCTGCGCGACCTCGGCGCGACGCTGTCGCTGACCATCGCGATGCCGTGCTGCATCCTGTTTACCTTCCTTATCATGAACGTGTGCGGCATCACGCTGAACATGATGTCGCTCGGCGGCATTACGCTCGGCGTCGGCATGATCGTCGATAACTCGATCGTCGTTCTGGAGAACATCTTCAGCTACCGCGCGGACGGCTACAGCCGCTGGGACGCCTGCACGAAGGGCACGGGCGAGGTCATGACCTCGGTCACGGCGTCCACCCTGACCACCATCGCCGTATTCCTGCCGATCGCGCTGTCGGGCGGCATGACCGGCATGATGTTCCGGGAATTCTGCATCACCATCGTCGCGCTGCTGCTCAGCTCGCTCATCATCGCGCTGACGCTCGTGCCGCTGCTGTGCTATATGCTGCTCGGCGCGTCCAAGGTCAGCAAGGCCGCCTCGGCGGGCTCGGATGAGCTCAAGGCCACCACGATCGTGGAAAAGCCGCTCATGCGCCGCTACCGCAGCAGCCTGAAATTCCTCATCACCCACCGCTGGGCCGGCATCGCCATCACGCTCGCTATTTGCGTCCTCAGCGTCATCAGCATCGCCATGGCCGGCATGGAGCTGATCCCGGAGATGGACCAGGGTCAGGTTTCGGTTTCCATCTCCATGCCGAACGGCTCGACCATGGAGGATACCGCGGCCATCCAGGACCGCATCGCGGGCATTGTCATGGATAAGGTGCCGGAGACCGAGCAGATCTACTACTCGACCGGCGACTCGACCTCTATCATGTCCTCCGCTTCCGGCGCGAGCGTCACGGTTTCGCTCGTCGACCTCGACAAGCGCGACCGCTCCGCGCAGGAGATCACCAAACAGCTCCGCCGCGACCTTGCGGACATCGCCGGCTGCGAGATCACGGTCTCCGCAAGCGAATCCATGAGCATGTCCACCGACTCGGACATTAGCGTGGAGCTGACCGGCGACGACTATGACCAGCTCGCCGCGACGGCGGACGACCTTGTGGAGAAGCTCTCCGCCATCCCGGACGCGATCAACGTCGAGTCCTCTGCCGGCGAGCAGACGCCGCGCGTCGCGGTCAAGGTGCGCCGCGAGAACGCCTCGCGCTTCGGTCTGACCCCGGCCGCCATCGGCGGTCTGGTGCGCGGCGAGCTGACCGGCTCGACGGCGACCACGCTGCGCATGAACGGCGAGGAATACGACGTTACGGTATCGGGCGACGCGGACGTCGCGACCAGTCTGGACGCGCTGCGCTCGATGCAGCTGCCGACCGCAACGGGCGGAAATGTGCCGCTGAGCTCGGTCGCGGACGTTTATACCGAGCTGAGCCCGCAGTCCATCGTCCGAAAGAACCAGAAGGAGACCGTCACCATCACCGGCGAAAGTGAGTCCGGCGACGCGAACGCCATCACCGAAAAGGTAAACGAGGTGCTCGGCTCCTATGAGACGCCGGACGGCGTGGAGATCGGAGACGGCGACACCATGGCCTCCCAGATGGCCGAGACCACCGGCACGCTCATGCTCGCCCTCGCGGTCGCGATCGCCCTCGTCTACTTCATCCTCGCGACCCAGTTCAACTCGTTCGCGCTGCCGATCGCGATCATGCTGATCCTGCCGATCGGCCTGCTCGGCTCGATGATGCTGCTCGCGCCCAGCGGAAACCACGTTTCCATGGTCGCGCTGCTCGGCGTTATCATTCTGGCCGGTACGGTCGTAAACTCGTCCATCGTCCTGATCGACTATACCCTTCAGCGCCGGGAGCGCGGCGAGGATAAGAACACCGCCATCCTCAACGCCTGCCCGCGCCGCGTCCGTCCGGTCCTGATGACCGCGATGACCACCATCCTCGGCCTCGTGCCGATGGTATTCTCGAACGGCGAGGGCTCGGAGATGATGAAGCCGATGGGCGTCGTCATGATGACCGGCATGGTCATCTCGACCGTCGCGACGCTGTTCATCACGCCGGTCTACTACTCGCTGACCGACAGCATCGCAGAGCGCCTGAAAAAGCTCGTTCACCTGCCGCACCGCAAGGGCGGCAAGGGCAGAAAGGGCGGCGGCAGCGGCGAGAACACGGAGGAAAACCCGGCTTCTGCCGAATAAACCCGCCAGATTACCGTTGCAAAAATCAGTAAAATACTGTATGATAGGTGTATCAACGCCCGAAAGCGGAAACGGCTGCGTCAGCGCAGCCGTTTTTCCGGCCTTTCGGCAGATTTTGAGAGAGGGGAGACCGCAGTCCATGAAACGATGGTCTGTTGCCGCCGCACTGCTTGCGGCATGCCTTACCGGCTGCACCGGGGAAACGACCGCGACCGTCAATCCGCAGACGCAGGCGCTCGAGCGCGCCGAGCAGGCGGGATTGCTCCGGGAAGAGGAGAAAAAGCCGCAGCTGCTCAGCGTGTATGAGGCGCAGAAGCTCGCTGGCGAGCAGTTCGACAGCGAAAGCTATGCGGTAGCGCCGTCGCGCGAAACGCTGGAATGCGAGGTCGAGGGAGAAACCCATTCGTTTGCCGTGTTCGACGTCAGCCGCCGCGCGGACGGCGGCGCGGTCGGACAGGTGGCCGTGGACCTCGTGACGGGCGACCGGTACAGCTATCACGGCGAGGGCGTTCTGGGGGAGTATGACGCCCTGCTCAGCGAGCCGGGGGACACGGAGACCGACTGGGCGGGCTGCTATGCCGCCTCCTCGGGCGCGTCGGTCACGCTCGAGCAGACCGGCGAGGGAACATTCACCTTCACGTTCTCGGACGGCGTGACGGGCACGGCCTCGGCCGACCGCGACAGCGCAGCCTCCGAGGACGGCGAAACGCGCTTCCTGCTGCATGAGGATGTGCTGACCGTGATCGGCAGCGGCGAGACTGGAAACTATACGCTGGTCGAGCCGCCGGAAGAACAGTAAAGAGCAGAAAGGACGCAGACCTGCGGGCTGTGTCCTTTTTTGTGACAAAAATTCGTCGGTATTTTTGGCTATTTTATGAAAAATGTCGAATAGCATTGCTATTGGCCGAGGGCGTGTGCTATAATGTTCACAGATGAATTGTTAAGATTTTGTCAAAAAACAGAAGAGAGAAAGAGTAGCAGCAAGAGGAGAAAAAGAGATGAAGAACCAGTTCAGAGAACGATTGTCGTTCTGCGCGACCATGATCGAGATGGTGGTCGGCGGCCTTATCCTGATCGGATGCATCATATCGGGCATCGGTCTGATCGGCACGACCAGCATCGCCGAGCTGCTCGGCGACGCGCATTACCTGCAGGACCGCATGAGTGACGCCTGCCTGATCCTGATCGGCGCGGAGATGCTCAAGATGATCACGAGCTACACCATCGACTCGGTGGTCGACGTCATGTTGCTCGCGATCGCGCGTCAGATGATCGTCGAGCATACCTCGCCGCAGGAAAACCTGCTGGCGGTGCTGTCGGTCGGCGTGCTGTTCGTCATTCGAAAGTTCCTGTACATCTCCCGTCTGGACAAGCGGCGCGAGCTGGAACGGAAAAAGAAAGAGGACAAGCAGAAGGGAAGCGTGCCGTCGCCCGCCGCAGAGAACGCGGAAGCGTCTGCTGCGGAGCCTCTCCAGAGCGACGAGATGCGCAAGCGCGACGAGTTCCACATCGACGAGGAGCTGGAGGAGTTGGAACGGCTCAAGGCCGCCGTCGAGCGCAAGGCGGAGGAGGAGCTCCGCCGCATCGAGCAGATGGAGAAGAACGTTATCCACTGAAGCTTTACGTAAAAACCCCCTGCATGGACGGAAAATGTCATGCAGGGGGTTCTTTTATCTTTTAGTTGAAATAAACGATGTCTTCCTTCGCCTTTTCGGCCGGAACGACCTCGATGGCGTGGAGCACCGGGCCTTCGCCGCGGTACTGCGGCAGCGTCTCGACCGTCACGGACGCCGTGACCGTGACCCAGTCGCGGACGCCGAGCTCTTCGGCCTTGTCATAGCGGCAGATGAAGCCGAGGAAGGTCACATCGTCTGCGCAGCAGACCATGCCGAAGCGGCCGGGTACGAACGAGCCTGCCGGAACATCCTTGCCGCGGTAGACCTGCGCGAGAAAGCGGACGGTCTTGCCGTCGTACTTTTCCGGCTCGCCGGTCGCGTCGATGTACCAGAGACCGTAGTCCTCCGGCTTGATGTCGATGATGTCGGCGTCGATGTCGAACGGGAGCGGCATATTGCGCGAGTAGTCCTCGGAATTGCCGTTGAGATCGTCCAGGTAGATGGCCGCGCGCGGGTTCATCGCCTTGATGTTCTTCTTGTAGAGCATCTCCTTGAGCGCGTCCGTGCAGCGGTTGAAAACGACCATGTCGGCGGTGGTGATGTGCTCGAACATCTGCGGGCCGATGTTGTTCGAGTAGACCTCGAAGGTGGTCGCGTCGACCGTCGTGATGATCTGGTACAGCTCCCAGCGCGCCGGGAACGCCTGCATCAGCGACTCGAGCTTCCACATACCGTTGTACTCGACGATGATGCGGTCAGGGTTGTACTTCTGCTCGATGCGCTTGAGGATATTCGGGGTCAGACGGTCCTCGGACTCGATCGGAACGAGCGCCGTGCCGTAGTGGGCGAGCCACTTTTCGTCGTATTCCTCGATGCCTTCCTCGCAGAGCAGCAGCGCGGTCACTTCGTTTTCGGTGAAGTTCGGGTCCGCAAGGATCTCCTGGATGAACTTGGTCTTGCCGCTCTCCAGAAAACCGGTAAAGACATATACCGGAATGGGATTGTTAGCCATGTGGGGGTTCCTCCCTTAGTTTACGCCGAACAGGGAAGCGATGCGCTCCTCGTCCAGTTCGGAGCCGATGACGCACAGACGGCCGGTGTAGTCGGCCGAGCCGCGGCGGATCTCGGGTGCGCCCGGAACATAGTCAAAGTGCAGCCACTCGCCGCCGTCTGCCGCCGGAACGATGCCCTTCGCGCGCAGAACCGTGCCGAGCGTAACATCGCCGAGCGCGGTGAGCGCTGCGGTGAGCTCGTCCTCGGTGTACTTGTGCGTGGTCTCGCGGCCCCAGGAGGTGAATACCTCGTCCGCATCGTGGTCATGATCGTGGCCGCAGCAGCAGTGACCGTCGTGGTCGTGATGATGGTGCTCGTGGTCATGATCGTGATGATGGTGCTCGTGGTCATGGCAGCCGCAGGTGCAGTCCTCGCCGTGCTCATGATGATGCTCGTGGTCGTGCTCGTCATGGTCATGATCGTGATGATGCTCATGCTCCTCGTGGTCGTGGTCGTGCTCATCATGGTCATGGTGATGGTGATGATGCTCGTGATGCGGCTCGTGCGCGATCTCCTCGAGCACCTCGGCAACCAGATCACGGCTGCCCTCCATGGTCGCGAGCAGCTGCTCGCCGGTCAGATCCTTCCACGGAGTCGTGACGATGCGTGCGTGCTCGTTCAGGCCGCGCAGCATGGCGACGGTCTCGTCGAGACGCTTCTCCGGGCACTCTGCGGTGCGCGAGAGCAGGATAGCGCCTGCGTGCGCGACCTGGTTCTCGAAGAACTCGCCGAAGTTCTTGAGGTACATCTTGGCCTTGAGCGCGTCAACGACGGTGACGAAGCTGTTGAGCTGAACGTCAAGGTGCGCGTTCTGAACCGCTGCGATAACGTCGGAGAGCTTGCCGACGCCGGACGGCTCGATGAGGATGCGGTCGGGGTGATACTGGTCGACGACGTCGTGCAGCGCCTTGCCGAAATCACCGACGAGCGAGCAGCAGATGCAGCCTGCGTTCATCTCGTTGACAACGATGCCTGCGTCCTTGAGGAAGCCGCCGTCGATGCCGATCTCGCCGAACTCGTTCTCGATCAGAACGACCTGTTCGCCCTTGAGCGCGTCCGCGAGCAGACGCTTGATGAGCGTGGTCTTGCCTGCGCCCAGAAAACCGGAGATAATATCAATTTTAGTCATGATTGTCGCTCCATTTCATTAGTTGCTTTTCGCTTGATAGATATTATACCACATTTATCGCAAAAAGAAAAGTTTTTTAGTTAGCGAAGGCTAATTTTGTATAAGCGGAAAGCCGCGCGGACATACTGCGGATAAAAGGAGGGAAAAACCATGAAACATTATGAACCGAAACATATCGCCGCGCTGTCCGACCGCGGATTTTACACGATCCTGACCGTGTGCGGACTGATCATCGCGGCGAGCGCGTGGGTGCTCTGGATGCACGCCGGGTCGAGTGCAGAGACTGCCGTTCCCGAGACGGGCGCGCCGGTCATCACGCCGGCGGAGGATGTTCCCGACCTGACCGTGCAGGATGTTCCCGTGACGGCGGAGGAGCCGGAGAGCGGGGAAGAAACGACCGCCGAGGCCGAAGAGCCTGTTTCCGTGCCCGAGCCGACACCGGCGGTCACGGTTTCCGCGCCGGTGTATACCCGGCCGACGGCCGGCGCGGTGCTGACGCCGTTTTCGGGCGATATGCTGCTGTTTCAGCCGACGCTCGGAGACTGGCGCGTGCACAGCGGCACGGATTTCGCCTGCGAGGCAGGGGAGAACGTTTTGGCGCTGACCGACGGCACGGTGCAGGCTGTTTTTGAGGACGGACTGTACGGAACGTGCGTCACGCTCGCGCATGCAGGCGACCTCAGGACCACGTACCGCGGTCTGAGCGAGGTGCGCGTGCGCGAGGGGCAGGCGGTCTCGTCGGGAGAGGCGCTGGGCGTGTGCGCGGCAGGCATTCCGGCGGAGGAAGCGATCGGCACGCATGTGCATGTGGAGGCATCCCGGGGGGATACAGTGGTCGACGTGATGGAGCTTCTCGGCGAGGAGGAATAAGCGCCCCGCAGGATGCCGCCGCCCGGCGGCGGGGGCAAAAGGGGCAGGGACACCAAGGTTTCCCTGCC